>Ga0335394_10000214_pt1 | contig 59530 bp, 43 predicted proteins | sample MAT03_FD_205741 | JGI IMG/M metagenome (GOLD analysis project Ga0335394, IMG submission 205741) | Freshwater microbial communities from Lake Fryxell liftoff mats and glacier meltwater in Antarctica - MAT-03 (spades assembly) (version 2) ... | reverse complement strand
CAACTGAGCGGCACGGCGCTAGCCGCCGGTGGCCCCAGGTTTCGCTCTCCCGATCGCTTGCGAGTTGGACGTTCAAGGCCGCCGATGAGAACGAATGGGCATGGGATACTCGAGCGGTGTACTACCGGCGGCTAGCGCCGTGCCGCTCAGTTTGCGTCGCTGACGGTTGGCGAGGGTTCGGCGGACGGCACACGGAGTGTGCCTGCTACTTTACGCTGCCGTCTCGCGAACGCGTCGGGTTGCGATTGGGGAGCGGTCTGCCACGGCAGACAGGCGGGACGCCGGTACCACCAACAAAAAAACCCCGGCAGAACCGCTGGGTTTCCGCCGGGGCCTTCGCACGCACGCTTGCGCGGGCGCGCTTAGAACTAGAAATCGGCGGTGATCTTGAGCAGCTTGCCACCCTTCTCGGCGGCCCCCTTTTCGGTCGTGCCAATCACCGTGACGTACAAGCTGCCATCGGGGCCGAAGGCCATGGCGGTCGGCTTGTCGAGCTCAAGCAGCTTCTTGATCTCAGCGGACCCTTCCACGCCGGCGTCCTTCTTGGCGTCGATCTGAATCAACGCGCCGGGTTTGGTGCCCGGCCAGTTGAAATCGAGACCGTAGAGCTTGCCGCTTTTGGCATAGGCCAGCCCGGCAATGTCGTACACATCGTCCAGCTCGACGCGCAGCTCCAGTTCGCCGGTCGCTTCGTCGTAGACGGTCAGCAGGCTGTCAGGGCCGGAAGCCACCTCGCCCATCTGGCCGACCACCAACTTGCCAGCGGGGCTGATCGTGATCGCCACCGGGGCGTCAACTTTCACCCGTTCCTTGGTGGGAATGAAGGTCTTCAACTCGCCCGGCTCGCCTTCCTTGAGCGGAGCCGAGAGGACCCAGCCCTTGGTGTCGTCTCCATTGGCAGTGACGTAGATGCCTTTCGAAGTGACGGCCACTCCATTGAAGTTGCCTTCGCCCCGGCCGTTCTTCACGCTGGGCAGGATGGGGCCGAGCTTATGCTTCGAGTCGTAGACCGTCTGTTCCTTCAATCCGCCTGTGGCCGCGTCCTTGGGGAGCGTATAGATCCGCAGATACTCTTCGCCATCAAGGGAGCCGCCGTCGCCGACGACCAGAGTGTCCTTGCCGATGAACGCCAGCCCCAGGGGACCGATATCGAACTTGGGTCCCTTGCCGTAAGAATCGCGCGGGAAGCCGGTCACGACGTTCTTGGCCGGGCCTCCGGTGGGAGCCACCATAATCACCTTGCCGGCGGCTCCTTCGGAGACAAAAACCTCGCCCGTCTCGGGACGGACCGCGACACCGGTCGGCGTGTCGAGCCCGGTGGCCAGCACGGTGACTTTCGGTTCTGCCGCGGTGCTGACCGCGGCGGCCAACAGGCCCGCTAGCGCCAGAGACAACGAGGCAAGGGTGATTCTCATCGAAGGAACTCCATGGGTATGACTCAGGCTATTCGCTATTCGGGAAGCTTGGGCTTCTCGTGAATCGGATAAGCGGCGCCGGCCAGCCCCTCTTTCAAGAAGGTCACCAGATCGGCTTTCTCTTCGGCAGAGAGATTGAGCGGGAAGATCTCCTCGTCGAGCTGCGGGTTGGGGTTGCCCCCCCGGTCGTAGAGGTCGACGACCGACTCGAGCGTGGCATGACTCCCGTCGTGCATGTAGGGCGGAGTGCGGGCGATGTCACGCAAGGACGGAGTCTTGAAAGAGCCGCGGTCTCCCAGCAGCTTCGAGATCGCCTCGCGTCCCACGTCCGGCCGGGGCGCGTTCATGCCGACTCCCAGGTTGTGGAAGCCGCCGTCGGTGAACTTGGGCCCGGGATGGCAGGCGCTGCAATGCCCTTTGTTGTTGAAGATCTCCAGCCCGCGTTGGGCCGACGCGCTCAAGGCCGTCTTGTCCCCGGCCACAAAACGATCGTACGGCGCATCGCCCGAGAGGATCGTCCGCTCATAGCTCGCCAGAGCGGCGGCCATCGTTTCGTTGGTGGCCTGCGTGCCGAAGATCTCCTTGAACTGCTTCTGATAGCCCGGGATGGCGTTGACCTTGTCGATGAGCTTGGCCATCGGCATGTTCATTTCCAGCGGGTTCTCGATCGGCGCCAGCGCCTGCCCCTCGAGCTTGAGCGCACGGCCGTCCCAGAACTGAAAAGTCTGATAGCCCGAGTTCACGATGGTGGGCGTATTGCGCGCTCCGCGCTGCCCGCCGACTCCGATGGCGAAGGTCTCGCCGTTCGACCAGCCCTTGGCCGGGTCGTGACAGGTGGCGCAGCTCACGGTGTTGTCGAGCGACAGTCGCGGGTCGAAGAACAACTGCTTGCCCAAAGTGATCTTGGCGGAAGTCAGTTTATTGTCGGCCGGGATGCGAAGTTTGGGCAAGCCGGCCGGGATCTTCAGTTCGTGCGGTTCCTGGGCCTGGATCGTCGGCAAGGCGAAAATCGAAAGGACCAGCAAGGTCAGGAGTTGTGCCAGCGTAACGTAGCGGCGCATCGTGAGTCCTTGGACGAACTGCGTGAGAGACGAACGAATCGAAGAACGAGGGCCGCACCCGGAGCTCATGGCGCCTGCGCATTGTGGCCTATCGATTTGCGAGCTGCAAGCATACGCCTTACAGCCAGCGTAATCGTTGCAATCGTTCTTTTTGTCACCTTGGCCAGCGGAGTTGCCGAAGATAAGTCGAGCAGCGAACTGCCGTCGTTCGATGATGCGCCTCCCCCGAAACTCTCCCGGGCCAATCGGCCCAAGGAACCTCCCGTGTCGCTCGTCCGCAAACTCAAGGACTTGTGGCTGAACTACTTCTCGGAGCATGCGACCGATCGCGTGCTGCTGCAGGCAATTCAGGAGTGCCCACCCAAGAGCATTCTGGAGATCGGGGTGGGGAATCTCGAACGATCCTTGAAGATGATCGAACTGGCCCAACGCGACGGCCAAACGGTCTCGTTTACGGGCGTCGACTTGTTTGAAGGTCGGCCCAAAGGAGTCACTCCAGGGGTGACACTCCGCCTGGCGCATCGCGAACTGCGCGCCAAAGGGGCGAGCGTGCGATTGCTCCCTGGCGATCCCCATGCCGCCTTGAGCCGCGCCGCCAATCTGATCACGCAGGTCGACCTGGTGGTGATTGCAGCCGATCAGGATGCCGACTCGCTGGCCAAAGCCTGGTACTTCATCCCTCGCATGCTCAGCACCTCGGCCAAAGTCTTTCGTGAAGAGCTGGCCACTGGAAAACAGCCCAAGACCTTTCGGTTGATGCCGACCGCGGAGATTGCGGCGCTTGCGGCTCGTCCCCATCGGCGGGCCGCATAGCACTATATCCCAAGGCTCTCAGCTTGCCTGGTTCAACGTACCAAAGGCAAGAATGACGACGGATGGGCAGAATAAAACGATTGTCGGAATAATCCGTCCAGTTTGACCAAAGTCACCAGCACATCGTTCCGATATTCACAGCGATTGCGCATGTTCGGGGCAGGCATGATGCCGCGGCCCAGGTGGTCGAGCTTTCGACAAAGTCGTCGACGGCAGGACGTCTACCAAGGTCGTCCCCACACGCAAGCTGAAGTGGTTCGGTCCGGGAGAAGCAGGATGCTATCACCCTCCAACTCAGTCAAAACGACATGGCATCGCCTGCCTCAGGCGGTGGCGCGTCGATTGACGTGGACCGTCGCATGGGCCGCCTTGATGGTCGCTGTCGGGTCGCCCGCTCGGGGGCAGGTCCCCGCCGACAACAACAAGCCCGCCAGCGCCACGTGGATCAACCAGAATCAGACATCGGATCCGTTCCGCCTGCCGGGCGGCAGCGCGCCGAATCCTCAGGGGGCCATGCCCAGCGGCGCGATGCCTCTGAGCGAGCAAGGCGAAGAGCCTGCCACCGAGGGCGAACTGGATTGGTTCGATAGGAAGGGGCCGGCACTTCCGGCCGATTGCTGCAAGAGTTGCCCCTCGTTCTGGTACGGCCAGCTCGAGGCCGTCTTCGCACGGCGAGACGACAGCAACCTGGCGCAGGTTACCGGTAGCCTGGTCTTGGGCGAATTCGACTGGCACACCGGCGCCCGACTCACGGTCGGTCGTCAGGCCGATTGCCTCGAGGCCTTGGAGCTTGTCTACACGGGCATCAACAACTGGGAAGCCTCCGACAGCATCACCAGCGCGCTACCCACGTTGCAATCCGCCTTCAACGGTTCGGGTGGAATCTTCGATCTCGACGACTTCTCCAACGCGACCAGCCAGTCGGTCACTTACGAGACCAACTTCAACAGCTTCGAATTGAATCGTCGTCGCTGGGGTTGGGATATCATCTCCACGGTCTTCGGCTTCCGATACATCAATCTCGAAGAGCAATTCAATCTGCTCTCTTCGCCGGGGCCGACGTTCGGCCAATACAACGTCAAAGCCGACAATAACCTGTTCGGCTTCCAGATTGGCGGCGACATGCTCTATCCGGTCGGGCCGGGCATGAACCTGGCAGCGAAAGGCAAGATTGGTCTGTTTGGGAACTCCGCTTCGCAGACCACGCGGATCTTCAACAACAGCGCGCCTGTGCTGGTCAACGGCGACGACAAGCTGGACTACAGCGCGCTGTTGGAACTGGGAGGCTACGCCACCTATCGCGTTCGGCCCCGCTTCACCCTGAAGGCCGGCTACGAGTTCTGGTACCTGTGGCACGCCGCTCTGGCGACCGAGCAGGTGAACTTCAACATCGGCCCGGCCACGGGTGCCTATCTGAAAACCGACGGCCACCTGATGATCACCGCCTTTACCGTCGGCGGCGAGTTCCAGTGGTAGCGCGCCGATCGCGCTGAGCCTGGCAAGCGCACGTTGCTTGCTTCACGACTTTTCGGCGGACTTCTGGTTGCGAGCTCGCGTCTTGGCGGCCTTCTTCGCCGAGGCCGACTTCTGCGCCGTCGATCGGGCCGCTGATTTCGCTCCGCCCAGCTTGCCACCCTTCTTGGCCGGCGCCTTGTTCACCTTCTTGCCCCGGCCAGAGCCGCTCTTCTTGCCGCCGCCCGTCATGGCGTTCACCGTGGCCCAAGCCCGGGCGGCCGCTTCCTTTTCGTCCAGCCCCTTCTTCTCATAACTCTCTTCGATGTGCTCGGCCTGGCGCTTTTGCTTGTCGGTGTACTTGCTCTTGTCGCCGCGAGGCATGACGCATCTCCTTCCGTTTTATGTCGGAACGCGCGGCATACAAAGGCCGCGCTGTCGGAGAATCATTAAGCAAGTCGCGTGCCAACACGGCCACCAAGCCAGTCCCCGCGTGCTATAGCCCAATAAACGAAACCAGGTATCCCAGCGGAGCGTCCTTGCCGTCTGTGTCCTTCAGGCCTGTCACTTCCACCCAATAGGAAGCTCCGGGAGCAACCGCCACGTCGGCCGGGCGAAAGATAATGCAGTTGGGAATCGCAAAGCCGCCCAAGTCGATTTTGGAGTAGTTCAGCGGCAGCGGTTGCGGGGCTTTCTCGATCGTGCCCTGCTTTGCAGCAAAGCGGCAGGGATAGATGGCCGCCTTCACGGTCGCCGGATCCGGCGCGCGATACTTCTTGGGGTTGAGCGAAAGGCTCCAGGCGTAGTGCGACTTGAAGAACGAGACCGGCGTCAGCCCCTTCGGCGGGAACGCCACGAACTGGTAGTCGGGCGTTTCTACGCGGCTCTGATCCAGGGACCACATCGCCGAATAGCCGTGGTTCCCTGCGATCCCCGTCTTGAGCATCTTGGGATTGATGCACCACCGGCGATGTCCCAGTCGATCGATGTTCTTGTCGTCGGAATCGTCCATGAAGGCCGTGATCGAATCAATCATGGCCGCCGAGCTGTAAATGTTCGAGCTGCTCGTCCCCTTGTAGGCAAACTGGTACTCGTCCTCGGGCATGCCGGGATTCTTGGGGGTGTGCGTCAGTTCGTCCACGCGCTTCATGATGTCGCAAGCCGCTTCGCAGTGCGCCACATAGGCCCGATCAAGCACCACATCCTCATAGGCCACGTCGCATAGAAAGCGGTAGGCCTGCAGATGCTTGAGGGCCACTTCGCGACGGACCTGAATGCCCGTGTCAGCCAGCGCCGCTTGCCAGATCGAGTTGAGACCCTTGGGAAACTCCCCCACGCTCTTGACCGGCGCCTTCTCGATGGCCTTCAGGGTCGCGGCGATCTGCTGAGCCGACTTGGGAACGACCAGCTCCCCCGCGACCCAGAACTCATCCTTCGCGAGCTTGCCGCCGGTGAACTCCTGGTAAGCTCCGTGCAGCTTGTCATCGCGGTACTCGGCCGAGCGCGCGATCGGTCCCGCCTCGCTGTGCTCGACATACTTGCCGTTCAGGAGCCCCTCGCGATAGGTGGCCTTCACCTTCACCTTGCCCCCCACAAAGTGGCTCTGGTAAGGCCCGCTGAGCTTGTCGTTCTTATACGCCCCTTTGGCAGCCCGTTTGCCATCGGGGTGAAACTCTTCGAACGCCCCGTTCTTGGCGCCGTCGGCCCCGGTGGTGTAGACGGCTTTCTTCTTGCCGTCGGGGTATTTTTCGATCAGTTCTTCGCCCGTCGCCAGTGCCGTCATCAACAGGCAACTAGCGAGAAACCAAGGGCCAAATCCCAAGGGAGGAAAGCGAAACGGCATGAGTGAGGTCTCGGGCTGTAGGGGGGCGGTGGGTGGGGTGTAAGGGCGGGTCGCGTTTAGACGACCCCTTCCCCGAAAAAGTTCCATGGACCGGTGCTGGTGGCAAATTAAATATGCCAATGGCGTGGCTTTGCCGCATGAGGCTGCGGTATAAGCAGTTGCGAGGGGTGATGCATCATCCTGGCCTCAAGAGAAGCTGTCAATCTTGCTTGACACCTGCCTAAATGCGAGCGACGGTTAAGGCAAGAGCATTTCGCGTTGCGCATCGATAGCACCCTTGGGACTTTCAACCTTGAACAGCCGTCCTGGAATGATCGCCGCGGTCTTAGTTGCCGCGGGGGCGATCTTCTTGCTGCTCAGCGCACCGGCACGCGAACGACTGGCGGGCTATTTGCCAGGCAGTGCGACCACGGTCGAAAGTGGTCCGCGCAAGAGCGAAGCGCGCCGCATCCCTTCGGTCGAACCGCGGCAGGTGAATGCCTTGGGTTGGCTGGAGCCCGCCGACGGCATCCTTCAAGTGGCCGCCCTCACCGGCGAGCGACTGGCCGCGCTGGACGTGAAAAAGGGGGATGTTGTCAAGAAGGGCCAGATTCTGGGGCGGCTCGACAGTCGATCACTCCGCCAATTGGAGCACGACGCGCTGGTTTCGGAACGCGACGAACTGGGCAAACGCTACAAGGCTGAAAAGCAGGTTGCCGCAGCGCGGATCGGTGCTGCCAAAGTTGCCGTGGAGCGTGCTCAGTCGCTGGAATCTGAATCGACGGCCAAGCAGCGCGAGATCGATCTGCTCGTGGCTTCGCGCGATTCCACCCGCAAGGATCTGGCCCGGCTCGAGAATCTGTCGTTCGATCTGGCTTCCAAGCAGGATCGTGAACGGCAATCGCTGGCGGTCAAAAAATCCGAGGCCGAACTGGCCGCGGCCGAGGCTGGCAAGGAGCGTCTTGAGCAGGCCAACCGCTTGAATCTGGCGGCAGCGAAGGCCGAGCTGGCTGCTGCGGAAGCCGGCGCGGTGCAGGTGGAGGCCTCCTTCGGCAGCGCGGCCCTGGATAAGAAGCTGGAGCTGGCAACGGCTCAACTCGCACGGAGCGAGATCGTGGCGCCCAGCGATGGCACGATCCTGGAAGTGGTGATGAAGCAGGGTGAGATGATCGACACACGGCCGATCCTGCAGATGGCCGACTTGACCCGCATGGTCTGCGTAGCCGAAGTCCACGAAACCGAAGTGAAACGCCTGCACGTCGGCCAGAAGGTGCAGATTCGCAGCGCCGCGCTGGCTTCGCCGTATGACGACATGGGGCTGGTCGGAGAAGTCGACGAGATCGGCCGCATGATTGGCACGCCGATGTCGAAGAGCGTCGATCCGTTTGCGGCCACCGACCGGCATGTGGTCCGTGTCCGCTGCCGTCTGGATGCGACCAGCACCAAAGTAGCGTCCGGCCTGGTGAATCTGCAGGTGGACGTGGTCTTCACGGCGGCCAAGGAGTAGCGCCTCCGTGAGCGGCAAGGCGCTAGCCGCCGGTAGCACACCGTTCCCACTTCGCCCCGCTAACCCACGTCAGCCTTCCAGCGCCTCCGTGAGCGGCAAGGCGCTAGCCGCCGGTAGCACACCCTCCCACTCCGCCCGCTAACCCACGCCGAAGATCTTCTCCACGTTCCCGCGCAACAGCTCGCGCCCCAGTTGCAACGCCGCGTCCTCGCTCCAGCCGCGGTCGAGCACGAACCGCTCGCCCAGGATCTTGGCCAGAATCCGCTTGTACATCCGGAACTTGGGCAGGGCGAACTCCAGCTTGTACATATCGCTGTAGTAGCCGATCTGCTTGGTGCGGGGGACCGCTTCGAGCCGGCAGGCTGCGTCGTGCTCGATAAAGGTCGGCGTGTTCGAGTACCACCAATGTCCGTTGGTGACGACGTTGGGGAAGATCCAGCTATAGTCCACCAGTTCTTGATTGGCCACGCTGGTCAACACCGAAACAGGAAAGGTGACCTGCGGGAAGGCGTTGAACAGCTCGCGGTACTGGATCAGCGACACACGGCTGTCAAACAAATCTTGTCCCTGAAAGACGCCGTCGGCGTAAACGCGGCGGTTCACACCAATCATCAGGTCGAAGGGGAGTTTGTGGTCGGCGCACAGTTCCGTGAGCGTCCAGAAGACAAACTCGCCCAACTGCCGGGTGTGCAGCGCATCGGGACCTTGGCCCAGCACCAGTTTCAGGGCCTCTTCTGCCGTGTGGTCGTCGACTTTGCTGGGGGTGAAGTCGGGAGGCAGTGAGATCGCGCAGGCCTTGGCCCCGCGAGAGACAAAGTGCGTGAACAGATTCCCTAAGGCCTGCCGCAGCGAGCGGACGTTGTGAACCGAGACCCCGCTGGCCTTCTCGAGACGGGCTTGCACCTCGGGGCGGGCCAGGTGAAACACCAGATCGTCGGTCCGCAAGCAAGGGATATAAAGTTTGGTGTCGAAGCCTTCCAACGGATCGTCGAAGTCGTTGGTCAGAAAGACCCCTTCCAGCCCGCTCTGCTTCAGAACCTGCTGCTCCCAGTCGGGCTTCGACATCCGCTCCAGCGACGAGTCGTACAGCTTTTCCCAACTGTTCAAATCGCTCGACAACTCCGCGCCGAAGAACTCGCGCGCGATCTCCAGAAACCAACTGTACTGAATCGTGTTCGACAGCGGCGCCAACCTGGCCGCCAACCGCATGAACTTTTCGCGCGGCGCCAATCCGGGCTCTTCGATCTGACTTTTGGGCATGCCCGCCGAGTGGGCCAACTCGGTGTAGTAGTGGTATCCCAGCACATCCACCAGCGTCTTCGAGGCCGGTGCATGCGGATTGATGTGCGTGTGCGGGTCGATCAGCACCAGCCGGTCGAGTTCCTGAAACAAACGATGCTGCAGATCGCGGGACATAGGCCGGCACCAGGTGAGAAAACCAAGGAGGAGAGCGAGCGGTCGACAATCAGGATGCTTAAGCCCTGCGCTTAATTTTGCAGATACCAGACGTCTTTGATTTTGACAAACGTGATCATTGAGCGCGGCGCTTCCAGATCTTTGGGCAGATCATAGACGGCCTGGGACTTCTCTTCGTTCAGCTTCGGTTCGGTCTCGGGAAGCGTCTTAAGGATCTTCTGCAGCTTCTCAGCGTGTCCTTCGCCGAAACGCTTCACCACATCCTCCCACATCTTCTCCTCTTTGAACTTGGCTTTCAGCTCGGGCTCGACGATCCGCTCCAGAAGTTTCTCGTGGTCTTTCTCGTTCAGCAGCTTGGTGGCCTCGGCGATCAGCGCCTTCAACTCGGCGGGAGCTGGCGACTTTTTCGTTTCCTGGGCTGCGGCCGATTGCCCGATCGAAAGCGTCAGAAGGCAGGCGACCGAGATCATGAAGGCGAGGCGAGAGAGCATGGGTCGTTCCTGGCGAGCGATAGAGGACGTAGTGGGAAGGTCTGAAATATATCGAGGCGACTTGCGGGCCGCTACCCACTGCCCGTGGGCCGCTGGATACCTAGTTGCAGCATCTTTTGTTGCAGATTCTGGCGATGAATGCCAAGCTGCCGCGCGGCCGCGCTGACGTTTCCCCCTTGGCTCTCTAAGGCTCGTTCGATGGCCCAGCGCTCGAAGCCATCCACCAGTTCGGCCTTGGCCTCGGTCAAGGGAAGTCCGGCCAATCGACTGAAGTCCAACCCGCCAGCCGACGCGGGACGAGCAGCAAACGGCAGGTCCGCGGGCCGGATAACCCCCTGAGCGCACATCGCCGCGGCGGCCGACACCGCATGTTCCAGCTCGCGTACATTCCCTGGCCAGGCAAACGAAACCAAGGCCTCGATCGCCTCGGGCGAGAAGGTTATGTCTGGCACTTCGTCCCGCGTCTGGCATTTAGCCATGAAGCGATCGAGAAAGAAATTCGCCAATAAAGGAACGTCGTCGCGGCGGGCTGCCAACGGAGGGACGTTCAGCTCGACTCCTTTGATTCGATAGTAGAGATCCTGTCGAAAAGTTCCTGCCTCGATGGCGTTCGAGAGGTCCTGGTGTGTGGCACTGATCACACGCACATCGATCGCCTGGACTTCCGTCGAACCGACTCGCTGCACGACTCTTTCCTGCAACACTCGCAGAATCTTGGCCTGCATCGCCAAGGGCATGTCGCCGATCTCATCCAGGAACAGCGTCCCCCCGTGGGCCTGCACAAAGGCCCCGGTCCGATCCGTTTGCGCACCGGTAAAGGCCCCGCGGACATGTCCGAACAGCTCGCTCTCGGCCAGCGATTCGGCGATGGCCGCGGTATTGACGGCCACAAAGGGGCCCGCCGCGCGAGGACTCCGGCGATGGATCTCGCGGGCGATCAGCTCCTTGCCGGTGCCGGTGTCGCCGCGGATCAGCACGTCGACCGGAGCACCCGCCACGCGGGCTACCAGCCCCAGCAGTTCGCGCATCGGCCGGCTGTTGCCGACAATGGCCCCATTCTGCGAGGCCAGCTTCGATTCCAATGCTGCGACCCGGTCGCTCAATGCCAGACGCTCGGCCGAACGGCGGGCGATCGCGCGCACCTGCGCGATTTCGTAGGGCTTGGTCAGATAGTCGGCCGCTCCCAGGCGAAGGCACTCGATTGCGGTGGGAATGCTGTCGTTCGCGGTGACCACCACGATCTCAGGTCGAGGGCGGAAGTCGGCCAGCTCGCGCAGCACCGAGACTCCATCCAGGTCGGGCAGGTTCAAATCCAGAAAGACCAGATCGGCGGCCCCTCGGCGAATCGCCTCCAAGGCCTCGCGCCCGCCGGAGGCTTCCGACAGCTCGTAGCCTCCCGACTTGAGCGTCTTGGCCATGGCGAAGCGCGCCGGGTGTTCGTCGTCGGCGATCAGAATGCGCAACAAGGTCATAGGCTGTCACTCGCGTCGGTCGAGGCCGCACAAGGCAGTTTTACCATGAAGCAGGTTCCGCCGGTTGCGACGCTTTCGCACGATATCTCGCCACCGCACTGTTCGACCCGACGACTGGTCACAAACAGCCCCAACCCTGTTCCTTCAGGCTTGGTGGTGACGAAAGGCTGAAAGAGCCGATTTCGGACTTCGTCGGACAGGCCCGGGCCATTGTCGCGGAACCAGGCCACAACATGCCCATTCTGCTGCCGGCATTCCACCTGCACCGCGCCGCGCTCCCCGGCCGCGTCGATCGAGTTGGTCAGCAAGTTCAAAAAGATCTCGCGCAGGGCGGCTTCGTCGGCCTCCACAGGTCGCAGGTTGCCATCAATCTGTGCCGCCAGGGTCACGCCCCGTTCGCGAGCTACAAACCGGACCAAATCGAGCGTGCGGTCCAGCACCATGCCGGCCTGCACGGGGCCCGTGCCCGGTCGCGGCCGAACCACGGCCAGCAGTTGCTGCACACTGGTCGACAGCCGATCGGCTTCGCTGGTGATCAGCCGCAGGTCTTCGGCATGAGGACTCTCGGGTCCGAGCGTTTCACTCAACACGGCGGCAATGGTCCGAATCGAAGAGAGCGGGTTCTTGACCTCGTGCGCAATCGAGCTGGCGAGCAAGCCCAGCAGCGTCAGCCGCTCGTTCTGCATCGCCCGTTGCTCCGCCTGGGCGCGCTCGGCCAGCAATCGCCCGGCCGTTAGCGCCGCTGCGAGTTGCTCGCTCAGCAGCACCACGGCGATCGTTTCTTCTTCGCTCAGGTGTCGATTGCGGCTGCGACGGCCGACGAGCAGGAGCCCTTCGAATCCGCCGGCCGAAAGGAGCAGCATCAGGCTGGCCGAAGTATCGTGGAGCGCGTCAAGGATCGCAGGAATGCGAGCAGTCCGCCGCGTCGCCCAGCCATCAGGACTTTGACGCAGCGCGTCGCACCACAGCGGGCCCGAACTCTGCCAATGCGCTGCCTGCTCGGGTGAGAGCTCCCCCGCGGCAACGTGCGGCGCGATGCTGCGCTCGGTCGGCTGGATGGCCGCGTACTGCACTTCCAGTGCGTCGCGAAGTTGCCCCGCGAACCAGGCCAGCGTCTCCTCAGGCGGACGTCCTACGTGCCCTGCCAGTTCGACCGAGAGTGTCCGCAGCCGCTGGCGAACCCGATCGACACGCGAGCCAAACAGATAGCGCAGTGCTTCGGCAGTTCGACGTCTCGCCGGCGAATAGGCCAGCACCAGCGCCACCAGCAGCAGCACTTCGACGATCTCCAGATCCAAGCGGTAGTGATCGCGCAACTGGGCCCGCAGCCCGGAGAACAGAATCTGGTGGACCAGCCAGGCGGCCAGTAGCAGCATTCCGTAAACGATGGAGCGCTCCAGAACCAGCCGCATGACGTTGAACTGCGAGACAAAGTAGGCGAACAAAACCGCCAGCACCGCAGGCGTCAGACTGACCATCAGCAGCATTCCCGGCGCCAGCGACGGCCAGGCCGTGCGCCCATAGAGGAGCACCCAGGGCTCGAAGACCGCCAGCGCGAACAGAATGCACGCGACTTGCCGCAGGAATCGCCCGGCATGGCGGCTCGGCGGATCCTCCTGCAGGCGGAGCATTCCGACCGCGGTGAGGACGTTCACGATCGCCAGCCAGACCGCATACGGGGCAATCCAGCGATCAAGCGCCTGGAGGAACGAGGCCTGAGGGGCGCGGAGCAAATCGGCTCCGATCGGCAGCAGCAGCAACAGGGGCAGGTAGAGCAAGCCGTGTCGCGGATCGGGCTGCAATCGGCAGGCCAGACCCGTACGGGTGAGCCGGATCAGCCCGTGCAACATGGCACTGGGTATCAAAAGTAAACCACCCGCCATGGCCAGCGAGCAGCATCCGCGAACCGTTGCACCCGCCCCCGTCGCGTCGGTCAGCGCCAGGTGGGTCAAGCTTCCGGCGTGCCACAGCCAGGCGCCCAAGACCAGCAGCACGATGGGCAGAGGGACCCGCGACCAGTTCCGGCGATCGGTCAGCGCCAACAGGAGCGCCGTCTCGAAGACAGTGGCCGCAGCCAGGCAGGCCAGTTCGATCTGCAGGAAGGAAACCATGCTCTCAGTATATCGAGGCCCGCCGACGGGTGGCTTCTTTTCGGCAAGATCCACCATGATCGCCTGAACAAGACGCTGCCCTCGCTCCATTCCAACTGCTGTAGAGTGGGCCTCGTTTCATACTGCCCACCCTTCTAATGCGTCTAATTCAAAATGGTGGGCATCCGCATCGTTCGACCCCGGAGGGGTCCCAGCGATTAGCCGGTGGTCAGCGAAGCGCCACCACCGGAACTCGACCGCGAAGAACGCATCCGACCCCGGAGGGGTCCTAGCGATTAGCCGGTGGTCAGCGAAGCACCACCACCGGAACTCGATCGCGAAGAACGAATTCGACCCCGGAGGGGTCCCAGCGATTAGCCGGTGGTCAGCGAAGCGCCACCACCGGAGCTCGATCGCGAAGAAAGCATGCGACCCCGGAGGGGTCGTAGCCTAAAGGAAGCCGCGATGCAGGCTGTGAACCGACCGGGCAGCGCCGTCAGGGGATTTTGCGTGGCGTTCCGACAAGAGAGTCCGTATCGAGCCCCGTTTACGGGGCTTCTTCGGCGAAGCCGTCATAGGCCCGTGCTTTAGCACGGGTTCAACGCGACAATCCGTCCCATAACATCATCGATGCCTTGGAGCCCCATTTTATGGGGCTTCTCGCTGAAGCGGCTTCAGCCACTGACCTTCGAGGCATCGTTTCCGGCAGGAGGTCGCCCGTTAGGTGGCTGAAGCCGTCGGTCGGTAAGCCCCGTGAACGGGGCTGCAAGGCAATGACTAATTCACATTCTTATTGGCTTTCTAACCCGTGCTAAAGCACGGGCCTAAGACGGCTTCGCCGAAGAAGCCCCGTAAACGGGGCTCGATGCGGACGCTCTTCTCGGAACGCCACGCGAAAATTCCCTCACGGCGTTGCCCGTTAGGTGGCTAAAGCCGTCCGTCGATAAGCCGGACGGCTGGGGCTTTTTCGCGGGAATCACTAACGGATACGGATATATCCCGGGCGGCCGCCGGTCGGCGTGACGCATTCAGCGGCGAATGTGGGCATATGCCGTCTGTTGACCGCCGGCGAAGGTATACCGCTTCGTCTGTCACGGAGGATAAGCCATCAGGTTCTCGGATAGGCGCGTAGCAGATGATCGCAAAGGTCGAGGATGAATACATAGACGAACGTTGCCCCAACTGCCAACGCAAAGGAACGACATCCAAAGCCATGCGTCCCTACTAGTCCAAAAACGGCCAATGCTACAACAATGTGCACCATACCATACCGCACCCATCGTCGTGGGCCAGTGAAGCCCACAAACGTAGTCGACAATAGCCCCCAGCAAGCACCCGCCCACAACATTTCCGTAGGCGATGAGGAAATTCCATAAAGGGTTAACTCAAGTATCAAGAAACATGCAAGTACCGTGCATATTCTTCCTTGAAGCGGCGATAGATGCATGGCACTCACCCGCATAATCAAATATGTGTTTGCCACAGTCGAGACCCTCACACCCAAGAGCCCAAGTAGGGTGGGCAGAGGGCCGCGAGGCCCACCGCTTCGGCCAGAAGATTCCGTCTCGTAGCGAACGTCGAGTCGAACCTGCCCAGGGACAGGAGCTTGCTCGACAGAGCGGTGGGCCTCGTTTCACTCTGCCCATCCTACGCCGCTCCATTCCAACGGACCAGGCATCGGAGGTATGCTTCAGGTGTCCGGATTTCTGCCGCCGATTGTCTGGGAGTGGTTTCGATGACGATTGCCCGTCTCATGTTGGTGGCCGCGATCACCTGCGGCAGCGATTCGGCCGTTCGCGCGGCTCAAACGCCAGCAACTTCGTTGCCTGCGTCGACCACGGCCGTCAAAGAGCCGCGCGTGGTGGTTGCTACGGTCAACGGAGAGCCGTTGTACGTCGACCAGATTGAAGCCCAACTGAAGAAGACGCTGGGGGGCTCCCTGCCGGCTGAGCATCTTCGGCCGCGGGCCATGGCACAGATGCTCGAGCAAGCGATCCGTCAACGCCTGGTCGAAGAGTTCCTGGTGCGGGGAACGCCCGCAATGGGCGTGCGCGACCTTGATGCGGTGGTCGAGAGCCTGGTGGATCAGGCCAAGAAGAAAGGGCAGACCTTCGAGGCTTACCTTGCCGACCTGGGACTGTCCGAAACGACCCTTCGCAAACGCTGGGCCTGGACGCTTGGCTGGGGCAAGTACCTCGAGTCGCAGGCGACTGAGGAGCGTCTGGCCCGCTGCTTCGACGCGCATCGGTCGCAACTGGATGGCACGCAGTTCCGCGCGGCGCAGTTGCTGGTGACGTTCGAGGACCGCACGCCGGAGAAGGTTCGGGCTGCGGTCGAACGCGCAGCGCAGATCCGCAAACTGGTGGTCGAGGGCAAGCGGTCCTTCGACGAAGCGGTTCGCGAGTACTCGCAGGCGCCCAGCGCCGACACCGGCGGCGACCTGGGCTTCGTCACGCCCGAGGAGCTGCCCGAGGGAGTCGGCGCGGTATTGGTGCGGCTCAAGCCGAAAGAGATCAGCGAGCCGATCGCGACTCCCTTCGGCGTGTACCTGATCACGATCACCGAGACCAAGCCGGGCAAGAAAACCTGGAAGGAATCGACCGAGCAGGTCAAACGGGTCTTCGCCGCGGAGTTGTTTTCAGAGATCGCCGCCGCCGAACGCCCGACGGCCAAGATCGAATACAGCGGGGCCATGCCCTATCTGGCGGCCGATGGTTCACTGGTCGAGAAGAGCGAGAAGAAGAAGTAGCAAGGGATCAGGACGGGTTGAAGCCTGCCAGAGCCAACGCCCGCTGATAGTCATGCGGCTCGTTCGTATTCAGCAGACTGTGAAACTCGGGATCGATATCGGCGAAGTCCTCGGGCCCCAGCACGCGCGTCTTGATTCGATCGAAGAGCGACACGGTTTTGAGTCGATCTTCGGCCAGCATCCCTTCGACTTGTGTCAGCACGCTCAAGCGATAAACGGCCGCCAGCGGGTGGAGCCGGCCTTCAATCTGCGGCACCGCTGCGTCACGTTCCCCCAACCGTTCCACGACCCGCCGGATAAAGGCCGGCGAAAGGAGCGGAGCATCGCAGCCGCTGGCATACACCCTGTCGGCCTTCCCTTGGAGCGCCGTCATGCCGGCGGCCAGCCCCTCCAACGGGCCGCGCCCTTCGTGCCGGTCGTAGACAATCTGCACCTTGTCGGGAAGCGTCGGCAGCTCCTGACCCCGGGCGGCAACCACCACGACTGGCGACGCCACGCCGGAAACGATCCGCACCAGACGGGCCAGCAGGGGCTCGGAACCAAACGGAAGCATCGCTTTGGACTGCCCCATGCGAAGGCTTTTGCCGCCGGCCAGGATCAGACCGGCGCATCGCTCGGCCAGCGAGGACTTGCGCGGGAAGTTCACGAGTGATCTTCGACCACCAGGATCCGGCCGCCGGAGATCTCAACGACCCGGATACGCTGCCCGGGGTCGATGATGGAGCCATCGGCGGTCACTTCGCACGATTGATCGCCGAACCGCGCGCGACCGATGGGACGCAGCGCCGTCGCGGCGACTCCCTGGCTGCCGACAATGAGCGCAGGACCCGTGGGAGCGACCACGGCGGCCGCGCCCGACGAGGAATCCGGCGGCTCGAGCATCAGGCGATTGAAGACGGGCATGCGTCGCAGTCGCTGGCTCAGGAAGGCGGCCACGATGACGAACACCACGCCCGATCCGGCGACCGCCGCCAGGTTGTTGATCAGCGAGCGAACTTCGTGCTGGCTGGCCGGAATCCAGTTCTCCTGCCCGGCCATCACCAGGCTGGCCAGAATCATGAGGAAGCCGGAGACGCCCGCCACCAACGTGCCGGTCGATACGAACAGCTCGATCGCCACGCACAGCACGCCGCCGGCAAAGAGGGTGACTTCCAGCCAGTCGGCGGTTCCACCCAGGAAGCGGCTCCAGAAGAACACCGCAAAGCACAGGCCCGAGAGTATGCCCGCGATGCCAATGCCCGGTGCGTGCAGCTCGACATAAAGAAAGATGAGTGCCAGTAACAACACCAGCACCGTGACCGGCCACAAGTTCAGAATGAAAGCCAGCGTGTCGACCCAGGTGTATTCCAGCACCTGCGGATTGCCGGTGATGCCCAAGGTCTCCTTGAGTGCGGCGAAGTCCTTGACCGTAGCGCTGGCCAGATCCAGCACCACCGCCCGATCTCCGGTGCACTCGAAGAAGTGATCCTTTCGGCTTTCAAAAATCAGCTTCCCCTGCTCCCAGTCCTGGCGGTCCTGGGCGGCGCGAAGTTCGGGCTCGGACATAAAGGTCTTCTGGCCAGTCTTGTGGTTTGTGACCTCATAGACTTCCAGTCCTTTATTGACCATCGCCTCGCACAGCGCCGGAGGGCGTCCTTTCGCGGCGGCCAGCGAGCGGACTTGCACGGCCAGATCGCTGACCAGCTTTTCGGGAGCGTGGCGAAACAGCGCGTCCTCTCCCTGGATCACGGGGCCCGCATCGCCCAGTCGGGCCGTGGGAGCCATGATGATTTCGTCGCAGCCCAGCGAAAGAAACGCCGCGCCGCTCAGGGCCTGATCGGGAACGTAGGCCACCGTGTGCGCCCAGTCGATGTCCAGCATCCGTTTGGAGACCAGCAGACTGTCGTAGATCGTCCCGCCAGGGCTGTCGATCTCCAGGATGATCAGCTTCGCCCCGCGGCTCTTGGCCACATCCAGATGCCGGAACAGATATTCGCGAAACAGCCCATCAATGACCCCGCTCGCCCGGATCACTACGGCCGGTTCCATGACGGCCGGGCGAGCTTTCTTGGCCAACGCTTTGGGAGCGAGCTGATCCGGTTTGATGGCCGGAATGATCTCCGGAATGTCGGCGGCGTACAGCGCGCTGGCACAACTGCCGACCGCTAGTGCAGCCAGTGCCAACCACATTCGCCATGGCGCGCGGAAAGGGCTCATACAGATCCGTAAGGAGCCTCGAGAACGAAACACATCCCTGAACGCGTCTGCTTGATCCTAGTGACCGATTGCGATCTGGCCTTCCAGGTGAGCGGCAAGGCGCTAGCCGCCGGCAGCCCCTGTGACACCCTAACCCTCTGCCGACCGATAAAGCCCCATCTGCGTGAGACACGACACTAGTGCCTCGTCAACGCTTAGATTTAAGTCTCACCGAATATGCTGGCATTCACTAGCCCGACGCGCAAGCGCGCAAGCGAGGGGAATCTCAAGGCCACGTTGCCACCTGTTTCCCCTCGCTTGCGCGTCGGGCTAGTGTTTAACCCCAAATGCAAGCCTTGACGGGACACTAGATCAACTCGTTGATCACAAAACCGATCAAAGCACCGAATAGCAGACCGACCAGCGGTACCAGCACGATCGCCCCCTGCTCGGCGGCGGGAGTAAACATCCGGCTGAGCGCTTGGACGATCGTGTGCGACAACTGCAGATCGAAGAAGAACGCGGCCGCGGCAAGCACCCCTCCCAGCATGGCGCCAAAGGCCGTGGGCCACTTGGATCGGCCGGGCGGTCGCTTGACGATCTCCATCGCCTCGGGCGTCTTGTCTTGCTGCGGTCCCACCAGAATCATCTTCTGCACTTGCGGCAGCACGACCTTTTTTCGCTGTCCGCCCAAAGCCACTTCCAGGTCTTCGATGACTTCGTGCATCGATTCCTGACGCTGCTTGGGGTTCTTGGCGACCATCTTGTTGAAGACGGCCTGCAAGGCCTTGGGGATGTCGTTGCGACCTTCGCTCAGCAAGGGGATCGGGTCGGTCTGATGGGCCATCATGGTGGCCATCGCCGTGCCCCGTCCGAAGGGGCTCTTGCCCACCAGCAGAAAATAGAGCGTGCATCCCAGGGCGTAGATATCGGATCGATAGTCCGCCCGACGCGCGTCAATCGATTGTTCCGGGGCCATGAAGTCGGCCGTCCCCAGCACTACCCCCAACTGCGTGAGACGATACGCCGAGTCCGACTTTTCGCCCAGCTTCGGCGCATTGTCGAAGCGGGCCAGCCCCAGGTCCAGGATCTTCACGGTGCCGTCGACGGCCAGCAGCAGGTTCTCGGGCTTGATGTCGCGATGCACGATCCGCTTTTCGTGGGCGTGCGAAAGTCCGCGCGCTGCCTGAATGATGCAGTCGACCGATTGCTCGACATTCAACGTGCCAAAACGCCCGACATGCTGCGCGAGCGTGATCCCCTCAACGTACTCCATTACCAGGTAGTTGACTTCCCCCTGGAGCTTGCAGTCGTACGAGGCCACGATGTTCGGATGGCTGACTTTCGCCGAGGCCTGCACTTCGCGGTCGAAACGATAGGCCGTTTCCTGCGAATGCGTGGCGTCGAAGCTCAGCACCTTGATGGCCACAACATCGCCCGACTGTCGGTGGGCCGCCTTGTAGACGGTGGCCATGCCCCCGGCGCCCAGCTTGTCGACCACCATGTAGTCGCCATAGATCAGCTCCACGGCGCGACCCTGCAGAAACATGGCCGCCTGGTAGTGGGTCAACTTGCCCTGCCGCACGAGCTCTTCGGACAGCATCGTGGCGCTCAATCGCGGCGGCACGTCACTCGGCGCGTTCGCCGACAACTCGGCCTGGATCGCCTCGACTTCGTCGGGCGACGCCACTCCGCTTGCGATTACGGTGTCGATAAAGGGCTGCAGGTCAGTCGTCACATCCACTGCCCCGAAATAGTTGGGGGGAGAGCTGGATTATAGCACTCCGGGTAACCGCCATGCGAGAGGGCGGTACGATTGGTCCATTGAGAAAAACTTGCCGGTCAGGGTGATCCGACCGGTGGCACGAACGGCGATTGCGATGTGTGGCGGCACAAACCGCCTCAACGAGAACTATCGAAAAGGCCTGTTGGATCACAAGCCAGCGAAAAATTCTCAGGTACTTGTTCCCTACAGCCTAAGGCCGGTGGGCGCACTTTGCAAACAAGCGGCTCATTTTCACGTCAGCCCCGGAATCGGCGGCGAACCCAGCGCTGCCTCCAGCACGTCGCTCGGAATGCTGCGGGTCACCCGCAACTCGCCAGGGTCCAGGACCGTCCCCAGCACGGTGGCCATCAGGTGCTTCATGGTCACGGGGTCGGTGTGAGCCTCTCCGCCGTCCCGGGTCGATTGGCCCACTACCTGGCCCTTCCGCAGGCCTCCGCCGGAAAGAAGCAGCGGGGCCAGATTGCCCCAGTGATCGCGGCCTCCCCCCTTGTTGACGCGCGGGGTTCGCCCCATTTCCCCTGAACAGACCAGCAGAATCTGGTCCGAAAGGCCGCGCGACTCGACATCGTCCAGAAAGGCACTCACGGCATGATCGAAGGGGTGCCCCATATAGCGCATCCCTTCCTCGCAGCTGGCGTTGTTCACGTCGGCGTGCATGTCCCATACGAAGTTGGTCGTCACCGTCACAAACCCGCAGCCGGCCTCGCACAGCCGGCGGGCCAGCAGCAGCAACTTGCCCAGCGAGCGCGCGTTGTCGGCATAGTTCTTGTGGTTGTTCCACTTCTTGCTGATCTCTTCGGGGCGCAGCAGGCTGCTGGTGTCGTAGCGGGCCACCACCGCAGGGTCTTCCTTCGAGAGATCGAAGGCGCTGGCGACTCCGCCCAGAATGGTGCTGAAGGCCTGCTCGCGCATGCGATCGAGCCCGTCGAACTGCCCCTGGTCGCGGGCCCATTTCACCTGGTCCAGGCCGGCCAGTAGTCGCCGGCGATCGTCGAGCCGGTCCATCGGCAGCGAGAGCTTCATGTCCTGCTGCAGATTGCCCCCCGCACCCGGTACGAACGGCGCATAGGCCGATCCCAGTTGCCCAGTGGCGGCGAACTTGCCGAAGTTGTTGTTCCCCGGCTGCGTGGTGGCATCCACCGACTGCGGAAACAGCACGGCGTTTGTCGGCATTCCGGTTGTCGCGTTGTTGGGTCCGGCCACCCGGGCGAACAGCGCCCCTAGATTCGCGCCGCCGGTCTCTTTGCTGACGATCGGTTTGATGTCATGGTTGGCATCTCCCGTACTGAACGAGCGAACCACCGACAGGCGATGGGCCCGCTGGGCAAGCTTGGGGAAAGTGCCACCAAACGTGACGCCAGGAATCGAGGTCGCCAGTTCGCCCGTCTGACTGTGGATGCCGCTGGGGGCGGTCATCTTGGGATCCCAGGTCTCGAACTGGCTGGGCCCCCCATGCATGAACAGATAGATCACCGACTTGCCGGTCAGCAGCTTCCCGCTCGAAGCCGCCCCCGACGAAGTGCCGGCCAAGAGTTGCGCCAGCGACAAGCCCCCAAGACTCAACCCGCCGATGCGAAGAAACTCGCGTCGTCCGTAACCGCGGTCGTTATCAAAGAGGGACAGCATGGCAGCCTCGCCCGGTGGAGTTGGTGCACGGCAGTGGCCAGACCTCTTGATATCAATAATCACTTATGGGTTCAAGTGAATTCAGAGAATCCTCTCGCCGCGGCCATCTCGCTACAGCGTGTGGGCCATCACGCCGCCGTCGACGACGATCGTTTCCCCCGTGATGTAGCTGCCCGCTTCGCTGGCCAGCAGCAGGGCGGCGCCGGCGATCTCGCGGGGATTGCCCCACCGGCCTAGCGCCGTCCGCTCCGAGAAGACGGCTTTCTCGGGTTCGCTCAGGACGCTCATCGGCAAGTCCGTCAGAAAGGGACCCGGCGCGATGCAGTTGACCGTGATGCCGAAGGGACCCAGATCGAGAGCGCTGGCCTGCGCCAGCCCGATGACTGCCCGCTTGGTGGCCGAGTAGCTGTTCCGCGCGGCCTTGGAGCCCAGGCCAAGCACCGACGAGATATTGATGATCCGCCCCCAGCGGCGCTCCTTCATCTGCGGCACCAGCGCCCGGGTAAGGACCATGATCGAACTCAGATTCAACTCCAGAATCCGATCCCAGGCGGCGTCGGTGATCTTGTCGATCGGCTCGGGCTGGTTGCTCCCCGCGTTGTTCACCAAGATGTCGATCTTGCCGAAGGCCGCGAGCGCCGCGGTGGCCAGTCGGTTCACGTCCTCGCGGCGGGTCATGTCGGCCACAAAGTATTTGCCCTGCCGCCCAGTGCCGGCCAGGATCGCTTCCAGTCCGGTCTTCAGTTCGTCTTCGTGCCTGCTGGAGATGATGACATCGGCCCCCGCTTCGGCAAAGCCGCGGGCCATCGCCTGACCAAGTCCTTTGCTGCCGCCGGTGACCAGGGCCACACGGCCGGTGAGATCGAACAGAGTGGTGGGCATGGGTGCGTCTTCAAAAGAGTACGGTGGGAGGGGGAATCCCACGAAGCGTACTCGCCCGGCGCGCGCTCGTAAAGAAGTGGCTACTTGGGGAGCGAGAAGTCCTGAGTGTTCGCCCCAGCAGCAGCGGAATACTTCAACTCGCTCTGGATGTTGTACTTGTCCGGCACCAGCGCCACGGTCTTGGGGCGCATCGGGCTGTCGGGCATGTCAGCATAGACTTTCTCTTCGCCCACGATCTTCGAGGCCGAGATCTCCACGATCTTCTCGCCCGGCATCATCTTCACCGAATACTTGCCAGCCGTGATGGCGTCGCCAGCCGTTGGTCCCTGACCATCGGCCGGACGGAAGGTGATGATGCCGTTTTCGAGCGCCTGGCCATCGTAGCTGACACTGCCGGATACCTGCGCGCTGAGCGGATCCGGGGCGCCGCAGCCGATGCAAACCGGCACCAGAACCAGGGCGAGCATGGCAACGCGAGAAAAGGTCATAAACAAGGCTCGAAGGGAAGGCTTGCGGAACTGACGACGGTATGTGTGAGCGGCATGGCGCTAGCCGCCGGTGGCCCCTCTCGCAACGCAAAGAACCGGCGGCTAGCGCCATGCCGCTCAGTGCCAGTTCATGATCTCAATTAGAAATCCATGCTGAAGACTTCGCGACCCTGCGAGGAGCCCATGGCCTGCCACACGGTCAGCGTCACGCTGTTCGGAATGAAATGGACCGAGCCATCGCCGAAGGCGGCATTCACTCCCCCCGTGTGCTTGCTGCGGGCCGAGACGTACTTGGACGTCTGGTCTTCGGCGCAGGGACCGGGGCGAACTTTGTCGATGCGGCAGGCGGTGGAGTCAACGCCTGCATTGGGGGTGTTGTCGGTCATGAACTGCGCGCACGAGATGTCATCGTTCAAGATGTCGCCGCGAAAGTCCCAGTGGTCGTCGACCAGGGCTTGAATCACTTCGGAAACGAAGACGGTGTTCGACAGACCATCGATCACATCGCGGACTTTCGTGAAGCGGTTGGGGCCGAAGGGGGCGTGCACGTAGCCGGCTTCGGTCTGGTGATACCCCTTGTTGCCAAAGTTCAGCACGTAGTTGCCGCGCGAGCGCGTGTACTGGTCCCCTTTCCAGAAGCCCGTCCGATCGCTCGGACAGAAATACTGCGGCACCTGAACCTTAATGGCCGTGGCATTTTCGGGCTGATAGAAGTTGCGAGCGAAGTTGTACGAGCTATAGAGCGCCGTCTGTTCCATCTGCGGCCACAGCGCGGTCGGCCACGACTGACGGCGATTGACTTTATATTGGTCTTCGCCCTGAATGGTCCCCGTCGGGTAACAGCGATTACTTACCTCGTACGTAGCCATCGCCAGCATCCACTGCTTCAGATTATTCGTGCACTGAGCGCGTTGTGCCGCCTGTCGCGCGGACTGAACTGCCGGCAACAACAGCGAGACCAGGATGCCAATGATCGTAATCACGACCAACAACTCGATTAGGGTGAACGCTCGACGAGCTGAAGCAGGACGCATAGAAAAGGACTCCCGGTAGAGCAATATTCCGTCGACTTAGCATCAACCCAATGTGCATCTTATGTTCATTGGTCTGACATGTAAAGCGGCCCGGATCGACCGCCCACGAGCGAAGCGCATGCTCTATTAATACGCGCCCGCGTCCGCGGGTAACGTAAGCTAAGGCTGAAACGCCCAAGAATTGCGACAAACAGCCCGTGCGAGGGGAGAGGGTAGACACCACTCAGGGGGCGCAAAGAGGAGTGATGGATGCTGCACGACCAGGAACTGCGTGGGTTCGCGCGCACCTTCGCGGCCACCGGCTCGCCCGCAATGCCCTAACTCTCTTCCTGCTCCCTCCCACTTGTGGGGAGGGCTGGGGAGGGGGGCTGCCCTTCGTTCGCCTCTCGCCCAAGCGATTAGCCGGTGGTAAGCGAAGCGCCACCACCGGAACTCGATCGCGAAGAACGCATCCGACCCCGGAGGGGTCGTAGCCTACAGGAATCGCACTACTGCCCAGGCGTCGGGGTAGGCGTCACGGTGCCCGGACGCAGCGTCGGCGCGCCGCTATCGATATAGGTCTCTTCGTAAGGCGCGCCGTAGCTGGCCGTCGGGGCGCAGTTCGCCGGGGCCGGCGTGGCGCAGGCCGGACCGCGACGCCAGGACTGATAGCCACAGTTGCAACCGACCGCCGCAACGCCCAACGCCAGAGCCGAAAGATACGTCAATCTCGTCACGACTGGTCTCTCCTGAAAAATCGGAAGGTTCCCCGTTTGGGTCAATAAGCCCGCGAGGCGTTGGCCCGAGGAACTCTACCTCGCATCCTGCAAATGGCAAATGGAAGCCTTGTCGCCGTTGACCCAGGAAATCTTGTGCTATCCTTCGGATGTCGGGAATATTTTTTTAGCCGTCTGCGCGTGCGATTCAATCATCATGCACTTGGACGAAACTTTATCGTGCTCATCCGCCCTGTCGCGGCGAGCGTTGCTCTTGGTTGCCTCTCTGGTGATTTGCTGCGCCGCGCCGGCGCAGACATCTGCCTGGGACAAACCTTGCACTACCGCCTGCTCCAAGGCCTGCGGCCCGGAGTGCGCGCCCCCAGGCGGCGTGTGCGTCGAGCACGACATGTGGCTGGTGAGCACCCGCTGTGCGCCTGCCTGCGGCTGCCTGACCAATGGAGTCGAGCAGCTTAAGTACTATCACTACGAAGACGGTTGCTGGATCCCTTCGGACAAGATTGGCTTTCTGGCGTCCGACGATCCGGCCGTCACCACCTGCATTGTGATTCACGGCAATCAAACCGACGCATCGACTGCCAAGCAGTTTGGGCTGTTCGTCCGCAAAGCGCTGGGGCAGCTGACACCCTGCAACTGCCGTCTGCGGGTGGTGATGTGGTCGTGGCCTGCCGATAAGGCCGCTCTTCGCAATAAGAACGACGTGAACATCAAGTCGCCGCGAAGCGACGCGCAGGGCTACTATCTGGCCTGGCTGGTCGATCAGATCCAGCCGGAAGTTCCCGTGACCATGATGGGCTACAGCCTGGGATCGCGGACCATCGGCGGCGCCCTGCAGATGCTGGATGGCGGAGTGATGGCCGGTCGTTCATTGGAGCGGCGCGTGCATCCCACGCGGGCGCCGTTGCGGGCGGTCTACATCGCCGCGGCCTTGGACAACGACTGGCTCTGCCCCGGTCATTGCCACGGCAGGTCGCTGAATCAGGTGGAATACCTGCTGAACTTGTATAACCCCCGAGACCCCGCATTGCGGTTCTATCCGTTGCTCGAGCGGCGTCCCCGCCTGCCCGATTCGCTGGGTTTCAACGGTCGGGCGTGCTGCTCGCTGGGCGAAAACGCCGGCAAGTATTGCGAGCGAAGCGTGGCCTCGGTCGTGGGTGCGGAGCATGACTGGCGCTACTACTTTTCGGCGCGGATGATGCGCCTTGCCGCGCCCTATATATTCCGGACGCCTTGCGATCTGAAGCCTGCCGCAGAAACTGCTCCGGCCCCGGTCGCAGAATCGCCGAAGGCGATCGATCCGGCCCCTGCAGCAAAGTAGCGGTCTACGGGCCATCTCGCTGCCAATCTCAAATCTCAAATCCTTTCCCTCCGCGGCCGCGCGTCTCAGCGAACGGGAAGAAGGGATACGAAGGCATTTGGTCCGCAGATGGACGCAGATTTACGCAGATAACTTCTTCCCTTCGTCTTCCTTCGCTTCGTCTTTCAACCTTCTTCGCATTTCATCTGCGTCCATCTGCGTAAATCTGCGGTCAATGTCCTCGTCTTCATCTTTCGCATTTCCATCTCAAATCTCAAATCTCAAATCTCAAATCTCAAATCTCAAATCCTTCCCCTCCGCGGCTCCGCGTGACACTCCCCCTCCCTAACCTCCCTTCCCCCATCACCTTACAAAATCCATTCAAATCTCTCATTATTCTGTTATCAAACCAACATAATTTGATATACTGCGGATAGAGTTAACCTTCTCTAAACCCGCGGTGCCGCATGCCACTCACCGAAATCCGCTTCGATAGCGTCCCTCAAGGCCTCCGCGGCATGATCTTCACCGTCCGCGGCGGGCGGTTCGACGAGTCGGCCCTGGCCTACTACGCCCAACTCCCCCCCGAAACGCGTCCCCCTGCCGTGGCCTTCCAAGAGTCCCCCGACTCCCCGCTCTACATCGCCGACGGGCATCACGGCATCGAGGTCGCTTCCCGTCGCGAGGAGCCATCCTTCAAAGTCGACATCCGCCCCGGCACGCGCCGCGACGCCATGCTGTACGCCATCAAGGCGCACCAAAACCCCGGCCTGCCGCGCACCAACGCCGACAAGCGGATGCTCGTGAACCGCTTGCTCGACGACCCGGCCTACGACGACCAGAGCGACGCCTTCTTCGCCCGCTGCTGCCAGGTCAGCCGCCCGATGGTGGCCGGCCTGCGCAAAAAGCATCCGCGGCATCGCAAACCCAAAGTCCGCATGGGCCTGGACGGCAAGCTCCGCAAGTTCCCGGTCCCGCGCCGCAAGCCGGACCCCACCCCCAAAACACGGGCCCTGTCGGCCATTGAACAAGCCCGCGAGCAACTTCACCGTTCGATCGCCGAGGCGGAGCATGCCGAGTCCATCCTGCAAGATGGCTCGACGCGCAAAACGATCGCCGCGCTTCAACAAACCCTTATCGAGCTCGACATCTGGGAAACGGACTTGCTCGCTCGTTCTCCCTTCCCGCCGATGCCCGATCCGAACGACCTGACGGAAGACGGTCGTGTCCGGACCGAGCTCTATCGTATTGCTCGGATGAAAGAATCGGACGTGCTCGACTACGCGCGGCGCATGCTTTCACACGACCGCGCGCACCTTCAATCCCGCGCGACGTGTCCTCAACCCGAAAAGTTACACGGCCCGCCTGAACCCGAAAAGTTACATGATGGCGACCCCCAACCCGCAAAATTACACGGCCCGCAGCAACCCGCAAAGTTACACCCGGAGGAGGTGCGCGAGAGCATCCCCATCCCAACCCGAAGCGTGAGCGAGGCGAACTCCCCTCACGCCCCCGATCAACCTGCAAAGTTACACGGGTCTCAACCCGCAAAGTTACAACCGCCCCGCCCGCCACAACCCGAAAAGTTACAACCCTGACGCGGCTCACCCTGAATCGCGACCAGCGCCGCGCCCTCTCTTCCTGCTCCCTCCCACTTGTGGGGAGGGCTGGGGAGGGGGGCTGCCCCGCGTTCGTCCCTCGACCTTTGCTTCTCTTTTTGAACAGGAGGAAACAGAGCCAACAGAGAACCCCCCCTCCGTTACCTCCCTTTCCTCCTGTTCAAAAGCGTCTCGCAACCAACCCGCAAAGTTACAACCCGCCCTTCATTCCCTCTGTGGCTCTGTGCCTCTGTGGTTCCATTTCTTGGCATTCTCATAGCATTCTTGGCATTCTTATAGCATGTCCGACTACTGGCCCATCCCCCTCCCCGTCCGCACCGGCGTGATCAATTACGCGATCGGCGTGGCCCTGAACGCCGAGAAACCGCGCGACCAGCTCACCGCCTGCCGCATCGTCCTCACAGCCTCCCTTCTCAATCTCCGCCACCGCCAACTCCCGCAGCCTCTCCCTGTACGTCACAAAATCCCCAAGGCGACGCGCAAAGAATACGAGGAGATGCTGAACGCCGACGAGCTCTACCTCAACTACCTGCACGACTGGCAGATCTGCCTGGCCGGCTACCCGCCCGGCCACACGCTCAAGTATCTCCCCTTCCCGCGCATCTCCGGTGTGACCCCGCAGACCGTGCGCGACCCCTCCCTCGTTCAGCCCAAAGTCTTCCCCGAAGACAAACATCTCTCCTGGGATGACTGCGATCTCTGGCCGATCAAGAAGGAGTACCGCGAGCCCCTCATGAACACGCTCCTCCGCTTGGTCGCCCTCAAAGACAATCTCCCCGTCTCTCTGGGCGCCGCCCGTACGATGCTCACGGCTTCCAGCATCAACCTGCGTTACCAAAAAGCCGGCGACATCAAGCCGCCTTACGCTCCCGAGCCCGTCCCGGACCCCTCCGAGCGTGACTTCTCGGATCTCGTCTTCGTCGACGGTCAGTACCAGCTCTTCCAGCGGGACGTCGAGATGTCCGAAGACGGCTACCCACCTGGCGAGACCTTCATGTGGACCCACTCGCCGATGCGGATCACCGGCAAGACGGTCTGCTGGGACCGCCTGAACAAGTACATCACCAAGAACAAGCTGGTGGTGGAAGACGGCTGGTAATCGTCCCTTGTGGTGCAGGCGTCCCGCCGTCCCTTGTGGTGCAGGCGTCCCGCCTGCCTGCCCCGCCGCCCCTTGTGGTGCAGGCGTCCCGCCTGCCTGCCCCGCCGATCACTCCCGCCTTGGGGGCATCTCAAATCTCAAATCTCAAATCTCAAATCTCAAATTTGAAATTTGGTAACTGTTTAACCACAGCAGTAAGCCTCGCTTCACTCGGCCATATCCTACATCTCGCACGCGGCAAAAGCCTGGCCATGAAACGACGATGCCCTTCTCCTCGCGATGGAAGAGAAGGGCATCCGGTTTCATTTCGCTGCCGTGGACGTTACTTGCGGATGGGCGTCGTCGGCTTATTGCTCTTGGCGCTCGCTTCGACCCGACGAACCGGCGGCAAGCGGCCTGCGCCCGGCTCGAGCGCGTACCACAGATCGATGACCCCCGGAGACGACGGTTTCTTCTTAGCGGCGCCAGGGAAGGAAGGACCTGAGCCTTCGCCCTCTTTCGGCGCTGGCTCTTTGTCGGCCGGCTTATCCTTCGGCTTCTCGTCCTTCGGTTCTTCAGACTTCGGCTCGGCCGGAGTCGGCTCACCTTCCTTGGGCTCGGCCGGAGTCGGCTCTCCCTCGGACTTCGGCTCCTTGGCCGGCTTTTCCTCGTCCTTCTTGTCGCTCTCCTTCTCCTCGCCGTCTTTCTTTTCGTCGGCGGGCTTGTCGTCATCCTTCTTGGCGTCGGCCGGCTTTTCCTTCGCCTCGGCCGGCTTCTCTTCGCCAGCGGGCTCTTCTTCCTTCGACTTTTCCTTCACCGGCTTCTTGCCTTCGGCGGGCTTCTCTTCGTCAGCGGGCTCGTCGTCGCTCTTCTTTTCCTCGTCCGACTTCTTGGCATCCGCCGGTTTCTTCTCGGCGTCATCCTTCTTCTCTTCGTCGGACTTCTTCTCGCCCTCCTTCTCCGCGACGGGCTTCTTTTTCGCCGGCTTCTCTTCGTCCACCGGCGTCGGCTCTTCGGTCGGCTCCACCGGCTTGGCCTTGGGCTTGGCCGGGGTCACATCCAGTTCGTCTTCAAACACAGGCTTCGGCTCGACCGGCTGGGCCTCGACCTTTTTGGGATCGGCAGGCCGCACGATTCGCTTGGGATTGGTTGCCGTACGCGGGGTCGGCTCCGGCGCTGGCGCTTCGGCCGCTTCGTCGTCCGGCTTCTTGTTCGCTTTGACCGAGGGAATCTCGCGCGTCGGCTTGGCTGGCTCATCCGGCGTGGCAGGCGATTCCATGTTCGCGAGCCGCTTGTCGTAGATCGCCAGCGCGTGCAGCGCGTGACCCATCGGGCCGATCTCCCACTGACGGTCCCGGCCATCGGCCATGATCGTTGAGAGGTAGTCGACTGCCTTCACGATGCGCGGATCGCTGAGCTTGTCGTCGGGGAGCGTAAAGACCAGCCACTCCAGAATGTGGCCCGTCGTCTGCAACCGGCGGTCGAGGCTGGGCGCGTTCGCCCGGCCGCGGAACCACTCGGTGCTGAAGTTCCCCTCGGGGTTCTGCAGCCCCAGCGTGTACTTGATGTAGTCGTCGATGTAGCGCTCGGCCCGTTCGAATTCGCCCGTAAGCGGCTTGCCGCTCCGTTCGCGCTGGCGGATGGCCATGCTGAAGCCCATCAACCGGTGCGTTCCTCCGCAGGCCGCGTTGCGCAGAATCGGCTGCGCCAGTTCTTCTTTGATCAGGCGTTCGACGTTCCAAGTGCCCCGGTCGCGGGCGGTCCAGGTCTCGTCCAGATCGTCCAGATAGTAAGCCAGCGCAATGAGCTTGAAGGTCAGCTCCATGCCCGAGCGGCAGCCCAGCTTCTCCTGCTCGATCAGGTCCGAGATCTTGAAGAGCTTGTTGTCGACCTGCATGGGATAGTCCTTGCTGACGCCGGCCATGGCCAGCATCTTGAGGAACTGCCCTTCGTGACCCTGCACGCGAGGTCCCTGACGCGCGGCCGGCAGATTGCCCATGCGATACAGCATGGTCTCGCCGCGGCAGGGCTGGTTCCAGCACTCGTAGCTGATCGCATTGACCGCTTCGCCGTGCGGGCCGTTCTTCAGGATCTCGGTCTTCACGCCGAAGGCCACAATCTGGTGCATGATCTCCCAGTGATTGTGATCGCGCGTGTTGAGCTTGCGAGTGTAATAGTGGGCCAGCACGTCTTTGATCCGCTGGCGGATCTCGGGGCTGATGGCCGAATCGCTGTCGGCGTCCGATTCTGTCTCGGCAGGCGCTTCGCCGGGAACGAACGGCTTCAGCACGATCTTGCCAGACTTGGGCGTGCTGTTGGCGTCGGTCGAATCCGGAACGCGGCGCGTCGACTTGGGCGCATTGGCCGGAACGGGAATCGCCTCGCCGTCGGGCTGCAGCGGTCTGGGTTCCACGGTCCGCGGCGCGCTCTTGAAGGTCTTGATTCCCTTCTGCGACATCAGCTCGATGGCCGGCATGCGGCCGCCGGTCGGCTCCAGGTTGACATCAAAGTTGCCGCGCGGCGAGATACCCGGGCTGTTGATCGGGTCCGGGGGACCATCGGTAATGGCTGCCACGCCGGGCTTCGCGGCAGGCGATTCCGCGGCCTTCTTCGCCTCGGCGATCTTGTCGACGGGAGTCTGAGTCGCGCTCTTCGACTTCGGCTCTTGGACCGTGGTCTTCGCGGGCTCGGCGCCGCGGGTGCTCGTTGAGAATGCCAATGCTAGCGCCGCTACCGACAAAAACCTGACTCGCATTAATAACCCTCCTGACAAGACGCCCCGTCCGACCATTCCGGTTGGGTAAACAGCAAGACTTCTATCGGTTAATCCGGAGAAGGAATCCAGATCAATCGATCGCGTGCCAGCGTGTCAGGCTTGAAGCGAGAGAGGCTTCGTAAGATAGGAAAGTGAGAGGCCGCGCCAGATCGCAGCGAAGTGCTGGCAGTGCCAGTGGAGGGCGAGGATCGAGGGGCGAGGCGAGGATCGAGGATCGAGGATCAACGTCACGCACTCTCTTCCTGCTCCCTCCCACTTGTGGGGAGGGCTGGGGAGGGGGGGCGGCCCTTCGTTTGATGTCTGCCTCTGCTTCTTTTTTCTGAACAGAAGGAAACAGAGGTAACAGAGAACCCCCCTCCGTTACGAAGCCTTGGCCGGTTCTTTCTTGGCTTCGTCTTTCGGTGCATCCTTGGCGGGCTCCGCCGGAGCCGGGAACTCCAGCAGATGGATCTTGGCCGAGCCGCCGTTGTAGACCTCGCCCTTGGGCTTACCGTTGGCGTTCTGCGCAACCGACACGGCCATCGCCATCCGCTTGCCTTCGGTGTGCAGGCTCAGGCTCCGGCCGTTCGGCAAGCCTTTGCTGATGAAGAACGCCTTGGCCGCGCCGGGCTGCCAGAACCAGACGTTGCCCGTGTTAGGCATGGCGCACGACACGGCCATCACAAAGCCAGCCGGATGAAAGAGCGTGTCGTAGACAAAGCCCTGCTGGTTGTCGCCGACCTGCATCTCTTGCTTCAGCTTGCCCGACTCCCAGTCGAAGAGGAGCACGGCCGGCAGTCCAACAGCGAAGCCGCCACCGGGGGTCTTCTGTCCGGCGGCCAGCAGCGTCGCACCGTCGGCGCTAAAGGCCAGCTTCCGCACACCGCCACAGTCCTGCAGCCGATCGAGCTGGTACAGAACTTTGGCTTCCAGTTTGCGGACTTCCTTGCCCGACTCGACCGAGAACTGACGGATGATGCCCCGCAGATCGCCTGTCACCAGCGACTTGCCATCCGGATGCCAGGCGACGCTGAAGACGTCATCAGGATGCCCGTCGAGCGACTGGGCCAGCTTGCCATCGGTCGTGTTGTAGATTTTGACCGCCGCGTCGTTCCCTGCCACCGCCACACGCGTGCCATCGGGACTGACGGCCACATCGCGAATCCAGCCGCCGAGGGCTTGCGGCACATTCCAAAGCGGCTTGGGCGATTCCTCGCCCGCCTGCCAGGCGCTCAACTGGCCCCACGAGTCGCTGGAGAACAGGCGGTCCTCTTTGGGATGAAAGGCCAGCGCCTGCACCCAGGCGTGATGCCCGGCCAACGGCGTCAGCAGCTTCGGCTCGGCCGCCGAGACATCCCAGCGATGTACCAAGCCATCGTAGCCGCCAGCGACCAGCAGCTTCCCACTGGGGCTGTAGCGGGCGCACCAGACCTGGCGATTGTGCTCCAGGGTCTTGGTCGGCTTCGGCTCGTAGGCTTTGAGAAGTTCTTCGTCGGTCATGGGGGAGGATCGAGGATTGAGGATCTAGGATTGAGGGTAGACGAAGGGATGCAAGTACGAGGCGTTTTTCCCTCGATCCTCGATCCTAAATCCTACCCCCTTCTTCTACACCAGCAGTTCCTTCACCGGGCCGCACTCGTCGTGCGCCACCGGCAGCGGTTGTCCTTGATTGTCGTATTCCATCCGCTCCGGCGGCACGCCCAGGGCTTGGAACCACGTGTGAAACAGGTGCCCAATATCGTGGGCGTCGCCCGAGACTTCGGTCCCGGCGTCGTTCGTCTTGCCGACCGTCAGTCCGCGTTTGATTCCGCAACCGGCCATGGCCACCGACCAGGCCTCGGGCCAGTGGTCGCGCCCCACGTGCGAGTTGATCCGCGGCGTGCGGCCGAACTCGCTCATGGCCACGACTAGCACATTGTCCAGCATCTTCCGCTCGGCCAGATCCTCAATCAGCGCGGCGAAGGGCTGATCGAACTTGCCGACCAGCGAACGGCTGGCATTGAAGTTGTCGCCATGCGAGTCCCAGCCGTACGAGTTGATCTTCACAAAGCGCACGCCGGCTTCCAGCATTCGCCGGCCCAGCAGCATGTGCCGGCCCAACTCGTGCTTGCCGTAACGCTCCACATCCCGCGGCACAAGCTTGCTCTCGTCGAACAGGTCGTGCCGCTTCATCAGCGTCTGAGCGACCTCGAACACATAGCTGTTGGCCTCGACCCACTCCGGCCGATGCTTGTCGGCAAACCGCCGATCGAGCTTCTGCCGCAGTTCGTTGCGGGCCATGTCGTCGTCGGCACTGATGGCCGGATTGCGGAGCAGGTTCTCAGGCGGCTTGCCATCGCCCAAGGCCAGCGCGCCGTACTTCGCCCCCAGAAAGCCGGCATCGCCGGGGATGAAGCCACCATTGCCTGGCTTGATCCACACGTACGGCGGCAGCCCGCTCGAGCCCGGCCCCAACAGCTTGGCCACCGCCGAGCCGAAGAACGGATAGACCACCCCGCGGTTCTTGGCATCCCCTTGCTGAATGCGGGCCACGCCGGACGAATGGGCGTTGTCCTTGGTGCAGACACTCCGCAGGATCGCCAAGTGGTGCATCTGCTTGGCGGAGTGTTTGCACAGCTCGCTGACGTGGATGCCGGGGACCGAAGTCGGAATGGCGCGGAACGGCCCCCCATGCTCGGTGTGGGGTTTGGGGTCCCAGCTTTCCAGTTGGCTCATGCCCCCGTCGAGCCAGATGAAGATCACCTGCTTGTCTTGCTTCTTGATCTCTTCGGCCAGGGCAGGCTGAAAGATCCCCCCTAAGCCGCCGGTCATACCAACGGCCGCAGCACCCGCGGCGGAGCCGAGCCACTGGCGACGGGAGAAGCGATGTTCCCAAGGTTTGCAGAGGTTGGTCATGGGCTGAGAGGATTGCTAGGAAGGGGAGGAACTGTCCACAGATGTCACAGAAAGACACAGATGAAATGCAAGGAAGGGAGAATAGATGTTGCCTGACTACTTCTGGTTACCTTCTTCCTCTTTTACTTCTTATCTGTGTTTATCTGCGACATCTGTGGACAACTGATTCTTCATTCCGCAGATCAGTGATTCACGCAGAACTCCATGCAGGACATCAGCGCCCAGGCGAGTTGCCCCAGGGCGACGGGGCGGCGGTCGGCTCGCTTGGCCAGGAACTGGACCGCCTCGGCGCGCTCTTCGTCGGACGGATTGCGGGTAAGAACGCTCAGATAGATCTCGTCCACCGCCGCGGTGTCGTCGAACTTGCTCGCCCGATCGATCAGATTGCCGGAGCGCGGCTCGAACAGCCGGCGGATCTGCTCGTCGTTCAGCAGGAACAGAGCACCCTGGACCGAGGCGTTGAAGTCGTTCTCGGGCTCCTTGGCCGGATTGGCGAAGGCCTTGACGAACCGCTTCTTCAATTCGGCCAGCGAAATCAGCCCCTTGGGATCGGCCGGCTTGGCGTCGGCTGGCTTGGCTTCGGCAGAAGGTTTGTCGGTTCCTTGCGGCATCCCGCCCGGGTTCACCAGGCGATCGCGCTCGCCGGCCGCTTCCAGCACGCTCCACAGCAACTGCTCGGCCGAGAGCCGTTTCTCGTTGGCGACCCGGTAGCTCTCCTTGGGCGGGGCCTCGCCGGCCAACACCGTGGTCCGCTGATAGGCGTCGGTCAGGGCCAACTCGCGGATCAGCGCCTTCATATCGAACTTGCTGGCCGTGAACTCGCGGGCCAGCAGGTCGAGCACTTCAGGATGCGACGGCGGGTTCTGACCATGGTGCAGATCGAGCGGATGAACCAGCCCCCGGCCGAGCATCACGAACCACAGCCGGTTGACCATGTTCCGCGTGAACAGGGCATTTTCGGGCGTAGGAAGTTTCTCGGCCAATGCGGCCAACGGGCTGAAGGCGGGCGGAGCGTTGGGGTCGGGCTTCTTCTTATCGGCCTTCTTGTCGGCGGGGACTTCGGGGGCTGGCGGCAGCTCGATCTCGGCACCGAACGGCACGCGGGGGCCGGTCTCGCGCTTGGTCGGATCGAAGACCGAGACGAACTCCAGCTTCTTGGTCAGCGCTTTCTCACCGATGGCCGGGAACTTGGTGTCCGTTCGGATGAACGTGTTGCCGAAGACCGTGTACAGGCCTTGGAAGTCGACCTGCTTGTACTCGTCGATGAACAGATGGTTGTGGCACTGGGCGCACTGCAGGTCGATGCCCAGCAAAAGCCGCCCAATGTCGCGCGTCAGGCCGGGATGATCGGTCTCCTGCTGGCCGACCTTCTCGAGCCGGCGGGTCTGGAACCAGGCAGCCGCGCGGACTGCTTCGTTGGCAGCATCCGGCTTGATCAGTTCGCGGGCCAGTTGGTCCCACGGCTTGTTCGCGGCGAACGAAGTCTTGAGGAAGGCATCCCACTCGGGGTTCTCTCCCCGGCGTTCCATCAGGATGACGTTGAACAGTTCCTGCATGCGGCGCGGATACTCGGGACTGGCCAGCAGCGTGTCGACCAGCCGCACCCGCTTGTCGGCGGACTTGTCGGCCAGGAACTCGCGAGCCTCGGCGATCGAGGGGATCCGGCCGGCCAGATCCAGATAGATCCGGCGGACGAACTCGGCGTCGTCGGCTTGAGGTCGGAACGCTTTGCCGGCAGCCTTGGCGACGATCAACTGGTTGATCTGCTTGTGAAGGGGCTCGGCAGCGGGGGTCGAGCCGCCGAACGAGATCGACAGGGCGAAGGCCAGGCCGGTGCAGAGGCTCAACAATCGGCGGGACATTGTGGTTCGCCTTGGAAGGGAGGCCAGCAGGAGGGGGGGCGAATCGGTTATACTAAGGAATGCCGCGAGCGGGCCGCAGCGCACGCCGGCGGGAGAAAAAAGCTGGCAGCGAGACATGTAACGCATTCGTCTTTAATGAGTTGGGCTATTTTTGATTGACGGATCGGGGGACCCGTGGGAGACATCACCCAACCCAAGTTGCTGTATGCCAAGGGGCTGCTCTTTTTGATCACGGGGCTGATCGCCGGCGGGCTGCTGCTGCTCGAACACCCCAGTCTCAAAGTCGGGTTGTTGCTGGCCGTTTGCGTTTGGGCGTTCGCCCGGGCGTACTACTTTGCGTTTTACGTGATTGAGCATTACGTCGACCCGGGCTATCGCTTTGCGGGCTTAGGATCATTCGTGGGGTACTTGCTGTCCGGAGGTCACGCGGCAAAGCCCGAGGCAGGCGAGTCGAAATCGGGGCCGCGATGAAGAGAGCGGAGTTTCGATGGCGGGGGGTTGGCAAAGGCTGAAGCCGGGAGATCGCGTCCGCTTGTTGCGAGTGCCTGAGTCGGATCTCGAGCAGCGCAAGCGCGAGATCGAAAAAGGGTTGGAGGACGCGGGCTGGACGGCGGATACGTTGGAACGGATCTTGGAGTTCGATCCGGTCGTTACGATCGACCACATCGATGAATACGGCGCGCCGTGGTTCATCTACAAGTTCACGTCTCCGGAGGGAGAGTTGAATGAGCACTGGATCAACATCCAGGACGACGAGTCGTGGGAGATGGCGTGAGGGTAATCAACCTCGTTGGATTGCAACGTTGACGCAACGGGAAGTGAATGACGAAGGCGACACGAAAGCAGGGTTCAAAGCCTCCGCTCGGCTCGATAGAAGGGGGCCGCCCCTGCCACGCGTCTTGTTGCATCGGCCCCCAAGCCGCTGTCGCGGTCGTGGACGAGGGGCCGATGCGACAGCGACGGTGGAAGGGGCTCGCGGAGCCTTATCCGGGATTCAAAGACGACAATCGAGCATCGGTCTGCGGAATCGAAGGATTGATGTACCGACACGCCATCACAGTCGGTGTTTGAAAAAGTAGTGGCCCGGACTTTTACGGAGGCATCACGATTGAGTTCACCGGTCGAGCGCGTCGTCCTTTGCATTTCCCAAAGTAGTGGTTCTCGCGAGCCCCTTCCGCCGAGCCGAGCGGAGGTCCGCATTCGAGTAATCATCGCTGCGCGATAGCCTTCCGTCCCTCTCCCCTCGTTCCTCCTCCCTCGATCCCCGATCCACTTCCCGCTACCTTCGCGCATTCCCGCCCGCTATATTACGGTCCTGCCGAACTCCCCGCCTGCATCGACTTACAGCGACAGGCCTTACCAAATGCCATCCGATACGAGTTTTCTTAAATCCCTCCCACCGCTCCTGGCCCCTCACGAAAGGTCTCTCCGGTGATGAAGTCCCTCCTTGCTTCCTGTTCGCTTGCCCTGGTCGCCCTCATATCGTTCTCCAGCGTCGCTTCCGCGCAGGACCCTTGGGTCGTGTACGAGGGAAAAGAAGGCCCCGGCGTCGGCAAGCATATTGTCCTGGTCTCCGGCGATGAAGAATACCGCTCGGAAGAGGCCCTGCCGCAACTCGGCAAGATCCTGGCCACGCATCATGGCTTCAAGTGTACGGTGCTGTTCGCCATCGATCCCAAGGATGGCAGCATCAATCCGAATCAAAAAGACAATATTCCGGGACTCGAGGCCCTGAAGACTGCGGATCTGATGGTTGTCTTCCTGCGATTTCGCGACCTGAAGGACGACCAGATGCAGCATGTGGCCGACTACATCGACGCCGGCAAGCCGGTGATGGGCATGCGGACCGCCACCCATTCGTTCCAGATCAAGGGAGACAAGAAGTTCGCCAAGTACGGCGGCAATAAGGAATGGAACGGCGGATTCGGTCGCTTCATCCTGGGCGAGACCTGGATCAACCACCACGGCGGCCACGGCCGACAGAGCACGCGCGGCCTGATTGCCAAGGGGGAAGAGAAGCACCCCATTTTGCGCGGCATCAAGGATGGAGACATTTGGGGCCCCAGCGATGTCTATACCGTCACGCTGCCGTTGCCCGGCGACTCGAAGCCGCTGGTGATGGGCCAGGTCCTGACTGGCATGAAGTTCGACGATCCGCCGGTCGAAGGGAAGCTGAACGATCCGATGATGCCTGTCGCGTGGACCAAGAGCTACACGGCTACCGAGGGCAAGACCGGCCGCGTCTTCACCACGACCATGGGGGCTGCCACCGACATGGAGGCCGAAGGAACCCGTCGGATGCTGGTGAACGGCGCCTACTGGGCGATCGGACTCGAGGACAAGATCCCCGAGAAGTCCAAGGTCGACATTGTCGGCGAGTTCAAGCCGTTGCCGTTCAAGTTCGGCGGCTTCAAGCCGGGTGTGAAGCCGGCTGATCACGCCAAGTAAACGGGGGCGAAGATGCCGCTCGTACTCGACGAATCGCAGTTCACCCTGGCCGAGGTCGCCCGTCGCTATCGGGCGGGGACCTTGTCGCCGGTGGACGTGATCGAAGAGTGCCTGCGGCGCATCGATCGCTACGAACCGCAGGTGCGGGCCTGGGTAAGCGTGGATGCCGATGCGGCCCGCGCGCAAGCCCGTCGGGCGGCCGAAGAGTTTGCCGCTGGACGTGAGCCGGGCAAGCTGGCCGGCATTCCGATCGGGATCAAGGATCTGATCGATGTGGCCGGCTGGCCGACCCTGGCAGGCAGCATCACCCGGGCGGGGCACGTAGCTGAGGAGGACGCGCCGCTGGTCGCCCACCTGCGCCAGGCAGGGGCGATCCTCCTGGGGAAGACCGTCACCACCGAGTTCGCCTGCTTCGATCCGCCGATGACGCGCAATCCCTGGAACCTGGCGCACACGCCGGGGGGCTCCTCGAGCGGATCGTGCGCGGCGGTGGCGCTGGGCATGTGCCTGGGGGCGATCGGTACGCAGACCGGCGGCTCGATCAACCGCCCGGCCAGCTTCTGCGGCGTGGCGGGCTTCAAGCCGGCCTACGGTGCGGTGAGCATGCAGGGGGTGGTTCCGCTCAGTCGCTCGCTCGATCACGCGGGGCCGATCGCCCGCAAGGTTGAGGACCTGGCGATGCTGTTCGGGGCGATGGAGCCCAAGCTGTCGGACTCTCCCTGGCGCGATCCGATCGAGCAGCTCGCTTCCCCTCCAAGACTGTGGATCAACGAGGAGTTTATATCGCAGGCCGACGAAGCGATGCGGGCTGCGTTTGGCGCCGCCTGCGAGAAGCTGATCGCGGCCGGAGCGATCATTGAGCCACGCGAGCTGCCGAGCGGGTTCGATCGCGTGCATGAAATGCACCTGCGGATCTTTCGCGCCGAGGCCGCGCAGGAACATCGAAAGGTGTTTGCCGATCGTCCCGGCGATTTTGGTCCGGCGATCCGCGGCTTCATTGAAGCGGGGCTGGCGATGGCCGCGACCGATCTGGTCGAAGCCCAGTGTCATCAACTCGATTTCAAACACGACCTGATGGCCCAGAGTTTGGAACCGCTGGGTGGATACTGGTTCCTGCCGGCCGCGGTTGGACCTGCGCCGGGGCCGCAGACGACCGGCGACCCGCGGTTCAACTCTCCGTGGAGTTACGCCGGGTGTCCGGCCCTGAACCTGCCCTGCGGGCTTTCACGCGACGGGCTGCCGCTCGGGGTGCAAGTGGTGGATGGCTTGCCTTGGGACGAGAACGGCCTGACGGCCACGGCGCTGTGGTGCGAAGAAGTGCTGGGGTTCGAGCGGCATGCGGCGTTGTTGCACAAGGATGGGTAGGGTTGTGGCGCGCCGAGTACAGAATGCGTCACTTGCCTTGGTGTTTCATCAACACTAAGATGCAAATACCCAGGAGGTGACCTGCCTTGCCGGCCGTTCAATACAAATACGCTCGCCCCGCGCTTACCGTCGATTGCGTTGTGTTTGGTCTCGATGAGGGGGACTTGAAGGTCCTGCTGATTCGCCGGGGGATCGAGCCGTTCGCCGGCCGCTGGGCCCTGCCGGGGGGCTTCGTGCGGGTCGACGAGAGTCTTGAGCAGGCTGCTCGTCGCGAGCTGGCCGAAGAGACCGGCCTGCAATCGGTCTTTCTGGAACAGCTCTATACCTTTGGCGAAGTGGATCGCGATCCGCGTGAACGGGTGGTCACGGTGGCCTACTACGCGTTGGTGAAGCTCTCGGATCATCGCGTCCGCGCGGCGACCGATGCCCGCGATGCGGCGTGGTTTTCGGTTGCGGATGTTCCGGCGCTGGCCTTCGATCACCCACGCATTCTGGCAACTGCCCGCGAGCGGCTGCGGAACAAGGTGCGTTACCAGCCGATCGGCTTCGAACTGCTGGCCGATCGGTTTGCCTTGAGCGAACTTCAGACGTTGTACGAGACAGTGCTGGAGAAGCCGCTGGACAAGCGGAACTTCCGCAAGAAGATTCTGGGAACCGGCTTGCTGGTGGAACTGGACGAAGTGCAAAAAGACGTAGCTCATCGGGCTGCGCGGCTGTACAAGTTCGATAGGTTGAAATATCGGCAGTTGGAGAAGCGCGGCTTTCTGTTCGAGTTGGGCTGACGCGGGCTGCTCCCCTGTCGGCAAGTGCGCTGAGATTCTCTTGGGCGAGGGTTCGGTTTCATGCAAGCCTTGATCGTTGTCGATCTGCAGAGCGATTTTCTCCCCGGTGGAGCGCTGGCCGTGCACGAAGGGGACCACGTTCTGCCGGTCGCCAACAAACTGTGCGAGGTCTTCGATCTGGTGGTGGCCACACAGGACTGGCACCCGCCGGGGCACGGCAGCTTCGCGGCCAATCATCCTGGGCGACACCTGGGCGAGGTTGTCGACCTGGCAGGACTGCGGCAAGTGCTGTGGCCCGTGCATTGCGTGGCCGGCACATCGGGGGCCGAACTGGCGGCAGCGCTTCGCACGGGACGCATCGCCAAGGTCTTCTTCAAGGGGACCGATCCGACCATCGACAGCTACAGCGGCTTCTTCGACAACGGCCGACGCAAGGCGACCGGCTTAGGGGACTGGCTGAAGGCCCGCAAGGTGACCGAGGTCTACATCCTGGGTCTGGCCACCGACTACTGCGTGAAGTACACGGCCCTCGACGCACTGTCGCTCGGATTCCGTACCAAGCTGGTGCTTGATGGCTGTCGCGGCGTGAATCTGAAACCGGGCGACGTCGAACGGGCGATCGCCGAAATGTCTCGAGCAGGAATCGAAATCGTGACCAGCGACGAAGTCGTCCGACAACGGAACACCGAAACCATGGCCGCCGCAGCGCAAGAGTCGCCCGTGCCGCTGTATGTGGGCAAGTACATCCAACTGGTTCGCCGAGGCCACTGGGAGTACGTGGAGCGGACCAAGGTGACGGGCGTCGTGGGCATCGTGGCCATCACCCCGCAGAACCGGTTGATCCTGGTCGAGCAGTATCGCGTGCCGCTGGGCAAGCGGGTGCTTGAGCTTCCCGCGGGACTGGCCGGCGATATCGCGGGCGAAGAGCAGGAGGAGATGGCCAGCGCCGCCAGGCGCGAACTGCTGGAGGAAACCGGCTATCAGGCGGGCAGCATGAAGCATCTGATCACGGGCCCCTCGTCGGCCGGCCTGACCAACGAGACAATGTCGCTGTTCATGGCTGAGAACCTGGTCCGCGTTGGCGCCGGCGGCGGTGATGCCAGCGAAGACATCGAGGTCCACGAAGTACCGCTCGACGAAGCGCCGCTTTGGCTGCGGAGCCGCGCGGCCGAAGGGATCATGATCGATACCAAGATCTACGCCGCGCTGTACTTTGCGGCCGCGAAATGAGTGGTGCGGAACCGATGCGGTCGCGGGTGGCCGGGATCTTAGGCCCGTTGGCAGTTCCTCTCGGCATGGGACTGCTGCGGCTAGGGACCGAAGGCAGGCCGACGGAAGCCGATGCGGAAGTGTTGATCCACCTGGCGCTGGACGCCGGCGTGCGGCTGCTCGATACGGCCGATGTCTATTCGCTGGGGGCGAGTGATCTGCATTACGGCGAGCAGCTCGCGCGGCAAGCAGTCGCCTCGTGGCATGGACCCGGCGACGAAGTGCGCATCCTGACCAAGGTCGGGCTGTCGCGCCCCAAAGGGAAGTGGATCCCCAACGGCCGGCCCGAGCATCTGAGGAAAGCGATCGATCACAGCCTGTCGGCGCTAGGTGTCGAAAGGCTGTTCGTCTGGCAACTGCACGCGCACGATCCACGCGTGCCGTTTGAAGAAACGCTAGGGGCGCTGGCTGAGATTCAGCGTGCGGGCAAGGTGGAGCACCTGGGGCTCTGCAACACGACCCCCGGCGAAGTGCGGCAAGCCCAGCGGCATTTTGAAGTGGCACTGGTGCAGAACGAACTGAGCCTGCTGAATCGCAAGAGCGCTGGCGATGGGATGCTGGAACTGACACGCGAACTGGGGATTCCGTTTCTGGCACACCGTCCTTTGGGAGGTTACGCCAAGGCAGCACGGCTGGCCAAGAACCGCGTGCTGAAGCCGATCGCCGAGCGCTACGGCGCAACGCCGTATCAGGTGGCGCTGGCCTCGCTGTGGGATGCAGGCCCGCAGGTGATACCGCTTGTTGGCGCGACGCGCCAGGTCAGCCTGCGATCGTCGCTGGCTGCGGTTGGATTGAGACTGGACGTGAGCGACCGAACGGCGCTGGAGATGCACTATTCGTTCGCGCCGCGGCCGGATGTGCTGGCGGGGATGTTGCCCGCGACCCCTGCGGCGGCTTCGACAGCGGCAGCGATTGTTTCACCGCTCCAGACTCCCCCGGCCGATGGACCGGAAGTCGTGCTGCTGATGGGCATCCAAGGGGCGGGCAAATCGCAGCGGGTTGGTGAGTACCTCGCCCGTGGTTACGCACGGCTGAATCGCGACGAACTCGGGGGAACACTGGACGAGTTGGTTCCGCGCCTGGTGCAACTGCTGCACGGCGGGCATCATCGCGTTGTGCTCGACAATACGTATCCCACACGGCTCTCGCGAGCGCCGGTGATTGCCGCAGCCAGTGCTTTCGGTGTGCCGACCCGCTGCTTCCATCTGCAAACTCCGGTGAACGAGGCGCATATCAACCTGGTGCTGCGGATGCTGGCCCGCTACGGCCGGCCGCTGGGTCCCGAAGAGATGAAGCACTGCGGCAAGACCGATCGCAATCTGCCTCCCCCCGCGGCGCTGGCCCGTTGGTTGGCCAGCTACGAACGCCCCGCGATGGACGAGGGCTTTGCTTCGGTCGAGACGCTTCCGTTCGTGCGGCGGGGATCGCTGGGGGGCGAGGAGAAGGGACTGTTGCTCGACGTTGACGGCACGCTTCGCAAGACGCGCTCGGGCGAGCCCTATCCGCGGCATCCCGACGATGTCGAGATTCTGCCGGGTCGCCGCGAGGTGCTGGCCCAGTGGATCGCAGCCGGTTACAAGCTGTTCTTCGTATCGAACCAGAGCGGGGTGTCCTCGGGCAAGGCCTCGCGCGCAGCGGTCGAGGCGGCCTTCTTTCGCACGGCCGAGCTGCTGGCCTTGCCGGTGACCGAGATCGCCTACTGCCCGCACCCGGCCTATCCGATCGGCTGCTACTGCCGCAAACCTTCGCCAGGGTTGGGTGTGTATTTAATCGAGCGGCACCGCTTGTCGCCCGCCCACACGGTCATGGTGGGAGACATGGAGAGCGATGCCGAGTTTGCGAAAGGACTCGGCGTGAGGTATGTCGATCACGCGGCGTTCTTTCGCGGAACGTGAAGAATCGTGTCCAACAAAAAAGCCACGCGCGATCTCTCGCGCGTGGCTTCAATGTTTTGCTCGGACGTCCGACGACTACTTCGAGCCCTTGGGGTCGGCCGGCTTGCCGGGGGCTTTGCCCTCTTCAGCCAGGAGCTGCGACTTGATCAGCTTGATCTGCTGCTTCGAGTCCTCGTCTTCGATCGTTTCGATGGCGGCATCGAAGGCCTTGGCGGCATCGGCCTTCTTGCCCGCCGCGGCCAACAGCCGGCCCTTGCTGAAGTGCAGTCGGGGGGTCAGGCCGCTCCCCTTGGGCTGGGCGGTCAGCAGCGTGTCGTAGATCTTGAGCGCCTCGTCCACCTTCTTCTGGCTGGCCAGAATGTCGGCCTTGGCCATCAGCAAGGGCAGGCTCTCTTCGGCGGTGATTCCCTTCTCGGCCAGGATCTCATCCAGAACGGCCAGCGCCTCAGCCTGCTTCTTCATAGTCCCCAGAATCTGGACCTTCAACATCTGCAGTTCGCGGCGGGTGGTTCCTTTGGGGGCGAACTTGGCTTCGGTCTCGATCAGCTTATTGAGAATGGCATCGCCGTTCTCGCCGGTGAACTCTTCCTGGATGCTGGCGATGACCTTGGCCAGCTCCATGGCCTTCAGCTTGTCTTCGTACTTCTCCTTCAGGCCGGCAGCGTTCTTGGCGTCCAACGCCACGACTTCCTTCACCTGATCGGCATAGACCGAAAAGGCCAGTTCATCGCCGACCGCGGTCAGCGCGGTATCGAGGAAGCGGGCCTTGTCGACCCCCTTCGCCTTGGCGGCGCTGGCCATGGCCTGGTCGCGGGCGACGCGGATCTTGCCCAGCTCGTTCAAGTGGTCCAGATACTTCTGAGCTCCGCCCGCCTGGTAGCCGGTCTTGGCATAGGGCACGCCTTTTTCGTCGGCCAGATAGATCGACGGGAAGCCTTGCACGCCAAACTTCTCGCCCCACATCTGATTTTGTTTCTTGGTTTCAGGCGCCAGCTTCGACTCATCCTGCGGGAAGTCGAGCTCGACCAGCACGAACTTCTTCGGGGCGTCCTTCTTGAAGGCGTCCTGGTCGAAGACCTCTTTGTTCAAGCGGATGCACCAACCGCACCAGTCTGAGCCGGTGAAGTCCATCAACAGGTCTTTTTTCTCGCTGGCGGCCTGCTTCATGGCGGCCGTCATGTCGTGCGTCCAGCCGGCACCGCCGGCCTCGGCCCACGAGGCCCAACCGGCCAGCAGGGCCAGCGAGAATAAAGGAGCCAATACAAGCCGCTGTGAAAGGGAAAGAGACATAGTTGGCTCGCTTTCTTCGAGAAATCGCTGGCAGGCGGACAGTGAGGGCAGTTGACGGATCAGCCGAGGATTATACGAGGGGGCCCCCGTCTGGCCAAGTCGCCCGATTTCAGACGGACCGGGATCTTCGTTATACTGGCAGGATGCAGACCAATCTCCCTGCCAGGATCCCTTCGATGCCCGCCACCCAACCCGGTTACGAAGTCGCTGATTTCTCGGCCATTGCCGGTGTCCCTTGTCCCTGTGGTTCGAGTCGTCGGGCGTTCGGCGAAGTCGAAGACTACCCGGGGACGATCCACCAGGTGGAAATCTCCGTCAACGCCCGCCTGCACTATCACAAGCGGCTGACGGAGACCTACTACATTCTGGAGTGCGGGCCCGACGCGCAGCTGCAACTCGACGACGAGCGGATCCCGCTCAAGCCGGGCATGTGCGTGATGATTCGCCCCGGCACCCGGCACCGTGCGCTCGGCCAAATGCGCGTGCTGAACATCGTGCTGCCCAAGTTCGATCCCGAGGACGAGTGGTTCGACTGATGCCGTCTGCCGGTAGCTACTGCCCGCCGCTGACGGGGGGTGCATCGCCGTTGGGGTCGGCTTTGGGTTCGGCCGATCTACTGGGAACGGGAGCGGGCAGCGTCTTCTCTTTCTCCGGAAATCGCCGCATCCGATAAGCCACCAGGCCATGCGTGGCGTGGTACAAAGCGCCGCACTCCACACGAGCGTCCTGCGTATTCTCCAGCAGATCGCAAAGCTGCTCGGCCGCCTTGGCCATCCACGGGGCTTTGATCTCGTCGTCGTTCAGGGCCAGAGCCAGGAACTCAAGCGTGTGCCCGGTGGTTCCCAGCCGCAGGATGATGTCGGCCGAGGTGCCCGGACGTTGGAAGTAGTTCGTCGAGAACGTGCCGTCCTGCTGCTGGTGCTCGCGGGCCCGCTGGATCGCCCAGCGGATCTTCTCGTAGCCCGCCTTCCACCCGCCGGTCAGTTGATCGGGTTTGATTTCGGGATGCTGCAGCATGTACTCCTTTACCGCCAGGGTCACGCCCGACAAGCTGTGGGTGCCGCCGCAGGCGATCGCGTTGACGTCGGCTTTCGATTCCATGGCCAGCAACCGCTCGATCGACCAGGTGGTGCCGTCCTCGGCCTGCCATTGAGCGTCGAGTGGGAGATAGGCGTGCAGGGCCATCAGCGTCCAGCCGGCTTCCATTCCCTCGCGACATTCCCATTGGGCCTGCGTGAGCAGATCGCCCAGCTTATAGGTCTTACTGCCAACCTGGATGGGGCTCTCGGAGCCGAGAATCGGTTTGCGGCCGGGGTAATACTCTCCCCCCATCGCCAGGTAGCCGATCCACTGATCCTTGTGGCCCATGCCGGTCTTCGAGCCCTGCTCCAACACGGCATGCAGCCCATGATCGCCGGGGCGAAGGTTCCAACCGCGCATCGCGCCGCCGCCAAGCAGATAGTCGATGACCGGAACGACCTTGCCATCGGGGTCGACCAGCATCGCGTCGGGGCCGAAGGCCAGCGCCTCGTGCAGGGCCTGCCAGGCGGCGTTTTCGGTGGCGCTAAGATGGCGGCGCTGGGCCTGAGCCAGGACGCGATCGATCTTGGCCTTCAGTTGGTCGTCGGCCGAGACATCGGCCGCGGTGAACTCGGGTGCCTTCTCGAGTGTGGCGACCGATTCGGTGCAGCCCGAGAAGCTTAGAGACAAGCCGCAAGCCAGCAGAAGATTGCAGCTGACAACGAAGCGAATGGTGCGCATGGCGAGCGAATCAGGCGGGGTGTGATCGAAGGTTCGCTCCGCGAACAAGCCTGGCAGCGCCCCTCCTGAATGCCGACATGAGTCCAGGCTTACTCGTTCGAAGATACCACGCGAATCGCGAGGTGACCATGAGAATAGGCAAGCTGGGGGGACATTCCGGCCTCCCACTCCATGTACTTACGGAATCTGCGGCGCTTCCGGAATCTTCGCGCCCACGGGCCCCGAACTTCCCGCCAGCAGGGCCTCAATATGATCGCGCAGCGTGCTGAGCAGCACCGCCACGCCCATCGAAACCGGCCGGTCGGGGGTGCCCTCGCGCAGCGAGCTGTCGAGGCAGGCCAACAGTTGCTGCACTTCGCGCTTCTGCCGTTCGACCGGGGTTAGTTCCTGCTCGGGCTCGTTGTTCGGTTCGTCGGCCATTTCCAGCGAGATCGGCTCGTCGTCTTTCGAGGGGTTCTGCTCCTTCAACCAGCTTTCTAGCGCGACAACAACTTCGTCCATGCTCGCGAAGCGATCGTCCGGCGACTTCTCCATCATCTTTTCGCACAGGTCCACCAGGGACTGAGGGACCTCGGGGCGGAGTTGGCCGATGCTCTCGGCTCGTTCGGTGCGATGCCGCAGCAGCCGCGTGGCGATCGAACCGGTCGCAAAAGGAGCGTGCCCGGTCAACATGAAGTAGAGCGTGCAGCCCAACGCGTAGATGTCGGCCCGAGCGTCGACATAGTGGCACGAAGTCGCCTGCTCGGGGGCCATGTAGTCGACAGTCCCCAGCAGCGTGTCGTTGTGCAGCAGCGTGATTGAGGGCTCGTCGGGGCGGTCGATCCAGGCCATGCCGAAGTCGATGACCTTTACCAAGCCGTCGGAATCGCAGAGCAGATTCGAAGGCTTCACATCGCGATGGACGATCCCCATGTTGTGCGCGGCCAAAAGCCCCTCGGCCGCCTGACGGGTGTAGTTGGCGGCCACCTCAGGATTCAACGGCCCGCTGGCAGTGACCAATTGTTGAAGACTCGTCCCCTGCACCAGTTCCATCACCAGGTAGAAGCAGCGTTCCGTCAGCCGTAATTCAAAACCGCGGACGACATGCTTGTGCCGCAGGGTGCGCATGACGTTCCACTCGCGCTCCATTCGTTCGCGCAGCGACGAGGCATAGCCCAACGCCATCGGCGCTTCTTTCAGCGCAAAATGCTCTTCGGTTACTCGATCCATGACGTGATACACCCGGCTCATGGCGCCACTGGCGAGCGGGGCGATGATCGCAAAGTCCGGAAAGAGCTGCTCCGTCTCCTGGCCCCACAACGGGGGTGCATCGTCGGGCCGCGTGAGAATGGTGCTTCCCGCACCATGGGGTCCCTGGGTCGGTTTCATCGCGTCGTATCCGTTAGACATTTCCGAATCTTGCCGGAGCGCAGGGGGCAGGCACGGAAAGGTAGAAAACTGAGAGTCCGGCGCGTCGGGACTGCGTGGGGGCATCTCCATGAATCACCGCATAGAAAGGTAGACGGGGGACCTGAATGGGTGTACGCGAAGGGGGCTCGGCCTATCTCGTTTGCAATCGCCGTGCCAAGCGAGTGCGAGCTAGCACTTTGGATCCCCCATTCGCTGGAAGTTTGGAACAGAGATTGATTGAACTCTTTATGACCCAAGTGTTGGTCGCTATGCGTCCAGCCTGATCGCCAGGCGATCGGCTCCGCAGCCCTTCTAGGTCCAAATCTCGGGTAATCTGGCATGTGAAGCCTTTTGGATCTCAGGCGCGCCATTTGCCATAAGAAGGGTCGTGGTCAACAAATTGCCACCGTTGGGTCTATACTTCCACGATGAACGACGCTGGACCATCGAGACGCCCAGCTCTAACTGGTACGCTGGATAGGTTTTCCCACAATCAGGAGGGGTCCCACTCGCCCCTTACTTAGAGAAGTCCCCCCGCACCCCACTCCCGCTGGATTGAGCGCTGCTCAACCAGCGAGTTCTCACGGCCTACAAAACGAGGTCTGCCGAAAATGCCCACACTCCTGGTAATCGATGACGATCGCAGCGTCCTGCACCTGATCCGGGCAGCTTTTCAGGGCCAGCCAGTGGAGGTGCTTACCATCGACTCCGAGGCCGAAGGGCTGGCCCTGGTCAAAGACCGCCATCCTGACGTGGTGCTGCTGGACATCATGCTGCCGGGCACCTCGGGGCTGGACACCTTCCAGAAGATCCACGACCTGGACGCCAAGCTCCCGGTGATCTTCATCACGGCGGGCGGCTCCAGCGATACGGCCATCGAGGCCATGCAACTGGGTGCCTACGACTACCTCCTGAAGCCGCTCGACGTGGTCAAGCTGCGGACGCTGGTCGAGCAGGCACTGGAAATGCGCCGTCTGATGTCGACCCCGGTCGACGTGCCCGACCTGGCCGACGTGCAAGGCCCCGAAGGGGAACTGATCGGCCGCAGCCCTGGCATGGTCGACGTCTACAAAGCGATCGGCCGCGTGGCCTCGCAGGATGTCACCGTCCTGATCCGCGGCGAAAGCGGCACCGGCAAGGAACTGATCGCCCGGGCGATCTACCATCACAGCCAGCGCAAGGGAAAGCCCTTCCTGGCGGTGAACTGCGCGGCCATCCCCGATGCCTTGCTGGAAAGCGAACTGTTCGGCCACGAGAAGGGCTCCTTCACCGGCGCCGACCAGCGCCGCATCGGCAAGTTCGAGCAGTGCACCGGCGGCACAATCTTCTTGGACGAAGTGGGCGACATGTCCCCGTTGGTTCAGAGCAAGTTCCTGCGATTGCTGCAGGAACAGCGCTTTGAGCGCGTCGGCGGCAACCAGACCATCGAGACCGATGTGCGGATCATCACCGCCACGAATCGCAATCTGGACGAGATGACCGAGGCCGGCACCTTCCGCCCCGACCTGTTCTATCGCTTGAATGGTTTCACGATTCATCTGCCGCCGCTCCGCGAGCGGGGCGAAGACATTCCGCTCTTGATCGATTCGCTGTTGTCGCGCTACGCCCGCGAGTTGGGCAAGGAAGTGACGCAGATCGCTCCCGACGCGATGAAGCTGCTGCTGGATCACACCTGGCCGGGCAACATCCGCGAGCTGCAAGGGGTTCTCCGCAAGGGGCTGCTGCACGCCCGTGGGACGATTCTGATGCCCGAGTTCCTGCCCGAAGAAGTAAAGGGTGGCCGGCCCAAGCCGAAGCGGCAAGTGGTCGAGGACGATTACTCGCCGCGCGATCTGGCCGGCTTCCTCGAGGAGCGGCTGCAGTCGGGCTCGACCGATCTATATGCCGAGTCGCTGGAGTTCATGGAGCGTTACGTGGTGACGCGCGTACTGCGGATGACCTCGGGCAATCAATCGAAAGCGGCCGAGTTGCTGGGGATCACGCGGGGCAGCCTGCGGAACAAGATCCACTCGCTGGGAATTGCGATCGATCAGGTCGTGCATCTGGCGAAGTAGACGTGACGCGGCTAGGGGAGGAGCTTGCGAACTTCGTTTCCGCGGGGCTGTTATTGCATTATAACAGCCCGCATGTCTCATCCGTCGACCATCGTTCGCATTTCGCCGGCCGCAACACTCCAGCTGACGCAGGCCCGAGCGGCTTATGCCCATCAGGCGGATCTCTTCAACGATGATTTCGAGGGGGCGCTGCGGATTCTCGAGGGCTGGTCGCGCAATCCGCCGAACCCCGCGCTTCGGAATTGCCCGCTGACCCTATCGTTTCTGCGATTGTCCTGCGTGCTGGGTTTTGTGATCGATGACGACGGGAGCCCGCAGGTTCAAAGCATTCGCTTCAGTGCTCCGCCGGCGCCGGGCATTTTTGATGGACCAGCCGCCGGCGTTCCTCGGCGGTTCGGCATGGGGGCGATGGTGGCCTTCACGCTGGCCTTCGCCGGCATGTTCGGCGCATTGAAGATGTTCAAGGCGCCGATCCCACTGATGGTGATCCTGGCGTTGTATTTTGGCGTGCTCGGCCTGGGGCAGTCGGTTCTGTTCGGGGCGAAGAACCCGCGCAGGGCCTCGATCCTGGTGGGAATTTTCTACTGTCCGGCAGCCTTTGTGACGTGGGCCGTCTGGCAGGGAGATGTGGGCCCCATCTATTTCGTCGTCGGTGTGATCGCCATGATCTTCGTCGTGGGACCGCTGACCGGCTATACGCTGGGGGGCCTCTTGGCCGGCCTGTTCTTGAAGTCCACCCGTGCAGGCTCTTCCGAACCGGTGAACTGAACCGGGGTGAGCGTCTCGATTCAGGGTGGAAGGACGTAGTAGCGCGTCCATTCCAAAAGGGTGGGTATCCCGAACGACCCCACGAGCTCGCCTCGTGGGTGAAGGAGGTTGAAAGGCTAGATCGGACGATTCCCGTACGTTCCTGCCCTTGGTGCGACCGCTGCGGCCTTTGGCCGCAGCGGTCGCACCAAGGGCAAAGCCGGGTGTGGGCGCAATGCCTTCTAGCCTTTCAACCTGATTCACCTGCCAGACGAGCTGGCAGGGGTCTTGCGCAGACTCGAGTTGCCCACCATTTTCGCGCAGACGCTCTACTGCGGATACGATTCCACCCAAATCGAGACGCCCACACACTGAACCGAGCATTCGCTCGGTCACCATCCCCGCGGCTCACTTCGTCTGTTATCCTGCCTTCCATGTGTGGCATTGCCGGAGCCCTGTGGACCACCGCCGAAGCGGCCCTGCCGCCCGAGGCGCTGGCACGGATGGTGCACGCCCTGGAGCACCGCGGCCCCGACGACCACGGATTCTGGCGGAGCGAGGTCCGCCCTCGAGCCGGCTTTGCCGATGTCCCCGGCGTGGCGCTGGGACATCGCCGGCTCTCGATCATCGATCGCGCAGGAAGCCGGCAGCCGCTCTCGAACGAAGACGGCACCGTGTGGGTCGTCTTCAACGGCGAGATCTACAACTACCCCGAACTGCGTCATCGCCTGGAAGGCTCGGGGCATCAGCTCCGCACGCAGGGAGACACCGAGACTCTCGTTCACTTGTACGAGGACGAAGGGCCGGCCTTTCTAAGGCATCTGTGGGGCATGTTCGCGCTGGCCATCTGGGACGGCCGCAAGGGCGAGTTGCTTCTGGCCCGCGATCGGTTGGGTAAGAAGCCGCTGGTCTATCGCCTGGAGGCAGGCCGGCTGCTCTTTGCCAGTGAGATCAAGAGCATCCTGGCCGCGCCAGGAGTGCCGCGCGAGATCGACCCGCAAGCGGTCGACGAATATCTGACGTATCAGTATGTGCCGCACCCGCGCACGATCTTTCAGGGCATTCGCAAGCTTCCGCCCGCCCACTACGCCTTGTGGCGCGAAGGCCGGCTCGATGTGGAGTGCTACTGGTCTCCCGATTTCACCCGCGAGGTTCCTCGTCCGGCCGAAGAGTACCGGCGCGAACTACGCTCGCTGTTGTCCGATGCCGTTCGTCGCCGGCTGATGAGCGAAGTCCCGCTGGGGGCGTTTCTTTCGGGCGGCATCGATTCATCCATCATCGCCGGGCTGATGCAGGAGGCCTCGAGCACGCCGGTCAAGACGTTCTCGATCGGCTTCCCCGAGGCGGCCTATGACGAAACCCGCTTCGCCCGTGAAGTGGCCGCGAAGTTGGGGACGGAGCATCATGAGTTGCGGGTCGAACCCCAAGCGATGGAGATTCTGCCGCGGCTGGCCTGGCACTTTGACGAGCCGTTTGCCGACAGCTCGGCGCTGCCGACCTGGTGCGTCTCGCAGCTCACGCGGCAGCATGTGACGGTGGCTCTCTCGGGCGATGGAGGAGATGAACTGTTTGCCGGCTACGATCGTTATCGGGCGATTCGCCTGGCCGCGCAAGTCGATCGACTGCCGCGCGGATTGCGGGCGATGCTGGGGAGCCGCCTGTGGCAGCGGCTTCCGGCCGGCGGACCGCAGCGGTCGTGGCTCCGTCGCCTGCGGCGGCTGACCGAGGCCCTCAACCTGCCCCCGGCCGCGCGGTACTTGCAGTGGATCGCCATCTTTGGCGAGACCGCCCGAGCGGGGCTCTACACCGACGAGTTCATCGCGCGGCTGCCTCCGGTCGATCCTGTGCAGTTCCTGGAGCAGGCGCTGGCGCGCTCCAAGGGGCGCGATGCGGTGACGGCTGTTTCACTGGCCGATCTGGTGACGTATCTGCCGTGCGATTTGATGCACAAGGTCGACATGATGTCCATGGCGCACGGGCTGGAAGTCCGAGCGCCGTTTCTCGATCACCGCGTGGTGGAGTTGGCGGCCGGCATGCCAATCGACCTGAAGCTGCGTCGCGGGCAAGGCAAGCGGATTCTGCGCGAGACCTTTGCCGAGTTTCTGCCCGAGTCGGTGAAGAAGCGGCCCAAGATGGGCTTTGGAGTGCCGCTGGCTGAGTGGTGGCGCGGTGAGTTGAACGGCTACCTGCGCGAGGTGCTGCTGGATCCCTCGACCGAGCGCCGGGGGTACTTTCGCCCTGAAGCGGTGCGAAGGTTAGTGGAAGAGCACGAGAATCGGACGTTTGACCACGCTTATCGGTTGTGGGCGTTGTTGATGTTCGAGCTGTGGCATCGCGAATGGGGCGATGGGCGGTGAAGACGGTTGAACCGCTGAGGATGCCGAGAGAAGAAAAAAGAACGTGAACTCTTGCGGGACGGGGGAACACTCTCAAGCCCCTTCCTGCTCCCTCCCACTTGTGCGGAGGGCTGGGGAGGGGGCTGCATCAGGGCACGCTTTGCTGTTTTCGCGAGCTTTCGTACGCAAGATCTCTCGTTTCGCAGGGACGGATTTTGAATGCGAACGGAAGGAGGGGAACCACAGAGTCACAGAGTCACAGAGGGGAAGGAAGGGGGCATGCGCTAGGGATGAACTTTGCGGGTTGGTTGCGAGGCGATTCAAGCAGGCGGGACGCCTAAACCACAATTTTGAACAGGAGGAAAGGGAGGTAACGGAGGGGTTTCTCTGTTAGCTCTGTTTCCTCCTGTTCAAAAATAAAATGACAGAATCATGAAGCTGTTCCTCGTTGTGCGCAGCGAGGAGGCACGCAGCGTCAGCGCAGTGATTCGAAAGCATTTCCTCCGCGTCTCCGCGTGAACTTCCTTGTCTTTCTGTTGAGGTCGCGGCGTCTGTAACTTTGCAGGTTGGTTGCGAAGCGATTCAAGCCAGGCGGGACGCCTAAACCACAATTTTGAACAGGAGGTAACGGAGGGGGGTTCTCGGTTAACTCTGTTTCCTCCTGTTCAAAAAGAAGGAGCAAGGGCAAGATCGACCGCAAGGCAGCCCCCCTCCCCAGCCCTCCCCACAAGTGGGAGGGAGCAGGAAGAGAGTTTGTGGCGTGGTTGGCGTCGCGGTAGCCGGGCGTCAGAGTTGAAACTTTGCGGGTTGCGGTCCCGGCTCGTGTAAGGTGCTGGGGGAAGGGATTAGGAAGTGAGTGTCACGCGGAGGCGCGGAGGAGGGATTTGAGATTTGGGATTTGAGAGGGGAATGCCAATACGAAATGCAGAGACGAAGACATTGACCGCAGATGGACGCAGATTTACGCAGATGAAATGCGAAGAAGAAGAAATGAAATACGAGAAATATAAGAAGAGGAGGAAGCTAAGATCGTCGCGAGGGGATGTTTGGCCTGGTGCGGATCAATGACTCCTCATCGTTTTCTCACACTTCATCTTTGTATTTCATCATTACTCTTCTTTCTGTCTTTCTTTGTATTTCATCTGCGCAAATCTGCGTAAATCTGCGGACAGATGCCTTTTTCTTCGTTCTTCTTTTGCCCAGCCCACGCGATCGCACTTAGCGCCCCTTCTTTTTCGCCAGCTCGTCCTGCCAACTCTTGATGCGCGACATCGCTTCCATCGGGGTCAGCTCGTTCAAGTCGAGCCCGCGAATCTGGTCGAGCAGCGGATGCTCGCCAGCCTCGAACAAGGTGAGCTGGATGTGCGTCTTGGAGCGACGGTCGCGTGGCCGGGCGAGCTTGCTCTTGCCGTTGGAATCGAGATGCTCAGCCTCGAGTTCGGCCAGAATATCCTTCGCCCGATCGATCACGCCCCGCGGTACACCAGCCAGGCGAGCCACGTGGATACCGTAGCTCTTGTCGGCCGCGCCGGCGATGATCTTATGCAGAAAGACCACCTCCTCGGCCCACTCGCGCACGGCGACGTTCAGATTGGCGACGCCAGGGAGCAACGCGGCCAGTTCGGTCAGCTCGTGATAGTGCGTGGCGAAGAGGGTCCGGCAAGCCTGCTGATCGTGCAGGTACTCGACCACCGCCCAGGCCAGCGAGAGCCCGTCGTAGGTGCTGGTCCCGCGGCCGATTTCATCCAGAATCACCAGGCTGCGGCGCGTGGCCGTGTGCAGAATGCGGGCGGTCTCGGTCATCTCCACCATGAAGGTGCTTTGACCGCGCGACAGCTCGTCGCTGGCCCCGACGCGGGCGAAGATGCGGTCGGCAATGCCGATCGTGGCCTGCCTGGCCGGCACCCACGAACCCATCTGGGCCATCAGCGTTAGCAGCGCCGTCTGGCGGATGTAGGTGCTTTTGCCCGCCATGTTGGGGCCGGTAATCAACAGGATGTTGGCCGGACCCTTGAGCTTGGCAGGCGGCGCGCCCTCAGCAGCCGGTTCGACGGGCATCGGCAAGCCGGCGGTGACATCGTTGGGGACGAAGGTGCCGCCCGGGAGCGTGATGTCCAGGACCGGGTGTCGCCCTTCAACAATCGACAGCACCGGCTCTTCCACGATCGTCGGCCGGCAATAGCCCCGCTTGCGAGCCAGCGCGGCCAGCGAGACCAGGGCGTCGATCTGAGCCAAGATCTTGGCCGAGGCGTTCAGTCGGCGCGTCGAGGCCTCCACGGCCAGGCGGAGCTCGCAGAACAGCTCGTATTCCAAGTCCTTGGCTCGTTCGACGGCGGTCAGCACCTTCTCTTCGTACTCTTTCAGCTCGGGCGTGATGTAACGCTCGGCGTTCTTTACCGTCTGCTTGCGGATGTAACTGTCGGGAACCTTGGCCCCGTGCGTGTGCGTGATCTCGAGGTAGTAGCCGAAGACCTTGTTGAAGCCAACCTTCAGACTGGGAATGCCCGAGCGTTCGGCCTCCTCGGCCTGGTAGCGGGCGATCCACTCTCGTCCGCCGGCCGCCAGATCGCGCAGCTCGTCGAGCGGCACATGAAAGCCGGCGCGGATGAAGCCTCCTTCGCGGCTGACCAGAGGACATTCGTCTTCGAGCGCGCCGTCGAGCTTCGCCCGCAACTCGGGGCACAGATCGAGCTCGTCCTCCAGTCGGGCCAAGAGCGGGCTCTTGCGGGCGGTCAGGCGGGCTTTCACCTTGGGAAGCAGGCGGAGCGTGCGATTCAGGCTGCCCAGGTCGCGCGGGCTGGCCCGGCCGGTGATGACGCGGGCCACCAGCCGCTCGACGTCGTACACGCCGCGCAGCTCCTCGGTCAGACTGTCGGCCAGGGGAGCGTCGGCGATCAGTTCGCCCACGGCATCCAGGCGTTCGTCGATGGTCTGCTTGATGGTGAGCGGGTTGGCCAGCCATTCGGACAAGAGCCGCGAGCCCATGGCTGTGACGGTGTGATCGAGGACCGCGGCCAGCGATCCGTGCCGCCGGCCCTCGCGATGGGTGCGGGTCAGCTCCAGACTGCGACGCGTCGACTCGTCCAGCTGCAGCGTGGTGTCGGCGCCGTACGGCACCAGCCGGTCGATGTGCGACAACTCGCTCTTCTGCGTCTCTTTCAGATAGTCCAGGATCGCGCCGGCCGCGCCGACTGCCGGGCCGTCTTCAAAACCGAAGCCCTCCAGGCTTTTCACGCCGAAGTGCTTGAGCAAGCACTCGCGGGCGACCGCTTTGCCAAACGCCCAAGCGGGTCGGCGGGTGATGAGCATCCGCGAGCCGGGGCGCACCGCGCTGTCTGGGTCGCTCTCTTCGGACCACAAGCACTCGACGGGGTCGATGCGGGCCAGTTCGTCGGCCAGGCGAGCGGGGGGGATCTCGGCTGCCAGGAACCGCCCGGTGGAGAGCTCGACCCAGGCCAGCCCGACGGGTTCGCCCATGATCACGGCCGCCAGGTAGTTGCTCTCGCGCGGGTCGAGCAGGGCGTCGTCGGTCAGCGTGCCGGGCGTGACGACCCGGGTCACTTCGCGCCTTACGAGCCCCTTGGCCTGCTTGGGGTCCTCGACCTGGTCGGCGATCGCCACGCGCAGGCCGGCCCCGATCAGCTTGGCCAGGTAGTTATCGAGGGCCTGGTGGGGAAAGCCCGCCATCGGGATGGCGTTGTCTCCCTTCTCGCGGCTGGTGAGCGTAAGATTGAGCACGGCGGCCGCCTTGCGGGCGTCGTCGTGGAACATCTCGTAGAAATCCCCCATGCGGAAGAGCAGGAGCGCCTCGGGACAGGCCTGCTTGGCGTCCTGATACTGCTGCATCATGGGGGTGAGTGTGGTCATCGTCTAACAGCCAGCCGGACAGGGGAACGTAGAGAAGGGGTCCAGTGTACCGCTGCTCGTCGAAGCTGCTAGCGTTGGCGATGGCTGTACAATTTACTGTTTAGAATTGCAGATAGACGCAGTAATTTTTACCGCGTTCGATTGCAGGTCGTGAGAGATTTGCAGAGGGGCAGAATGACGTTGGGGCAAGGATTTTTGCTGTAAGTTGCTGTTTTGCAGAGCGTTGCAATCGGTGTGCTACAACTTGCGTGAGTAGGCACAGCGATTGCTTTAACCCAACTGTCCACCGTGCACTCCCTGGCGCGGGGGACCTCCAGGACGATCCCTGGCATTCTCCAGTGAAAGGCATCCGACCCATGCAGAAGACCCGACCCCAATCCAGCGTGCAACTCATGAAACTGCGAAACAAGCGTGCGGGCTTTACCTTGGTCGAGTTGCTGGTGGTGATTGCGATCATCGCCATGCTGGCCTCGATGCTGCTGCCGGCCGTGCAGGGTGCGCGAGCCGCCGCCCGCAAGACGCAGTGCATTAACAATCACCACAACATCGGGATCGCCTTGATCCGGTATGAGGGGGAGAAGAACAAGTACCCTGGTTATACGAATAACCAAGGGCCGCCGGGAAATCCGCGGACTGGATGGGTGTTCCCGCTGCTCCCTTACTTGGATCGTAGCGATATTTTCAACACCTATTCGGTCGCAACGCCGGGTACGCCCAATCAGCATTTGAAGATTATGGTTTGCCCTGATGACGCGGAGTCAATCAATGTTGGCACAAATGCCTCTTACGTAGCGAATGCAGGACTCGGGGGCGACGACGGCGAAAACCTCGAATCAGCCGCGGGGGTGTTCACCAATCAATACAAGGCCAATGCGACCGCCGTGGTGAAGCTTACGAATACCGGATCAATCAGCGATGGATTGGCGACCACTCTGATGGTTGGTGAAAATATCGATGCCTCTCAATGGATCGATTCCCGAGAAGGCTGCGTCGGTTTTAACTGGGTTGAGCCGGGCGACAACACGAACAAGATGAATTACCAGACGGGAACCGGCAGCAGTTGCAATATGCCTCGTCCGTCGAGCTATCACGCCGGTGGCGTGGTGTTCACTTTCTGCGACGGCCACACCCAGTTCATTAGCGAGGACATCGGGTACGACGTGTACAAGATGCTGATGACCCCGCGGGGTCGGGCATTGACCCCTCAGCAGGGGATTCTGAACGAAAGCAGCTACTAAGCTCTCGTCTCTTCGCCAGTAGTCAAAGACTTCAGACCCTCGGCTTGCCGCATTGGCGGGCCGAGGGTTTTTTCACGCCCATGTCGCATAAGGGGAAAGACATGTTTTTATCAAACAGGGGTCGTGCTGCGCGAGGCGGGACATACTCCGGCTTCGCCCTGAAAGAGGTGCTGGCCATTCTGGTCGTGATGGCGATGCTCTTCGCCATGCTCTGGCCGGCGATCTCTCAGCAGCGGACCCCGTCCAGGAAAACCGGTTGCATCAACAATCAGCACAACGTGGGCATTGCGCTGATCCGCTTTGAAGGTGAGAAGAACCGTTATCCCGGTTCGACCAACAACCAGAACCCCGACTCTGAGGGGCTTGGCGGGCGGGAGACGGGCTGGGTGTATCCGCTGCTCCCGTACCTCGATCGCAGCGACATCTTCAACACGTACAGCGCGGGCGTGTCGGCGGGGCAAGTGCCCGATCTCCGCTTGAAGGTGTTGATCTGCGAAGTGCCGGAAGGGGCGGAGAACGCCCGCTCGTCGTACGTGGTGAATACCGGGTGGCTGGGAGACGCGGCCCCCGAGGATCGGGCACTGGGCG
>Ga0335394_10000213_pt1 | contig 59586 bp, 36 predicted proteins | sample MAT03_FD_205741 | JGI IMG/M metagenome (GOLD analysis project Ga0335394, IMG submission 205741) | Freshwater microbial communities from Lake Fryxell liftoff mats and glacier meltwater in Antarctica - MAT-03 (spades assembly) (version 2) ... | reverse complement strand
GGGGCGCCCGCGTCCCGCGGGACTTCTGCGTCCCAACCCGCAAAGTTACAAACCAGTGCCCTTGGCTGATCCTGCTCAACCCGAAAACTTGCGCGCCCCCCGGGGCGCCCGCGTCCCGCGGGACCTCTGCGTCCCAACCCGCAAAGTTACAAACCGGTGCCCCTGGCTGATCCTGCTCAACCCGAAAACTTGCGCGCCCCCCGGGGCGCCCGCGTCCCGCGGGACCTCTGCGTCCCAACCCGCAAAGTTACAAACCTGGTGTGTGTCCCTGAATCACCAACAAGGCATGCATTCTCTTCCTGCTCCCTCCCACATCGTGGGGAGGGTTGGGGAGGGGGGCTGCGTCTGGTTCCAATCCCACCCCTGCTTCATTTTTGAACAGGAGGAAACAGAGGTAACAGAGAAATCCCCTCCGTTACCTCCCTTTCCTCTTCCTCCTGTTCAAAAAGACGCGCCCGTGAATGCAGGTCCCCTCCATCAACCCGGAGCTAATTTTCTCCAAGAACGACGATCACCATTTCCAGCGGACGGGGTGCCTGCACCACCCGAATCGAGACGCTCCCCCAGCCGACAGTCGGCCGCTTGCCGCCCGCCCTTCACCTCGCGCGCATCATGGCTTATCCTGAGCGATCCCCCATTCCGGGACCGAGCAAGTTCCCCAAAATCTTCGAGGAGTTCCCTCTCATGGCTGCACCGCGGATCGCTCCTGGCGTCACCAAAATCGGCTGGATCGGCACGGGCGTGATGGGCTCGAGCATGTGCGGCCATCTGATCGCCAAGGGCTTCACGGCCACGGTCTTCAGCCGCACGCGGTCCAAGGCCGACGCCCTGGTAGCCAAGGGGGCCCAGTGGGCCAGCACTCCCCGCGCGGTCGCCGAGCAATCGGACGTGATCTTCTCCATCGTCGGCTTCCCCAGCGACGTGCGCAGTGTGATGCTGGGCCCCGACGGCGCGCTGGCGGGCTCCAAGGCCGGCAATATCCTGGTCGACATGACCACCAGCGAGCCCTCGCTGGCCGTGGAGATCGCCCAGGCGGCAGCCGCCAAGCAGGTGCACAGCGTCGACGCGCCGGTCTCGGGCGGAGACATCGGCGCTCGCGAAGCCCGGCTCTCGATCATGATCGGCGGCGAGAAAGAGATCGTCGACGCACTGCAGCCCTGCTGGGAAGCGATGGGCAAGACCATCGTCCATCAAGGAGCCCCCGGCGCTGGCCAGCACACCAAGATGGCCAACCAGATTCTGATCGCCACGAACATGATCGGCGTCTGCGAGGCACTGCTTTACGGCTACAAGGCCGGGCTGGATCTGCCGACCGTCATGCAGTCGGTCGGCCCCGGTGCGGCCGGCAGTTGGTCGCTGGCGAACCTTGGCCCGCGGATCATCGCCAACAACTTCGATCCCGGCTTCTTCGTCGAGCACTTCATCAAAGACATGGGGATTGCGCTGGACGAATCGAAGCGCATGGGGCTCTCGATGCCCGGCCTGGCGCTGGCCCACCAACTGTACGTATCGGTGAAGGCGCAGGGGCACGGCCGCGACGGAACGCATGCCTTGGAACTGGCGCTGGCCAAGCTTTCGGGAATCGACTGGAAGAACCGCCCGTAGGGCGGGCTTTGTGGTGCAGGCGTCCCGCCTGCCGGCACATCGGAACCGCTTCAAGCAGGCGGGACGCCTGCACCACAAAGGGTCAAAGCTCGCGGCGAGCTTGCGTCCTCGCGGCACGCTATAATACTGAACGCCACACTACCCCCAACCTCTCCTTCCATGCCGTCGAGCGCCGCTTGATCCTCTCGCTGATCGGATACCGCGGCACCGGCAAGACCACCGTCGCACGACATTTGGCCTTGCGCCTGGGCTGGGACTGGGTCGACGCCGACGTCGAAATCGAACTGCGGGCGGGCAAGTCGATCCGGGCGATCTTTGAAGACGATGGAGAGCCCGCCTTCCGCGACCTGGAGACGACCATCATCACCGAGTTGGCCGGCCGCGATCGCCTGGTCGTGGCTGCCGGAGGAGGGGCAATCCTGCGGCCGCAAAACCGCCAAGCCCTGGCCGCGGGCGGGCCGCGCGTCTGGCTGGCCGCTTCGCCGGCGACGATTCAGGCCCGTATTGAAGCCGACGAGACAACCCGGCAGCGCCGACCCAGCCTGATCGGCGGCACGACGTTGGTCGAGGAGATCGAGCGGCTTCTGGCCGTGCGGCTCCCTTTGTACCGCGAATCGGCCAGTCTCGAAATCGACACCGAAGGGAAGACCCCTGCGGAGATCGCCGCTGAAATTGCCCAACGTCTGCAACTCACCGCCCCGCCGGAGTCCCCGTGATCTTCCCCTTTGAAATCATGCTGGTCTGGCTATTCGTGGTGGGCACCTGCATCGGCAGCTTCCTGAACGTCTGCATCTATCGCCTGCCCATCGGAGAAACCGTCGTCTTCGGCGGCTCGCACTGCCGCAAGTGCAATGTCTCGCTCCGCTGGTACGACAACATTCCGATCTTCGGTTGGCTTCGGCTGCGAGGGCGCTGCCGTGGTTGCGGCGAGAAGTTCTCGGTCCGTTACCTGCTCGTCGAACTCTTCACGGGCATTGCCTTTTCCGCGCTCTACTGGTGGGAGATCGGCCAGAACGGGCTGTATCCCCCGGGCATGTTGCCGCCCGCTCCCGGGGGGCCGCCTCTCTGGCTGGTGCAGCATGGACAGTATGCCTCGCATGTGGTGCTGCTGTGCTTCATGATCGTGGCCTCGGTCATCGACCTCGACAGCTACCAGATCCACGACGAAGTGACCGTGACCGGCACGTTGCTGGGATTGATCGGCGCCGCGGCCTTTCCCTGGTCGATGCTCCCCAATTGGTCGCGACTGAACAACCTGAATGCGCCGGTCTACGATTCTTTCTTGCCCTTGTCGAACCTGCAGGTCCTTTACCCGCGCTGGCTCGAGAACTGGCCCGAAGACGGCGGCCTGTACACAGCGCTGGCCTGCTATCTCTTCTGGTGGGTCGGAGTCACGCCCTGGCCGGTGGGGAACAGCCTGGCGCGCAAGTGGCGCGTGGTCTGGACCTGGCACTTTCGCAAGCACCGTGCGCTGCTGCACACCCTGATCGGCGTGGTGGGATCGCTGGCGATCGTCCTGGCGTGGAGCTACCTGCCCATGCCGCAGTGGAAGGGGCTGATGACCTCGCTGGCGGGAGCGGCCTGGGGCTTGGGCCTGGTCTGGCTGTTCCGCGTGGTGGCCAGCAAGTGCCTGGGCAAAGAGGCCTTGGGTTTTGGCGACGCCATGTTGATGGCGATGGTCGGCGCCTTTTTGGGCTGGCAGTCGGTGTTGCTGGCGTTCTTCCTGTTCGCGCCCATCATGGGTCTGGTCGTGGCCATGATCAAATGGCTGTCCGCGGGTGGGGAGCACATCCCCTACGGCCCCTACCTGTGTCTGGGCACGGCCGCAGTGGTCGTCGCCTGGCAGCCCATCTGGGACTACTGCTTCATGACCTTCTTCCTGCTGGGCTGGATGCTGCCGGCGCTGATTCTGGCCAGCACCGGCCTGATGGCCATCATGCTGCTGACCTGGGTCTTTGTGAAATACATGGCCCGCAAGCAGCACGCCGCGTGAACAGGGCGAAGCATCACCTAGCGTAAAGTAGCAGGCACACTCCGTGTGCCGTCCGCCAGCGCTCTCCGCAGTGCTGCGTCGGAAAGCAACACTAGCCCGACGCGCCAGCGAGGGGAAGCTCCAGGCGACGTCGCCGCCATGTTCCCCTCGCTGGCGCGCTGGCGCGTCGGGCTAGTGGAGAAGGTGAACAAAGAATCACAGCCTCTCCGTGTGCCGTCCGCCTTATTGTGGTGCAGGCGTCCCGCCTGCCTTGAAGTGGGATCGATGCTCCAGCAGGCGGGACGCCTGCACCACAATAAATCACACCCTCTCCCCGTGCGCCGTCCTCCCTGAGCGGCATGGCGCTAGCCGCCGGTAGTACACGGTAGGAGCATTCCTTGCGAATTCGTTCCCATCATCGCGAGGCAGCCTCTGCGCGAGCGGCCTCCTGGACGCAGGGCTACTCCTGCTTCTTCTTGCGTGCGGCAAACGCGTCTTTGATGGCCTGCTTCTCATCCTCGCTCAGCTTGCCGTCTCCATCCTTGTCGAACTTCTTCATGAACTCGGCCTTGCCCGCCCCGCCGCCCGGGCCGCCAGGGCCTTTCCCCTTGCCGAAGCCCCCTTTACCGAACCCGCCTTTCCCCTTCCCCTTTTCAAATTTCCCTTTGAACCCGCCTTTGCCTTTCTCTTCCTCCTTGGCCCCCTTGCCGGCAGCGTCATCCGCGCGAACGGACCCGATGGAACCGGCCGAAACCAGGAACAGAGCTGCCACGATCGCTAGAGTAAACTGCCATCGCATGGGAAGAACCTCGCGGAAAGGGGATTGGGGGGACGAAACATCCAACCCTGCGTCCCGCGGCAAGTTCCGCAAAGCCTCGGGCGGGCCGTCGTGAATTTCGCAAATCTTCAAAACATCAGCTTCAAAACAAACTGATGACATGCTAGAATGCGTAATGGATCGATGGCCAAAGCAGGGACCATTCGCTCCGCGGGCCCGCATGGCGACTAGGGTGCAGCGCCCAGCACCCGCGCTGAGTTCCAACCTGAAAAGTTACACGGGGCGGTGTGCGAAGAGCGCGCTCAACCCGAAAAGTTACGCGCTGAGTTCAGCGCCCGCGCTGAGTTCTAACCTGACAAGTTGCCGTCGACTTTGACGACATGTCTCTTCCTGCTCCCTCCCTTTTGTGGGGAGGGCTGGGGAGGGGGGTTGAATCAGGGCATGTATCGCGATCAAGAGCAGCGTGATTTTGCGCGACCCCTTCGCAATGAACCCACCGAGGCGGAGAATCGCCTCTGGCATTTTCAGCGGGCCGAGAAAGCTCGGGCCCAGCCCTCCCCACAAGGAGGAGGGCGCAGGACCAATGAAAGATAGGACCGGTCGGCCGGTACTACGCCACCTTGCCGTGCAGGCTATCCGACAGCTTCAGCAGCGCTTCGTTCTCGATCTGACGGATCCGCTCGCGGGTCAGACCCAGCGACTCGCCGATCTCCTTCAGCGTATGCGGCTGCTGATCGTTCAGCCCGAACCGCATCTTCAGGACGGTCGCTTCACGAGGGTCCATCGTCTCCAAGAGCCGCTTCACATGCGCCAGGCTGTCGGTGTTCTGCAGCTCCTCATCCGGCGAGCGCGAAGTCTCGTCGGGCAGCATCTCCCCCAGCGACCAGCCCTGGTCGGTCTGCTCCGACTGCGGTGTGGCGTTGTAGACCCGGATCGCCTTTTTGATGATCGGCAGTTTCTTCTTGGCCAGACCCAACACCCGGGCGATCTCTTCGTGCGTCGGCGCCCGCCCCAGTTCGGTGTTCAGCCGATTGGTCGCGCGACGCCACTTCGACAGCAGCTCGACCATGTAGGCCGGAATGCGGATCGTCTTGGCCGTGTTCACCAACGCCCGCTTGATCGATTGCTTGATCCAGTAGCTGGCGTAGGTGCTGAAGCGGGTTCCCATCCGCGGATCAAAACCCTCGACCGCACGCAGCAAACCGAGGTTCCCTTCCTCGATCAGATCCTGCAAGGCCAGACCCTTGCCGGCGTAGCCGCGAGCGATGTTGACCACCAGCCGCAGGTTGGCCCGGACCATTTGATCGCGGGCGGCCATGTCCCCTTGAGCAAAGAGGCCGGCCAGGCGACGTTCGTCCTCGCCGGTCAACAGCGCGGTCTCGTTGATCTCGCGGAGATAGGTCTCCAGCGGCGATTGGACCAAGGTCGTCGCGCGTCGGCGGGATTTGGCCATGGGAAATCCGTTTCGCAAAAAAGCCTGAAGGAAAGTCGCAGCACGCAAAACGTCCTCGTGCAAGCAGACTATCGACGCGCTTCGCTAACTATCTGCACGGAAGCAGTTGGGGAACGACATGGCACGGATATGCCTGCGGTCCGACGCGTAGCGGAAAGGCCGCTCGGTCTCTGTGAGACTCGTGCAACCGTCCTGCGGGGCATAGGGCGCGTGCCGCTGGTGCGGTCTGTGCCGAAGACTTGCCGCAAGGGACGAGGGGCGTTGCCCTCATGGCCGGAACATCTGTTACGCGGCGCATCGCAAGCGCGGTGGGCTTATGCCGATCGTGCCGCGCCCCCCTGCTGCCGATAGCGCCAGCGTGTCGGTGCCAGCACGCCCGGCAAAACCGGCCTACGCGGTCCGGCTGGCATTCGCTATCCTGTCGCCCCTCGCAAGGCCTCGCCCGGCAACGGGCATGCTGCTGGACATGGAGTCCGGCAGTCGGCCTGCGTGCTCACTGGCCCAGGAGGGGCAACACGTGCGCAGTCTCGGCAAGCTCATCGGTCTGGCGGCTGCCCTCTTCGGCGGCTACTTCATCTTCACGCACTACGAGATTCAGGGGCTCGAACGCCTGAATCTCAAGCCGCGGGCGGAATCGCCCGGCACCCCGGCCACCACGCCCGTCGGTGGACCTCCCCGTGTTGAGGGAGGCGCCGAGACGATCACCATCGCCTCGTTCAACATCCAGGTGTTCGGACAGGCCAAGCTGGCCAAGCCCGAGGTCATGCAGGTGCTGGCCCACGCGGTCCGTCGCTTCGACGTGATCGCCGTGCAGGAGGTCCGCTCGAAGACCCAGGACTTGATTCCCAAGTTCCTGGCCCTGATCAATGCCGACGGCGCCCGCTACGACTACGCCATCAGCCCGCCGATTGGCCGGACGGTGAGCAAGGAGCAGTACGTCTTTATCTTCGATACCAACCGCATCGAACTGGACCGCGAGAGCCTGTACGTGGTCGACGATCCGGACGATCTGCTGCATCGCGAGCCGTTAGTCGCCGGCTTCCGGGTCCGCGGTCCCGCGCCGCACGAGGCCTTCACCTTTACGCTGGTCAACATCCATACCGACCCGGACGAAGTGGCCGCCGAGTTGAACGCCCTGGACGATGTGTATCGCGCCGTGCAGCGCGACGGTCGGGGCGAAGACGACGTGATCCTGCTGGGGGACCTGAATGCCGACGACCGCAACCTGGGGCAGTTGGGCGCGCTGTCGAACATTACCTGGGCGATCTCGGGCGTGGCCACCAACACCCGCGGCACCAAGCTCTACGACAACCTGATCTTCCAGCAGAACGCCACCGTGGAGTACACGGGCCGATCGGGCGTGCTGAACTTGATGCAGGAGTATGGCCTGACGATGGACCAGGCGCTGGAAGTCTCGGACCACTTGCCCGTCTGGGCAGAGTTTAACGTCCGCGAAGGCGCCGTCGGCGGACGCGTGGCCGGGCGACCAATCGAGACGCCGCGGTAGCCTACGACAGAATGCCGTGGATCAACTCGCCGTGCACGTCGGTCAGCCGCATGTTCCGGCCTGAGAAGCGGTACGTCAGCGCCTTGTGGTCCATGCCCATCAGGTGCAGCATCGTGGCGTGCAAGTCATGCACCTCGACCTTGTTCTCCACGGCGAAGTAGCCGTAGTCATCGGTCGCGCCGTACACGGTCCCCCCTTTCACGCCGCCCCCGGCCAGCCAGACGCTGAAGCCGAACGGATTGTGGTCCCGGCCGTCAGAGCCCTGCGCCATCGGCGTGCGGCCGAACTCTCCGCCCCACAGAATCAGGGTCGAGTCCAACATCCCGCGGGCCTTCAGGTCCTTCAGTAACCCAGCAATGGGGCGATCGACCGCCCTGGCGTTGTCGGCGTGCCCCTTGGCCAGGTTACCATGCTGATCCCAGCGGTCGTGACCCAGGTTTGGACAGAGCAGCTCGATAAACCGCACGCCCCGCTCAACCAACCGACGGGCGACCAGACATTGTCGGCCGAAGATCTCCGTCGACTTGTCATCCAGGCCGTACAGCTTGGTGGTCTCGACGCTCTCTTTGCTCACGTCCATCAGATCGGGCACGGCGGCCTGCATGCGGAAGGCCAGCTCGTAGTTGGCGATGGCCGACTCCAGCTTATCGTCGTGCCCCAGGCGGCCGAGCACCCCTTTGTCCAGCTTCTTCAGCAGGCCCAGCTTCCCCTGCTGCAGCTCGACCGTCTTCTCGGTCCGCGCCAGGTCCGAGACCGGCTCGCGGCCGTATTGGAACATCGACCCCTGATACGTCGCCGGCAGAAAGCCCGAGTTGAAGCAATCGAGCCCGCCCGGCGGAATGAGCCCGCTCCCCAGCACGATGAAGCCGGGCAGGTCCTGGCACTCGCTCCCCAAGCCGTACGTGACCCACGAGCCGCAGCTTGGCCGGCCTTGCTGACCGTTGCCTGAGTGCATGAAGTAGTTGGCGTTCGTATGCTCCGAGAAAGGGGCGACCATGGAACGGATCACCGCCAGGTCGTCGGCACACTCGGCGATGTTCGGGAAAAGCTCGCTGATCGGCATCCCGCACTGGCCGCGCTGCTTGAACTCCCAGGGGCTCTTCAGCACGTTCCCCACGTTGTTGAACTGCGTGGCCGGCGTCTTCATCTTGATCGGCTGGCCGTGCTCCTTGGCCAGCCGCGGCTTGGGATCGAACGAGTCGACCTGCGACGGTCCGCCGTCCATGAACAGGTAGATGACGCTCTTGGCTTTGGCCGGGAAGTGCGGCTTGCGCGGCGCAAACGGGTCCTTCTCGCGACCTTCATCAGGCGAGGCCGGCTGGATCGCTTCACCAAACGCCCGCTCGCCGAGCAAGCTCGTCAGAGCCATGCCGCCGAAACCGCTGGCGCAGCGCATCAGCATTTCGCGGCGAGTGACGGGCGTTTGCTGGAAGTTTCCGCAATGCATGGGGACCTCAGTTCTTTGTGCGATCCGATTCCAGTGGCGAATCAGAGATTTGAAATTTCAAATTTGAGATTTCAGATTCCGAAGGTCGTCGATTGCTCAGATTCGGTCAGTCGCCCTAGTGGATAAAGATGAACTCTTTCACGTTGAACATGACGTGTCCCAGGTCGGCCCAGGCCTGCACTTCGCTACCGCCGGGGCGCTTCGCCTGCTCCTCCAGAAACTGCACGGCCGAGGTCAGCTCTTCAGGCTCGGGCGGCCGGCCAAAGGCCGCCACATACATCCCGGCGATCTTCTCCGGCGCCGCGCCTGGCTGAGCCTGGATCTTCTTGCCCCACAGCGCCGACTGCTCCACCACAAACGGGTTGTTCATCAGCGACAGCGCCTGGGCCGGCACGTTCGAGACGCTGCGCTTGCCGATCGCCGTGAACGGCTGCGGGAAGTCGAAGGCCAGCAGCATCGGAATCAGAAAGTTGCGCCGCACGTTCAGGTAGATAGAACGTCGCCCGTCGCCATCAATCGGCCCCGACTGGCCCGGGCGGCCGCGGCCGATCATGTTCGCCGACAGATGCGGCTTCACGCCCGGCCCGTACATCTGCGTATCAAGCCGCCCCGTCACGGCCAGGATCGCGTCGCGAATCGCCTCGGCCTCGAGCCGCTGGATCGGCATGCGGTGCCAAAGCGCGTTGACCGGATCGACAGCTTCGGAGGCGGCATCCGCGCGGCTGCCCATCTGATAAGTGTTCGAGAGGACGAGCATTTTGTGCATCCGCTTCTGCGTCCAGCCACCCCGAATCAATTCGCTGGCCAGATAGTCCAGCAGTTCAGGATGCGTCGGCGCCTGCCCCATATTGCCGAAGTCATCCGGCGTGGGAGAGAGTCCTCGTCCGAAATGATGCTGCCAGATGCGATTCGCCATCACGCGCGGCACCAACGGATTCACCGCCGGATCGACCATCTGCCGGGCTAGATCCAGCCGACCGCTCCCCTTGGCCGGCGCCAGTGGCTTGTCGCCGACAAAGGCTTCCAGAAAGCGTCGCTGGGCCGACTCCCCCAGGTTCTTGTGGCTACCGCGGATAAAGATCTGCTCGTCCTCGCTCGTGCCATCGGCCATGGCCAGGGCCAACCGCGAGACGGGCAGCTCCTTGGTCAGCCGCTCGGCTTCGCCGGCCACTTTCAAATACTCGCCCGCGTTGGGAAGCTCGATGCTCCCGAACAGTTCGTGCTGCTCGCTGATCCAGGCAGCCAGTCCGGTCGTGTTGGCATCAGCCCCCGGAGCAGTGCATTCCTCCAGGGACCGCAAGGCCTCGGCCTGCAACCGCGCGGCTAACTCGGCCGGCGTTTTGATGGCAGCATCGCCAACGATCTGCACCAGTCGCTCGTTGGGCGGTGCCGGCGAACCAGCAGCATCGGCGAAGCGAATTTGATCGATCGCCGCGTAGCCTTCCCCTTGGTCCAGAATCTCGATGTAGGCCTTATGCCCGATCCACATCCGCACATGCTGCGCATGCCAACTGGGCACTTCCTTCTTGAGCGCGAAGGCCAACTCGCCATAGATGGGGTTCTGAATCCGCTGGAAGCTGTCGATGATCAGCCGGACATTCGCGTCTTTGCCGCTACCGTGATAGAGGATGTACGGCTTCTCGATCACGAAGGTCTCGGACCGCAGCACGCCCCGCTGCTTCAGGGCGACTGCGCCGCTGTGGGCGACGCCGGCCGGATAGACTTTGGCCACGCTTACCGCGGGATTCTCTGGGGTCGAAACCGCCAGATCGACGGTCAGTCCGCGGGTCGGGCCCGACTGAAAGGCCTCGCCGGTGGTGTACCAGCCCTGATAGCCGCTGGCGGCAAAGTCCTTGAAGATTCCTTCCTTCTTGTCGTCGTGCTTCAGCTTGGCCAGGGCCGCGCGGCGCCACTTTTCGAAGCCTTCGGGCGTGTCGGCATTGAAGCTGGGATCGGTCGCCAGCGACGCCCATGCGAACAGCGGATGCACGGGGGTCTTGGCCGCCTCGCGAAGCATCTTCTGCAGCGTGTCGAGCTTGCCCGTGTCGAGCTTGACCTGCGGGGCGGCTGCGGCACCGCTCGTCGGCGTCTCGAACTTCACGCGCGGATCGATCGCCGCTCGAGCCGCCAGCAGGTACTGAGCCAACTCGCCGACCTGTTTGCGGCGCGATGCCTTCGCGGCTTCGGCCGCCATCTGCCGCGCCTGCCCCTTCACCTGGCTCAAGACCTCGGCCTTAGGCCGAATCGTATCGCTATCCAGATAGGCGTCCTGCTGCCGCGAACTCTGCAGAAAGCCGGCCAGCGCGTAGTAGTCCTTGGTCGAGATGGCATCGAACTTGTGGTCGTGGCAGCGGGCGCAGGCCACCGTCAGCCCCAGGAAGGTCTTCGAGAGCACGTCAAGCTGGTTGTCCACCCGGGCGGCTTCGTCCTCACGGATGTCGACCGGCGAGTGCTTCGACTCGCCGAGAAAGAAGAAGCCGGTCCCCAGGATCGACTCGTTCCACTGCTCGGTCGGATTGCGGCGCGGCTCGGGGAGCAGGTCGCCGGCCAGATGCTCGATCACGAACTGGTTGTAGGGCAGATCGTCGTTGTAGGCCCGAATCACGTAGTCGCGATAGCGATAAGCGGTTGGCATCTCGAAGTCGAACTCGTGCCCGGCCGTCTCGGCGTAGCGCGCCAGGTCGAGCCAATGCCGCGCCCAACGCTCGCCGTAGCGCGGCGAAGCCAGCAGGCGGTCGACGACTTTCTCGTAGGCCTGCGGAGTGTCGTCCGCCAGAAAGGCGTCGATCTCGGCCGGCGTCGGCGGCAGCCCCGTCAGGTCAAACGAAACGCGCCGCAGCAACGCCCGCTTGTCGGCCGGCGCCGCGGGCTTCAGACCCGCTGCTTCCAGCTTGGACAGAATGAAAGCGTCGACCGGCGTGCGAACCCAATCCGACTGCTTGACCGCAGGCGGGACCGGCGCGGTCAGCGGCTGAAACGACCAGTGCTTGGCCTTGCGCTCGGCCAGGTGAAAGGCCTCGACTTTCCCGGCGGCGGCCACGTCGTTCTTGGGCCACGGGATCCCCTGTTCGACCCACTTGGTCAGGGCGGCGATCTCCGTTTCCTTCAGCTTCCCCTTGGGCGGCATCTGAAAGGTGTCGCCACCGTAGTGGATGACTTCGATCAGCAGGCTCTTGTCGACTTTCCCCGGAACGACGGCTGGCCCCGAATCCCCCCCCGTCAGAATCGACGCCCGCGAATCGAGCCGCAAACTCCCTTGCTGCTTGTTCGGGCCATGGCAGGTCTGGCACTTCTCAATCAGCAATGGGCGGACGCTCTTCTCAAAGAACTCGAGCTGCTCCGCCGTGGGATCCGCGCCCAAGACGGGCGCTTCCGCAGACGCCGAAGAAGACCAACCGGCGACCAGCAGCGACAGACCCAGCATCATTCGCATCAAGCACCACTCTCGGACTGTCGGATTCGTTGGGGGGACGAGCATCACGATCCTCTAGAGCATGGTATGGCGCGAGCGCGGAGACCGCGCGCAGGGAGGGAGCCACGCAGGCAGTTTGGGGAACCTAGCTCTAATTGTCAACAATATTTTTTGTTTTTTATTTGATAGCCAGCCGACGAAGGCTAGAATCCCGTGTATGAGCGAATCTGCCACAATCTCCGGTCCGGTCGTCCGCACCTCGCTGGCCGAGCTGGTCTATCAGCGCATTCTCGATGCCATTCTCTCGGGCCGCTTACCCAGCGGCAGCGAGATCATTGCCAGCGATCTGGCCGACGAACTGCAAGTCAGCCCCAGCCCGGTGCGCGAGGCGCTCCTTAAGCTTGCTTCCGACGGGCTGGTGCAAAACGCCAGCAATCGCCGGGCAACGGTGGTCAGTTTCTCGCGCGAGGACATCCGGGGCGTGTTCGAGGTCCGTCGCCTGCTGGAGTGCGGCGCGGCCGAACTGGCCGCCACCGTGATCACCCCCGCACAACTCGCCGAATTGCGGGCCACGGCCGAAGCCTGTTCGGCGCTGTTTGGCGATACGGCCCGCAAGCGGGAAATGTTGGACCTGGACAATCGCTTTCATCTGCTGATTGCCGAAGCGGCCGGTAACGAGTCGCTGAAGTCCGAAATCCTGCGTTTCAATCGCCGGGTCCGCGTGATCCAGTGGCTGCGGCTCTCGCCAGCCAAGATGCGAGTGGCCTTCGACGAGCACCTGGCCATTCTGGCCGGGCTGGAAGCCCATGACCCCGAAGTCGCCCGGCATGCCATGTCGCGGCACATCCGCGAGGCGCTGACCTTCGTGCTGGAAGGCCTGCCGGAGACAGAACCGGCCGCGTAGGGTCCCCATCGCATAGTGCAAGCATTAGATCAATAAAGATCTAATGACGTGCTTTACTGCACGATGTTCCTTGCACCCGAATAGGGGACACTTCGCCATCAGGTTACTTCGCCCCCTCCATTCCCTAGGGACCGCTGGCAACGCCATCACCTTATTACCGGCGCAGAATACGCCTGCTATCAATAGTCCATGGCCCCCCCTATTTCAGGTTGCTTTCGAGCTTCCGGCTGCGATTCCTTTCCAAATCTTAACATACTCCGTCGTATAGGATTACGTTAGATTTAAGGTCTCCGCTTGACAGTCTCGGCCAATCGGGTCACACTGGGACCGTCGCAGTTGAAGATCGACGGCGACAGCGTAAAGCGATGGATAGAAGCGGCAGGAGGCCGTGAGAATTCATCGCTCCCGCCTACGTTAGGAGACCCCCCAAGGGTGTGGATTCGCCCTGGTGCGTGGTCATGGAGTTTCACGTTCAAAGCTCCCTGTGTGAGTTCGGCAAGTTGGGATTGTAGGGCTTCCAACTTGTGACGAGGGCCGACTGGCCCCCGAGCGATCCAGCGGACGATAGCCAATAGAGAGGGAGCCAGTGGGCTGGCTCTCCGGCTTCGACAAACAGACGAAGCGCGGCAAAACCGCGCGGCGATGTTTCTGCGCCCCGGGACCAAGTCCGGCGGGGCCGTTGCGCCGGGGGTACGCCAAATGGCTTGTGTGGGACTGAATTGGGCAGAAAAGAACGACGCATGGAAGTGACCACCACCGAACACCTGCTGGCCGCGCTGCGCAAGAGCCGCCTCCTGACGGATGCGGAACTTTCGACCGCGTATCAACTGGTGCCCGCCGCCAAGGACGAGCCCAAGCTGCTCGCCCGCAAACTGGTGCGTCAGGGGTTGGTCACCATCTGGCAGGCGCAGCAACTGCTGGCGGGCCGCTCGGCATTTCACTTGGGCCGCTATCGGCTGCTCGAGCGGATTGGCCAAGGCCACTTTGGCGTGGTGTTCCGCGCCCAGCAGATGGACATGCGGCGCGTGGTCGCCCTGAAGGTACTTGCCGGCGCGGCGCTCTCCGAGCCGCATACTGTCGCCCGCTTCGAGCGCGAAATGCGCGTGGCCGCGCAGCTTGAGCACCCCAACCTGGTGCGGGCCTACGACGCCGAGAACGCGTCGGGGGTCCACTTCCTGGTCATGGAGTACGTGCCGGGCCGCAACTTCAAATGCTGGATTGACGAGTACGGCCGGCTGCCGATCGACTGGGCCTGCGAGTGCATTCGCCAGGCCGCGATCGCGCTGGAGTACGTCCGCCTGCAGGGGCTGGTCCATCGCGACATCAAGCCCAGCAACCTGATGGTCTCGTCGGCCGACACGACCAGCGCTCCCTCGGTGAAGATCCTGGACCTGGGTCTGGCCCGCGTGGTGAGTGAAGAGCTGGAAGCGGCCGAACTGCGGCTGACCAAGCCCGGCCATGTGCTGGGCACGATCGACTACATCTCGCCCGAGCAGGTCGAGAGTACCAAAGACGCCGACATCCGCTCCGACATCTACAGCCTGGGCTGCACGCTCTTCAAAGCACTGACCGGCGAGGTCCCCTTCGCAGGGACCGGCGTGGCCGAGAAGATCATGGCCCGGCTGAACGGCACCGCGCCGCGGCTGACGAGCCTGCGAGATGAAGTCCCCGCGGAGCTGGACGAGTTGTGCGCGAAGCTGTTGGCCCGCGATCCGGCCGAGCGCTTCCAGACGCCGGGCGAAGTGGCCGCGGCGCTGACCCCCTTCGGCCTGACGGGTGAAGCGGTCGTGCTGCATTCCGAGCGGCCCGTGGCCGACAAGAACGGTGGCACGCTGGTCGGTCGTCCCGCGCAGTTGCGGATCCGCGAGTTGGAATCGCGCGTGGCCGACCTGGAACGCCGGTTGGAAGAGATCGAGCGCTCGGGCGGCGTGAAGCAGCCGGTCTTTCAGCGGCGGCTGACCAAGAGCAAAGTCCGCGCGTCGTAGGCACGGCGGGCCTTCGGCTCCCTCGGCCTTTCCTGCCGGCTCTCGGCTCCCTCAGCCTTCTCCGGGTGGACCGCGACTCCCTATGTCTCTTCCTGCTCCCTCCCACCTGTGGGGAGGGCTGGGGAGGGGGCTGAATCAAGGCACGTGTCGATGCCTTAAGGCTTGGCCCGCGCCTGCTCGCTGGCCTTCCATGCCGTCAGATACGCAGCAAATCCTCGCTTCACGGGCATGGATGCGGTTGCCAGTCGCGCCGTGATCGCCGGGGCCAGCAGGCTCTCGCCCGCTCCTGGCCAAAGACTAGCGGCCTGCACCGACACGGCTTCGTCGTAGGGAGCGAGTCCCTCGCACAGCTTTCCGAAATCGCCGGCCGCTTCGCGCACCAAGCGGCCGGCATATTCGAAGGCGCTGGTATGCCGCGCGTCTCCATCCACGTCGATCCAGATCGCCCCAGTGGATCCGATGATCTGCGGATTGAACTCGATGGAGTCCGGCTGGTACGGCTTGGGAATCCGCCAGAAGGGAGCCCGAATGCCGGGTCCGGTGGCGATCGCCACCAGATGGACATCGTGCTTCGGGCGTTCGAGCGTCCAGATCTTGCTCCACTGCAAACCGCCCGGCGCGGCCGTGCCCTCCTTCAAGACCGGGCTCTCCTCGCGTACCAGGACCCCATTGGCATACAAGGCCACGCGATCCGCCCGCGCCCAGTGCGGACCGCGGACCTGGCACTCGACCGAGAGTTGCGGGCCAGCGGTCACCGTCGCTCCGGGGCCATGTCGCCCATCGACCTTCAGATCGACCAGCAGGCCCATGCTCACCAGCACGCGTCCTTCGCGAATCGCCCGGCAAGCGGCCGACACATCGACCCGTTCGGGTTTGTCGTCGGGCACGCGGACATAGGTCCGACCTTGCCCGAGCAGATAGCGGTTCACATCGTGCGCGTCGCTGGAACCCAGCGGGGACAGCTTGTGCCCGCGATTGAGCAGCGCAAACCAGTCGCGATAGAGCAGCCCCAGGTCGCTCTGCAAGGCAGCCGACGTGACCACTTCCACCGCGTCAAAGGCCAGTGTCCGCCCCTCGAGTTCCTCGCCGGTGGCCGCGTTGAAATGCGCCGCGCCAAACGGCTGATACTCGCTATGGATGTTCCGCGGATGATTCAGAATCACCACTTCCACGCCGGGTGTGCCGCGCATGGCCGCCAGTAGCTTCGTCCAGTCGGTCTCTTTCGCGTCGACCACGGCCGCCGGCGGCACGATCGGGAAGATATTGAAGTGGCCGACCTTGGTGGTCACTTCGTTGCCGATCACCGGGGTGAAGTAGCTGCGGGTGGCAGTCTTTTGCGCGGCCGGCTCGAATTCGACATGCACGTTGTGGTCGGTGGCCACGGCCAGTTCGATACCCTCGCCGGCGATCGTGATCATCCGCTCGTCGACAGTCGCATCCCCGTGCCCCGAATACGTGAGCGTGTGAATGTGCGTATCGACGGCAATCAGTCCCGGCGTGGCCACTTCCCGGCGGAGCTTCAGTTGCCGCGTAAAGGTCTCGCCCGGCTTCAGCTCGCAATCGGTTTCGGCCAGGCTGTACTCAAAGCCGCGTCCGGCTTGAATACGGTAGCGTCCGGCCGGCAAGCCGAACTTCGCCCGGCCGTCGGCCGAGTAGATCACGCCCGGCCGCACCACGAGCCGGTCGCTGGAGACTGCCCCCAAGTGCGGCAAGCTGCCGGCCGCGTCGGTGATGGTCAGCCGACAGGGGATCCGCTCGCCGGTATCGGCATCTACGACGTCAATCTCGGCGGTGGCTTCGGCCAGCCGCTCGCCCGGGGTGCGCGGGTCGACGCGGATCGCGCCCACGCGAATGTCGTCGGGCCCTTTGCCCGTGCCGCTGATTTTCAGGGTGTTCTCGCCGGCGATCAGTGTCTTGGCAGGGATCGTGTACTGCGAGGTGATGTCGTTTTCGTCGGTGGGGAGCCTGCCTAAGTCACGGCCGTTCAGGTTCACCCGCCAGGTGTGCTTCACATCGACGTGCCGCACCAGCAGTGTCTGCTCGCCGGCATTGGGCTGCGCGTCGAAGCGGAGCACCAGTTCCGAGCCTGCGGACTCTTCGGGGAAGTCGTTCCACTCCCGTGCGGCGCCCAAGCGTAGCGGGCGAAGTCCCTCTTCCAGCGTCCTCAACTGAGCCCAAGCCACCGCCGAGAAGAGGAACGCAAAGCTAAGCAGGGCGGCGCGAAGCGACATGATGAGTTCCCGTCGAGGCAACGCGAATCGATCCACGAGCCCCGGCATGCCGCCAGGGTTCGTGGATGCGAGTCTTGTGAAACATGCGCCCTTAGTTGGCGCGAATCTCGAAGGAGAGCCGCTGAGGCTTGGCCGCCTCGCGGATCTTCTCGTCCGCGGCCTCGACCTTCTTCGTCAGGTCGGCCAACTGCTCTTTCAACTCGGGGGCCGCACCGGCCGCATGGGCTTTCTGCGAGAGCCCGCGCCACTGGCCAACCAGACCCTCTTTGCTCGATACCGCACCCAGCACCGCGCGGCCCTGGGCCGCGATTGCATTGACGGGCCCGTTGCCCAGGGCCGTGTTGGCCGCGATGGTCAGATTCACACCTTCGTCCAGGGCCTTCTCCGAGAACGTGCCCGGAAGCGCGACCCCATTCACCTTGATGCTGTACAGCGTCGGCTTCAGGCCTTTGACCTGCAGGGTGTACTGGCTCATCTCGCCGATCGCCGGCGCCAGAGGCAGAACCACCGCCGCTTCGGCGGGAATGGGGAACGGCAGCCGCTCGTCCAGCCGCTCGAAGGTCAGCACGCCGTCGTTGAGTTTGGCATTCTCGATCACGCAGCCCTTGGCCTCGACCACTTTGCCGGCCGCGTCCAGCACGGCGCTGCTCACGAAGGGATCCGCACCCAGCTCCTTGAGCAATGCGGCGGCCATCATCAACTGTCCGGGCGGACCGGGATGGACCGGGTCTCCCTGCATCGAGATCAGCGGCTTGGTGCTGGCCTTCTGCGCCGCCAGGAAGCTGCGCAGATGCTCCACGCCGGCCAGCTTCTCATCCTGCGACAGCGAGGTCAGCACCGGCAGCGAGTTCGACAGGTGCTCGTTGGGCTTGTTCTGCCCCCAGAGATCGACGAGGGCATGGAACTGATCGCCATAGGGAATCTTCTGCGCGTCGCAGTACTTCTTCAACTCATTGGCATACTCGTGCAGCCGCTGATTGCCGCCGGTCAGCTTGGTGGTCAGGCTGCCATCGTTCACCGGGCTGGCCGCCAGGATCACGGGCCGAGCGCTGGCCTTCTGGATGCGAGCGACCATGGTCTCCATGTTGGCCAGGAACTTATCGGTCGGCGTTCCCCCCTTGTCGTTCATGCCCAACTCGACGGAGACGACCGTCGGCTTCCAGGCTTCGATGTCGTAATCGAAGCGGGCCAATGTGCTGGGGATGGTATGTCCGCCGACGCCCGAATTGCGAAACGCGAACTTAAGCTGCGGATAGCGGGCGTAGCAGAAGGCCTCGAAGTAGTTCGAGTGCAGATGCTGGGCGGTGATGCTGTCGCCGGCCATCACCCAGACGTCGCCGTTCTTGAGCGGGAAATCGGCGGCGCGGGCGGAACGGGTCGTCAGGAGTGACGCCGTGAAAAGCAGCAGCAGCGCGGGAGTTCGCATGGAGTCGTTCCTTGGAAAAGCGGCCGAGGGGGACAATCACGAGCGGGACGAAAGGCCTATGATAGCGGATTCTGGCGCTGGTGGATGCATCCTAAAGCAGCTGTTGGAACAACGGGAACCCCGCAAGGCAGGCGGGACGCCTTCACCCCAAGTGAGCAAATCCAGTGAACCCTTCCGCTGCGAACATGCACTAAGGTGGATGGGTTGCCGGGTCGTTACAGACTCTTTACAGGAATCAACTTCTCATTCGGCCGGCAGCAATCTATCGTCGTGATTGGCTGGGCCGATCTGAAGCAGCACTCCACGCGACCGCAACGGGCCGCGATCTCTCCCTTCCAGGAGCTGGCGATGAAGTACGCAATCACGGGGCGTTGGGCCTTTCTCTCTCTGGTGATTGCCCTGCTGGCGATTGCCGCGAACAACACGTGGGCCGCGGATGATCTGCCGCAGGTGCCGTCAACGATCCGCGAGCTGATGGCCGATCGCAAGTACGACGAGGCCGTGACCGCCCTCGACAAGGCATTGGCCGACAAGCCGAAAGAAGCCGACTACCTGCGCTACTTGAAGGGCCGCGCCCTGCACCTGGCGGGCAAGCACCGCGAGAGTGTCGACACGCTGGCCGCGCTCCAGCGCGACCTGCCGCAAAGCCCATGGGTACGCCGGGCCCGCTTCGCCCAGGCCGCTTCGCTGGTCAAGCTCCGCGATCTGGAAGGGGCGGAGAAGATCTTTGAGACCGAGGCGCGCTATCTGCTCTCCACCGAGCGGAAGAGCGAGATCGCCGGGATCTATCTGGAGTTCGCCGATGCGTACTTCAAGCCGAGCGAGAAGGACAAGCGGCCCGACTACCAGAAGGCGTTGAACTACTATCGCCAGGCGCTGGCCGTGGGACCGAGCGCCGCCAGGCGGTTGGAGGCCGAGTTCCGCATCGCCCGATCGCTGCAGGAGATGGCTCAAAACGAACTAGCGATCACCGAATACAAACTGTTCCTCAAAAACCATCCCAAGAGTGACTTTGATATCGAGGTCCGCTACCAGCTCGGCCGCGAAGAACTGATCTGCAATCGCCCGATCGAGGCGCGCCGGGTCTGGAAGGATCTGTTGGACCTGTACGCCAACGCCGCACCGGGGGCTGAAGCCCGCGAACGCCTGGCCGATGCGGCCTATGGCATGGCCCGCACGTATGGGCTGCCCCGTCCGTCGTCGAAGGAAGATCTGGAACTGGGCGCGGCCGCGGCCGCGCGGTTTATCGCCGCTTATCCGGATCACAAGCTGGCGCCCGTGGCCGAGTTGGAAGTGGCCCAGGCCTATGCCCAGCACGGTCGGCTGGATGAGTCGATTGCGGCGCTGAAGAAGCTGATCGCCGAGCCCAAGTACGCCGCCAGCGAGGCGCTCCCCGATGCCCGACAGTTGCTGGGACAGAACTATCGCCAGCAGAAGAAGTTCGCGCTGGCGATCGCGGCTTGGCAGGAGTATCTGACCAAGCACCCGTCGCACAAGGCCTGGTCCGCGGTGCAGGAGTCGATCATCAACACCGAGTTCCAGTCGGGCTTCGAGGCTCGCAAGAACAAAGACTTCGCCGGTGCGCGACGGATCTGGCAAGAGTTTCTGGTCAAGTATCCGCTATCGGAGCGCTCGCCGTACATCCTGCTGGAGTTCGGTCTGATGAGCTACGACGAAGAGAAGTACGACGATGCCATCGATCATTGGAAGCGGGTGGCCAGCAAGTACCCCGACCTTGACGAGGCCTCGAAGGCGCTCTTTCTGGTGGGCACGGTGCTGGAGCATCAGCAGGGCAAATTCGAAGAGGCGATCGCGACCTATGGAAAGCTGACGCAAGGGTCGTTCGTGGCTCGGGCCGACCAGCGCGTCGCTATCCTGACCCGGCAGGATCTTTCGGTCGTCACGCCGCGCGTGTTCCGCACCGGCCAGCCGGCCGTGATCAAAGTCACCACGCGAAACATCAAGCAGCTCACGGTGAAGGCCTATCAGATCGACCTGGAGACCTACTTCCGCAAGATGCACCTGGCCCAGGGGGTGGAAGGGTTGAACATCGCCCTGATCGATCCGGATAAGACCTGGACGTTCGACATCCCCAAGTACGCCGACCACAAGCTGATGGTCAGCGACATCGAGATCCCGCTCTCCGGCCCCGGCGTGATGGCCGTGACGCTAGTGAGCGAGCCCAAGCCGAACGACAAGCCGTCGGAGAGCTTTGTGGTTCGTCCGCAGGAGGCAACCACCATGGTCGTGAAGAGCGACCTGGACATCCTGGTCAAATCGTCGCGCAACGAGCTGTTCGTCTACGCGCAGAACATGAAGACCGGCAAGCCGCAGGCCGGGGCTCGGCTGTTGGTCAGCGACGGCGCGCAGGTCTTCGCCGAAGGAGTGACCAACGCCGAGGGGATCTTCATCGGCTCGGTACCTGAAGGGAGCCCCGCCCCGCTTCCCTTGCCGCTGCTTCGGCCCAGTTCGATCCTGTTCGGGGCCTTGGCCGGCGATCCGCTGGAGAAGACCTGGGACCCGCTCAAGACCTCGCGCGATATCCGCGTGTTTGCCATGCTCCCTGCCGAGGGAGCCGCGCCGGCTGCCGCGGGAGAGAAGACGGCCACTCCACCGGCGCATGTCGCTTCCAGCGTGCTGGGCCTGAACGGTCTGGAGTTCGCCAGCGGCATCGCCCCCAAGGGCTTCCTCTACACCGATCGGCCGGCTTATCGGGCCGGACATCCCGTGCACATCAGGGGAATCGTCCGCTGGGTGAAAGGGGACGAGTACGTGTTCGAGGTCGGCAAGAAGTTCCGCCTGGAAGTCTACGACAGCCGCGGCCGACAGATCCGCAGCGAAGACGTGGCGCTGGGCGAGTTCGGCACCTTCGCCGCCAACTTCCAACTGGCTGCCGAAGCTCCGCAGGGAGAGTACCGTCTGCACTTGAGCGACCCCGCCTCGCCCGAGATTCACAGCTACTCGGGCGGCTTCATCGTGCAGGAGTACAAGCTGGAGCCGATTCAGCTCTCGATCGAGACCCCGCGCAAGGTCTATTACCGAGGCGAGGAAGTCACGGCGACCGTCAAGCTGCGCTACTACTACGGGCTGCCCTTGGCCGAGCGCGAGATCCGCTACCGCCTGCCCGACGGCACTGTGCAGACTGCCAAGACCGACGCGGCCGGTCTGGTCGCGATCAAGTTCGACACCCGTCCGTTCCGCGAAGACCAGACGCTGGCGATCACGGCCGAGTTCCCCGAGCGCAGCCTGGCCGCGCAGGCCCAAGTCTTTCTGGCGGTGCGGGCCTTCTCGGCCGATGTGAAGACAATCCGCGACGTCTACATCGCGGGCGAGACCTTCGACGTCACCCTGACCACAACCGACGCGGCCGGCGAGAAGACCGGCCAGAAGATGACCCTGAGCGTCATCGAGCGGACGATCGAGCGCGGCCGCGTGAGCGAGAAGCTGCTGGTCGAGCACGCCGTGCCGACTGACGACAAGACCGGCGTCGCCCGAAAGACGATCAGCATCGAGAAGGCCGGTCAGTACATCCTGCGGGCCAGCGGCACCGATCGCTTCGGTAATCCGGTCTCGGCCGAGCGGCTGGTCACGATCTCGGGCGAAGAGGACGCGATCCGTCTGCGGATCCTGGCCGACAAGCATTCCTATCAGGCGGGAGACAAGGCGACCGTCAACGTCCACTGGCGCGACAAACCGCAGCTCGCCCTGGTCACCTACCAAGGAGCCCGCGTGCTGGGCTATCGGCTGGTGGAGCTGAAGCAGGGGATGAATGCGCTCGAGATCCCCTTCACGGAGTTGCTGGCCCCCAACTTCGACCTGTATGTCTCGGTGATGAGCGACTCGGGCGGGGAGCGTCGGTTTGGTGCGGCCGCGATGGCCAAGCCCGAGTTCGGCCGCCCTGTCGACGAGAAGCCGCTGCTGCTGCCGAGCTTCCACGAGGCGTCGAGCGCGTTCGAGGTCGAGCGTCCGTTGATGCTCACGCTGAAGCCGAACAAAGACAAGCTGAAGCCGGGTGAAGAGGTGGAAGTGGTCGTGAGCACGACCGACCCGCAGGGCAAACCGATCTCGGCCGAAGTGAGCCTGGCCATGGTGGAGCAGAATCTGCTAGCCCGCTTCGCCGACAAACTGCCGGCGCTGGCTGAGTTCTTCCAGGCGGGACGCCGGGTCAGCTCGCTGCGAACGACCGCCAGTTGCACGTTCCGCTACGCGCCGCAGACCAAGGCGATCAGCCATTCCCTGTTGGAGGAGGCCGATCGGATTGCCCTGCGTGAGGCCGAGAAGCTGAGCCGGGGGCGGGGCGAAGTGGAGATCCGCGCCGCGCAGCAACCGGGCCGACCACAGAATAACCCGCTCGCGGGGCAGGCGGCTGGGCTACTGGTGGAAAACGACGACGCACTGCAGATGATGGTCACTCCCCAGATCATCATTCAAGAGGAGGAAGAAGCACTCTTGGGCTTGAACGACGAGGATGGACCGTTTGACCAGGCCCGCATGCCCCAAGGCTCCGCCTTTGATTCGGCGTTGGATGTCGACTTCAAAGGCGAGCAACAGCAACTCGCTTTGCCCGGTGAAGGCGGCGGCGGAGGTGGCGGAGGTGGAGGGGGCGGAGGCGGCGGCCCCGGCCGTCGAGTCAACGTCAACATCAACGGGCAGATGCAAACCATCGATGTGTCCAAGATCAAAGAGTTCACCTTCACGGGTGAAAGCACCGTTCGCCATGATCTGCGCCGCTCCGAAGCTTTTGGAACTCCCGCCAGCACGACGACTCACTGGGGCATGCTGGCCTTGGGGGACGGCACCGATCTCCCCACCTCGGGCCTGCGCGGACCTGCCGCCGGCATGTCATTGAACTTCAAGCAGGAGTTCGCCTACTACAACAGCGCCAACCAGAAGCCGCAGGCGGGTGAGAAGCCCACTTTCCTTTCCACGTTCCCCGTGCAAGAGACCGGCTACTGGAATCCGCGAATTGTGACCGACAAAGACGGCAAAGCGACTGTCAAGTTTCTTGTCCCCGAGCGCTCGACTGCCTGGCGGCTGACCGCCCGCGGCATCACGGCCGGCACCTTGAGCGGCCAGGCCAGCGCCGATCTGGTGGCCAAGAAGGAGCTGTTCGGCGAGCTGACCCTGCCGCTGGCGTTTGTCGAAGGAGATTCGACGCAGGTCCTTGCCACCATCCACAACGATGCGCTGGCCACGGGCAAGATCGAGGTTACGCTCAAGACCACGATTGGCGGCAAGCTCGTCCCCGAGACGAAGACGATCGATGTGAAAGCGAAGGGGCTCGTCGAGGTAAGCTTCCCGCGCAAGCTGGAAGGGGCCGGCGACGCGACCTTCGAACTGATGGTGAAGGCCGGCGCGCTCGAGGACTCGCACACCCGCGTGGTGCCGGTCCGCCCGTACGGCGTGCCGGTCTATGCGGCGATCGGCGGCTCGGCCGAGGCCAACTTTACCGCTTGGATCAGCCCGCCGACCGGCATGGACGTGAAGAACCCCAACCTGTCGATCGTGATCGGCCCCAGCATCGAGCGCAGCTTGCTCGACATTCCTTTGGGAACCGCCGGCCTCGACGCGCGGCTCTACCAGGATCGCGCCCTGTTCTGCGGCTCCGGTTTGGAGCGAACCACCAGCGATCTGCTGGCCACGGTCGGTGCTCTCAAGCTGCTTTCCGAGACGCGCGAGAAGGGCTCGCCGGTGGGGACGGAGCTAGCCGATCGCGCCCGGGGCACGATCGGTTTCCTGGTCTCGAGCCAGAACGACGACGGCGGCTGGAGTTGGTCCGGCGGCAAGGGGAAGAGCGACCGCGAGTCGAGCGCCCGCGCCCTGTGGGCCATAAGTCTGGCCCGCAAGGCGGGCTTCCACGTCCCCGAAGAGACCTTCACCAAGGCGGTGGCCAACGTGCAGGCCGCCTTCACCGCAGCCGGCGAGACCGACTACCGCGGCAAGAGCATTTTGCTGTTCGCCCTCACGGCTTCGGGCAAAGACGACTTTGCCTATGCCAATCGACTCTATCGTTCGCGGCCCAGCCTGTCGGCCGATGCGCTGGTCTATCTCGCGCTGACCTTCGTCGAGATGGACCGCCAGGAGATCGCCCGCGAGTTGCTCGACCTGGCGGCTGGCAAGCTGCCAGCGATCAAGCCCCCAGCACAAGCTGCCGTGCCGGCCGATGGCCCCGCGGCCATCAAGCCTGCTCCGGAATTCGCCGGCGTCGGACTCCCCTCGATCGGCGATGCCGAAGTGCGGGCCCTCTATCTACTGGCTTTGCAGCAGATCGCTCCGGCCGATGCCCAGGTGAAGCGGACGGCCGACTGGCTGCTGGCTCACCGAACCGGCGTCCGTTGGTCCCCCGAGCGGGCCACCGGCCCGGCCGCACTGGCCTTGGGCAATTACTACGGCCAGGCGCGCTTCGCCGGCGAAAAGTACAAGCTCTCGGTCTTTGTGAATGACGAACGCGTGGCCGAACTCGACATCGACCCGGCCGTCGCGGCCAGTCGCGTGATCGAGGTGCCCGCCAACCTGCTGCCCCGGGGTGAAAAGCTCCCCGGCGCCGGCGACGCACGACGGCAGCGGGTGCAGTTCGAGCTGAACGGCCGGGGACGGTTCACCTACCAGTGCGTGTTGGGCGGGTTCGTCGCTGCCGACGGATTGAAGAACGTCGACGCCAAGTGGCATGTTGAATCGCGGAGCTACGAGGCCGCCATGCTGGAGTTCGACGGCCGCGAGATTCCCCGCGGCTTCGACAATGTCGAGGGTTCCTACAATCCCTGGATCAACAAGGTCACGCAGCTGCCGGTCGGCAAGCGGACCAAGGTGCGTGTGAATGTCTACCGCAATAATCACAGCCAGACCCCCGACCACGAGCTGGACTACCTGGTCGTGACCGAGCCGATCCCCAGCGGCGCGCAAGTCGTTGAAGGCTCCGTGACCGGCGATTTCGAGCGCTACGAGATCGGCCCCGGCGCCATCACCTTCTACATCGGCAACCGCCGGTATCCGGGGATGCTGGCCTTCGATCTCTACGGCTACAGCGCCGGCGAGTACCGCGTGGCCCCCACCATCGCCCGCAGCTACTACCAGCCGCAGCGGATCGCGGTCAACGCGGTCGGGGCCCTCAAGATTCTGGCCTCCGGCGAGAAATCGGCCGACGAGTACAAGCTGACTCCACGCGAGCTGTACGAGCTGGGCAAGCGCTCGCTGGAGAAGAAGGACCTGGTCACGGCCTCGCTCCATCTGACCACCCTCTTCGACAAGTGGCAGCTCAAGAGCGAGGTCTACAAAGAGACCGCCCAGATGCTGCTGGAAGTGAGCCTGGCCCAGAAGCGGCCGGCCGAGATCGTCCGCTACTTTGAGATCCTGAAGGAGAAGTACCCCGAGTTGGAGATCGACTTCGAGAAGATCTTCCAGGTCGGCGCGGCCTATCGCGACATGAACGAGTACGAGCGATCGTACCTGGTCTTCCGCGCGATTGCCGAGGCCAGCTTCCAGCGCGAGAGCCAGGTGGTCGGCTTCCTGGACCGCCAGAATGAGTTCGAGCGGAGCATCGCCGTGATGGACCGCATCCTGCGCGAATACCCTCCGGAGCCTTACATCGCCTCAGCGACCTATGCCCTGTCGCAGCAGGTCTATGCCAAGGCCCCATTGGCCGCGGCCGATCCCGCGCTGCGTGCCAAGGGGATCACCAAGGTCGATCTCATCCGCGGGGCGATTGCGCGGCTGGATGACTTTCTGACGGCCTGGCCCGACGATCCGGCGGCCGATGAGGCCAGCTTCTCACTGGCCAGTGCCCTGGTCGAACTGGAAAGCTGGCCGGTGGCTCTGGCCCGTGCCGAGAAGTTCGCCGCTCGCTACCCCAAGAGCAGCTTTGTCGACAGCTACTGGTACGTGATGGGCTACAGCCACTTCGCCCTGGGCCAGCACAAGCAGGCCCTGGAGATGTGCCTGAAGGTGGCCGAGGCCACCACCAAGGAGCCCGCCACCGGGCGAGATGTCGAAAGCCGCAACAAGTGGCGCGCGGTCTACATCATGGGGCAGATCCATCACGCCCTGGGACAGGCGCTGGAGGCCATCCGCGAGTACGAAAAAGTGGTCGAGCGGTTCCCCGACGCCCGCGAGGCGATCGAGTACTTCAACCGCAAGGCGATCGCCCTGGAAGAGGTGACCACGGTTCGCCCCGGTGAAAAGGCCGAGATCGAGCTGAAGTTCCGCAACGTGCCCGAGGTCGAGGTGAAGGTCTATCGCATCGACCTGATGAAGTTCAGCCTGTTGGAGCGCGATCTGTCGGGCATCACGCGGATCAACCTGTCGGGCATTCGCCCGTTGGTGGAACAGAAGGTGGCGCTGGGCGATGGTAAGGACTTCCGCGACCGGACCAAGAAGCTGGAGTTGCCGCTGGCCAAGGAGGGGGCCTATCTGATCGTCTGCCGCGGCGGCGATCTGCACGCCAGCGGGTTGGCGCTGGTCACTCCGCTGGCGATTGAGGTGCAGGAAGAAGGTCTGAGCGGCCGCGTTCGCGCGACGGTGAAGAATCGTGTAACCGACAAGAGTTCGGCGGCAGTGAACGTGAAGGTCATCGGCTCGCGAAACGACCGCTTCACCGACGGGCAGACCGACCTGCGCGGGGTGTTTATTGCCGACGGCATCGCCGGCAAGACGACAGTCATCGCCCGAGCGGGAGACGGCCAGTACGCCTTCCATCGGGGAACGCTGGAGATGGGCCCTCCCCCGGCTCCGGCAAACGCGCCCGCTCCGAATGCCCCGCCCGCGCAACCGGCCATGCAGCAGGGCCAGCAACAGCAAAAGGAATCGCTGCTGGAGGGCTTGTACAAGGAGAACAGCCGAATCCAGGACGGCAACAACGAGAAGCTGCAGCAGCTTTACAAGAACCCGACGAAGGGGGTCAAAACCAAGGCGGCGTTCTAAGCCGCTGTCGTTTCGCAGCGGCTATTCCTGCCTGATTTTCCGATGACGCCAGAGAACGAACTCCGTCTTCGAGCCTGTTTGGAAGTGGCGCCATCAGCGGAGCGCTCCGCGCAGTACGGGCTGAAGCGTTGGATTTTGGGCCTGCGTGAGTGCGGGCGTACTGTGTTCGTGGCCATCACCGCAGCCGGGGCACGCTACGAGAGCCGAGCAAAGATCTTGTCCAGTGACATCCGACACCTCCATGCAGTGGAAATCCTATGCGGGATTCACGTTGCCACTGCACGACGACCAGGTGAAGCAACTCGAAGGCTAGCTTGAGAGGGATGGCACAGACCACCCTATGAAGAACGCCTACTTCGCCAGTTCGTAACACGCGATCTCTTCGGCGTTGCGGAAGTAGATCCGCCCGTGCGCAATGACGGGATGGTTCCAGCACTTCCCTTCAATCGCTTTGAATTTCCCCAGCTCCTCGCGCTTCTCAGGGTTCGCAGCTAGCATCACCGCGTCGCCGAACTCGCCCAGCACGACCAACCGCGCCGAGTCGGCCACCAGAATCACCTGGCCCCGGCCATAGCGGCCCGACTTCCATTTCCGCTTACCGGTGGCGAGGTCGATGCAACTGAAGATCGCCCCATCGAAGCCATAGGCATGTCCCTCGTGCACCACCAGTTCCCCGAACTCCGGCTTGATCTCGGTCGAGGTCCAGACCTCGGCCGATTTCCAGCCCTCGGTGTTGTGCGTCAGTTCGATCATCCCCACGCCGATCCCCTGCAGCGTGCCGGCCAGGATCCGCAGGTTGTCGAGCGGGTGAACCTGCATCGCCCGCGGCGGGTTGGGCGTGACCGCGCCCCCTTGCCACAGTTGCTTGCCGGTGGCTGGGTCGAACCCGATCACCCCGGCGTCGCTGAACATCAGGACCTGCGTCTGTCCGTCGAGCACGGCCACCTGCGGCGAGGAGTAGCTCTCGCTGCCGGCCGCTGCCGTCCAGAGGGGCGCGCCGGTCTCGGCATCGTAGGCCAGCAGATTGTTCTGATTCGCGCCGCCACCGTAGGCAATCACTTTCCCGTCGACCACCACCGGCGAGCTGGAGATCCCCCACATCGGGATCTGCGCGTTGTTCTCCTTCATCAAGTTGTGAGTCCAGTAGAGCTTGCCGGTCACCGCATCCAGCGAGTTCAAGATGCCCCGGCCTCCCAGGGTCACGATTCGTCCGTCGGCAAAGGTGGGCGTGCCGCGCGGCCCCGCGCCGGAGACCGCTTCCCAGAAGCGATCGGTATCCTCGTGAACCCACAGTTGCTTGCCCGTGGACGCTTCGTAGCAGACGACCGCCTCCTGCTCGCCCCGCTGCTCCTGCGTAAAGAGCCGCTCGCCGACGATGATCACGCTGGACCAGGCGGGTCCGATCCGCTGCTTCCACAGCAGCTTGGGCGGAGTCTGCCACTCATAGACCAGCTTCACGCCCTTCACGGTGCCAGTGCGGCCCGGCCCGCGGAACTCGGTCCAATCGCCCGGCATCCCATTCAGCTTCTCGATCACGGGAGCTTGTTCGCCGGTCTTCTCCGTTTCTGGCGTCACACTGACGGCAGTCTTGGTCGCGGCCGGCTGACCGGCCAGGAACAACTCTTCGGCGGTCGGGGTCCATCGCCAGTGGTAGTCGCCGCGCAAGTCGCCATCGACTCCTTCCACTCGGAACAGGAGAAAAATGGCCCAAGCGGCCAGCGCCACCGGAATCGACGCCGCACGCGGCCAGACCGACGTGCGTCCTGCAGCCAGCGTCCACACGATCCAGATGCTCATCACCACCGGCAGACCAATCATCAGGTTCTGTCCCAGGCCCAGCGAAGGGTGGGTCAGCGGGGCAAAGGCAAAGGCGCCGCCGAATACCATCGCGAAGCCCAAGGCCCGATCAGCAACAGACAGGCTACGCCGGCGCCACCACCAGATGCTGAAGGCTATGAGAAACAGAAATGGCGCAGCCATGCCGAACAGAAAGCGGAAGAAGTACGGGATCTCAATCAGCCACACAAACAGGACGGCCGCCCAATAGACCGCTAGCATGGCCTGCGGAAAGACCACGCCCGGCACGTCTGACGCGGGACTGGCGGGCGATTCCGAAGCCGAAAAGGACGAGGTGGCGGAGCCGGCGTTCGTGTCCATAGCGATTCCTTCTAGAGGGGCGAATCGAAGGGCAAAACACGGCTTGCGACGGCCGTGCATTCGCCTTACCATTCGCCCAGAAAATCACTTTCTTAATATCTTGCTGACCAATTAACTTATCTGCTAAGATATATATCGACGCTTTCCCCGCATGGCAACACCATCCCGACGCAAATCCGAACTCGCCACGCGGCTGCTCGAAGCAGGCCGCGACACGGGAACGGCTGCGCTGATGTTTCATCAGGCCGTGGCAGATCGTCTGGGGCTGAACCCCTCGGACCACAAGTGCCTGGACCTGTTGCGCTCGCACGAGAACTCCACCGCGGGGGATCTGGCCGACTGGACCGGACTGACGACCGGCGCCGTAACCGGCATCATCGACCGCCTGGAGCAGGCGGGCTTCGTGCGCCGCGAGCCGCATCCCAAGGATCGCCGCAAGGTGGTCGTGCAGACCGTGGCCGAGAAGTTGCCGCAGGTCTGTCAGCTCTTCGGATCGATGTGCGAGCAGATGACCTCGCTCGCCGCGCGCTACACCGAGGAAGAGTTGAAGACGATCCTGGACTATCAGGTAAAGAGCGCGGAGATCTTCCGCCGCGAGACCCAGCGCCTGCGCGACGCCGGGCGATAGGGGCGGCGTCTGCTCGTCTACTGCGCCCCGGCCGTCTTCAGCGTCGAGGGCTTCTTGGGGACTTTGGTCAGCCCCAGCGACACGAACGGCAGCAACTCGTCGGGAGCAGCCGTGGGGTGCTGGCCTTCGTTCGTCAGGGCCGGCACCGCGGCCTTCACATAGGTCACGATCTCGGGCAGTGTCACGATCCCATCGCCCGAGCTGTCGGCCTTGCCTTCCAGCCCTTCGAGCAGGCACTTGGTGAAGGCCCCGTGGCCCCAGGTCGGATTCTCGGCCGCCTTCTGGTCTCCTTTGGTGGCCGTGATGGTGAAGATCACATCCTCCTGGAACTCGCGGATGGCGGCCTTCAACCCCCGCTCCTTCAAGGCCTGAATGGCTCCCGAGTGGCAGGTGTCGAGGAAGGCCAGCTTGCGGCAAGGGATGTCCGCAAGCTGCTGGAAATCTTCCCAGGCGATGCAGCCCTGGAACTTGCCTTGGGCATAGTCGTCGACCGACAGATCGTAGCTGGCGTAGTAATACTTCTTGTTGTCGTCCACAAAACCGTGGCCGGCCAGAAAGAGGACCAGCACATCGTTCGGCTTGACCTGGGCCTTCAAGGCATCGCTGATGTCCTTGAACGACGTCTTGAACTTGTCGCGGGTGACCTCTTCGTTCACCAGCATGGTCGCCTTGCTGACGTCGTACAGCCCGGTGCTGTTCTTCTTCAGCAGGTCGGCCACGCTCTCGGCATCGGCCACCGAGTACGACAGCGGGGTGATCTCCTTGTCGCGGTAGCCGTTGATGCCGACCGACAGCACGAACAGCTTAGGCTTTGCCGCCAGCGGGGCCTTCATGTCGCGCTCGACCAGCACGTTCGAGAACGCGGCGGTCGGAGCATCGGTGCCGACCATCACCTGAATCAGGTTCCGCTGGTCCGCGGGCAGGTCGACATCCCACTCGTACGTCAGCTCCTTGCCACCCTCGACGTCGACACTGGAGATCAACCTCTCCTTGGCCGAGACCACCCCGTTGGCAAACACCTTGGCGCTGGCCACCTTGCCGGCGCCGGGGACCTTGACCTTGGCACGCACCTTGGTGGTGTCCGCGGCCAGCACCGACCCGGGGGCGGGCGAAACGATGTTGATGATCGGGGTCAGGGCGACGCGCTCGATCAGCACCCGTTCCGGCTCGGCCGGCGGAGCCAGCTTGGCGCGGCGGAAGGCCTCGGGGACGCTGCCGGCCGTGAGCAGACGCTCGACCACGTCGGCCCGCTCCAGCGTCTTCTGGAACTGGTCGGCCCGGTAGAAATCGGGGAGCTTGCCGATGCCGCGGTTGATCTGCCAGCCGAACTTGGTGTGGCCGTTGGCCGAGGCATCGTAGTAGCCCTCGGGCGCCCAGACGGCCCACTCGCGATCGCGGCTGACGAACATCGAAAGCATCGGCTGCCAGGCGGCGACCAGTTGGAACGGATCGCGCTTGGCCCCGTTGCGGCTGTAGTAGAAGACGACCTGGCTGCCCCAGGGGAGGTCCTGCAGCTGCTTGATGATTTCTGCAGGGCGAGTCTCGGCAGTGCCGGCTCCATCGGTCGGATAGCGGATCTGCGTGATCACGTCGCCGGGGCGAACCCCGCGGCGATAGAGCGGGCCCGCCTCGTGGGCATCGACCACCTTCAGCGTGTTCCCTTCAATGGCCAGCTTCACGCCCCAGCGGGCTGAGGTATCGTTGGCCAGTTGAAAGTCGGCCAGGCTCCAGACCATCGCCATGCCGTCCATCGCTCCCGAGATCAGATACTTCCTGTCGGGCGAAACCCCCAGCGAATTCACCTGGTCGTTGTGGCCGCGGCAATGCCGCAGGATCTTGCACTGGCCCCCTCCGGCCAACTGGTAGATGAAGATGCTGTGCTGGCGATTGGTGCCGACCGCGATGGCATAGGGCTGCCCTTTGTCATCGGGAATGAAACAGTAGCTCTTGGGGAATCCGCCCATGATGGGGTCGAAGGGAATAAAGCCCTGCTTGGCGTTGCCGTTGTAGAGCTGCATGGTCCCATTGGGGAGCGGCTCGACGCGCCAGTTCCCTTGGAACTGGTTGGTCGGCACAAAGTCCGCCGGGGCTGTTGCCCCGCCGCCGAGTGACAGGTTCGTCAGGTCAAACGACTCCTGCACGTTGCCATAGTTGTTGAAGTCGCTGCTGAACTTGGTGAAGCCCAGGCCGACACGGTAAAGCGGCTGGCCATCGGCCCCCTGGTTCACCTTGGCGAAGGCGGCTTTCCACACCGGGCGAATATCGCCCCGCATCACGGTGGGCTGATCGTCCTTGTCGACCGCCTGCACATAGACCTCGTCCTCGCCGCCGCCCGAGTACGCCAGCAGCTCGCCATTGGGGCTGAAGGCAACACTCTCGACCGTGGTCTTGGTCGCTTTGGCCCAGGCACCAGCCAGCGGGCGGGTCTTCCAGATCTGAAGTTGGGCAGGCGTGCCAATCGTTCCCAGGGCCAGCGTGTCTCCCGACGGATTGAAGGCCAGTGAGACCACCGTGGCTCCCGGCGCCATCGGCGACGCGACCGGCGGAGTACGGGTCATGTCCCACAGGATCGCGCGGGACGGGTTACCGTTGTCGGCCGAGGCCAGCATCGTTCCGTCGCGGCTTCCGGCCAAGGCCGTGATCTCGTTGGCATAGTCCCCCGGCAGCAGGAACGAGGCCATGGTTTTCAGTTCCAGGACTTTAAGCTGCCAGACGAGACGGGCCTGGTTCGCTCCCTTCGCAGGAGTCGACTTGGCCTTGTCGAGCACGGAGAAGACGGCCCAGCGATCGCCCACGATCGTAATGGGACGCACTTTGGGGCGCTGTTCGATCTCGCGAGCCCAGCCCGCCCCGTACGATTCCTTGTCGGGACCGTTCAGTGGCACCGGCTTCCATTGATCGCCCGCCTTGCGCCACAGCACGGCCAGGCCGTCGGTGTCGCTCGACACCAGCGACGTGCCGTCCGCCGAGAAGGCCAGCGACACAACCGTGTCCTTGTGGATGCTGACTTCAACTTCCGTCCCGTCGGCCTGTTTGCCGGTGGCCCCCAACAGCACATCGCGCAGCTCGCCGGAGACCGGATCCAGAATCAGGATCTCGCCCAGTCCGCCCATCGCGCCGTAGCCGGCGACCGCGATCGTGCCATCGGCGGGCGAAACGGCCAGTTCGAAGATGCTGCCGCGGGGGCCGCGGGCCACTTGCCAGCGCAGCGTCCGCTCGCGGGGGAAGACACGCTTCAGATCGCGGCCGAAAGCCTGCAGATTCCAGACCTGCACGATCTTGTCGAGCCCGCCCGAGTACAGCCGCTTCGAGTCGTTCGAGAAGGCCAGGGCCTGCACCGTGCTGGTGTGCCCAGCCACGTTGATTCGCAGCCAGGGCGTCTCCTCTTCCTTCTGGCGAATGCGGATCAAGTCGCGCGTGACCTCGGCCTGCTCGTCGGCTGTCATGGTCGCCGGCGTAGCCGGGGCATTGGCCTTGGGGGCTTGAGCCGTCTTGGGAACCTGAGCCGTCCCCTCGTGTCCCAGCAGGACTGCGAGTGAGGCAAGGAAGGTGGCGACCGCGACCGAGGTGAAGCGTGTGATACGCATGGCTGGCTACTGCAAAGTGGAGTTGATTTCAGGGATTAGGGCCGGGCGCCTCCTGCACCAGGCTGGGATGCTCATCGAAAAATGGCAGGTGGGCTCCGCCCGCCTGATGACTGCGAGTCACTATCTCAAATTTCAAATTTGAAATCTCAGATTTGAGATTTGAAATTCGGAATTTCAGATGCCGCCCACTGCACTACTACGCACGTTCCAGAAGAAAGGGCGGGGACACGTCTCCGAGTCCCCGCCCTGGGATCTTTCCTGCTGGACTTGTGGTGCAGGCGTCTCGCCCGCGCGACTTGCGGCGAACTTGCCACCGCCTACTTCTGGTCAACCGACCGCAGCGGGATGTTCACATACAGGTGAGGCCGGCCGCCGCCCGAGGCGCCCACGGCCATCACAAACGTGCTGTTCTCCTGGGCGTTGGGGGCTTCTTCCAGCACAGCCATCGTCCTTTCGCCCGACTCCATCGCCTTGCCCGACTCGGCCACGGCCTTCTCGTTCAGCAGGCTGCGATAGGTCGTCTTGGCTTCCAGCTTCTTGTTCTGGCTCGACAGGACTTTGTCGACGCGGGCGTTCAGCTTCTTGATCTCGGCCGCTTCGGTCGGAGTCAGCTTGTCCCCTTCCTTCTTGAACAGGGCGTTGGCCATCGAGGCCAGGTCCAGGTCGGGCTTCTCGGTCGCCACGACCACCAGCTTCTCGTCGCCCGGCGGGTTGGCAAACTCAAAGTAGCCATCCTCGGGAAGGACCAGGTCGATGCCGGCCTTGGTCACCGGCGGCTTCTCTTCTTCGGTCGGGAGCAGGCAGACTTTCTTGGCGCTGGCCCCTTCGTGGAAGATGTAGATGTTCATCTGATTCATCGGCTTGATCAGCACGCGGATCTCGTCGCCGACCTTGAACTGATAGCTCTTGGGATCGACGGCTTTCTCTTCGACCTTACCGTTGGTCGTGGTCCGCAGCAGCACGGTGTACTCTAGGGCCTGGACCGTATCGGTTCCCTTCAGGCCGGCGACCGTGACCGTGGGGTCTTTGGTCAGCTTTTTGCGGACCAGATCGCGAAAGGTGGTGTCTTGGGCCGAGGCCGTGACGGCCAACAGGCCAGTCAGGGTCAACATTCCGAACAGGGTGGACAAGGGGTTCTTCATGGACCGCACTCCTTCAAGAAACGGCGCTGGGCCGTGGTGTTGCTGTGTCTGAGGTTTTGAGATGCCGGACCGGCTGGACTCAGGGGCTCCTCACGCTCTCTCGTTCTCGGCCGTTGTCGGTCTTCCTCGAGAGAGCCGGGGAGAAGGGAGCAGCTTGCTGTTGCTCCCCTCACCCCGCCCCTTTCCCCAGCCTGGTTACCCATGGCTACGGAAAGGGTGCGTGGTCGGATCAGTTTTTCTTGTGAAGCTCGGAACCCGAGGGGTTACGGCTTCTTGCCAATGCTCTTCAGCGGGATGCTGATCAGCAACTGCGGACGCTCCCCGCCGGACGAGGTGGCCGCGGCGAACGAGCTGGTCGTCTTGCCGTGGATCGGCTCTTCGACCGTGATGCCGCGAGACTTGCCTTCGCCCAGCTTCTGCAGGGCTTCGTCGCTCAGAATGCCGCGGTAAGCGGTCTGATCGTTGCGGGCCCGGATGTTCTGCAGCACCTTCTGGCCGCTGGCCTTCAGCTTCTCCTTGATTTCCTTCTCCTTGGGAGTCAGCTCTTCCTCGGGCTTCTTGAAGACCACGTTCGACAGGCCGGCCAGGTCGGCAATCGGCTTCTCAGTGGCGACGACAATCAGCTTCTCATCGCCCGGGGGAGCGGCGAACTCAAAGTAGCCGTCGGTCGGCAGGTCAAGTTCCTTGTTCCCCTTGGCCAAGGGAGGGACTTCCTCTTCAGTCGGCAGCAGGCAGACGCGCTCGCCCGAGGCCCCCTCGTGGAAGATGTAGATGTACATCTGGTTGAGAGGCTCGATCCGAACGCGGATCTTGTCGCCGAGGCTGAACTTGTGGGTGTTGGGATCGATGTTGTTCTCTTTGTCGCCAACCTTGTGGAGCACCTTGTACTCCAGGGCGACGACGCCATCGACCTTGTCGACGCCGATCTTGGCGGCCAGTTGGGCGGCAGCAGCAGCGTCTTGGGTCTTGCTGTACTTGCGTACCAGGTCGCGGAAGTTGGATTCTTGGGCTTGGGCTCCAGCGGCCCCGACAGCCACCAGCACGGCGGCAAGCAGGCTCGAACGATTCATAAAGGCTCCTTTGACGTGAGGCAGTGATACCAGATGGGGACAATGGTCTGTGGCGCGCGGGATGTCGCGCCCCCACTGTCCTAGTGACGAGTTTTGTGGGGCCCGTTGCAGATTGAAGTGGCGATTCCCGTCCGCGGACTCGGCTCCAACGCGTCCGAGTACCACCTTCTTGGCAACTGGCGATGCTAATACGGTCACTACAAAGCACGTCGTGTGCCGGAAACTCAAGATATGACAGAACTCATGTAAATTCAAGAGATTGCGTCAAAATGCCGAGTGCCCAGCCCCCTGGAACAGGTCATCGAGGTGTCGTCATTTGGATCAGGGTTCGTCTCATTTTGAGCCTGTCCGCGGGGGGGGCGAAGGTGCATTTCGCAGGCCCTGCCCCCGCGCTAGTGTCGTGATTCAGAAATGAGGGACCTTACTATGTGACGTGCAAAATGGTTTGTGAGCGGCAAGGCGCTAGCCGCCGGTGGCCTCTCTCGCAGCGCAAGGCACCGGCGGCTAGCGCCTTGCCGCTCAGTGCCAATCCGCCGGATAATTTCCCATCTGTGTGAGACACGACACTAGCGGTTCGGGTTCCGCTCCTGCAGCTTCTTCTGCAGCGCCTCCAAAGCCTCGGGCGTGATTTCCGTCTTCTCAACAGTCAGCGAGCGCAGTTCCTCCAGCGACTCGATCGCCGGCAGGCAAGCGTCGGTCAGTGGGATGTTATCGATCGAAAGGCTCGTGAGCGGCAGACCTTTCAAATGCGCAATCCCCGCATCACTGATTCTGACCTGCGACAACGCGAGGTGCTGCAGGTTCGGCTGCGACTTGACGTACCCCATGGAAGGGTCGGAGAACATCGGACAATTCGATACCTGCAAACGGCGCAGCATCTTTTGATCGCTCAGTCCGCTGAGCGACTTGCCTGTAAAGACACGCAGATTGCTGAGACTGAGCGACTGAAGCTTGGGAAGTTGCTTGAGCACCAACAGCCCCTCGTCCGTGATGAGCGACGTCGGCCCGAGGTCCCCCTGAATTGGAATCAGGGTGATGCTCAAATGCGTGAGCTCTGGCAGTTTGCTCAGGTGGGGCAGGCCCTCATTGGTGAGTCGCGCGGCAACCAGTTCCAAAGATTCAAGGCGGGGCCGGTACTGGGCAATCGAAGCGACCGTTTCATTTCCAATGTACGTCCCGCCCAACAGAAGCTCCGCAATGCTGCTGTGGATCAGAGACCGCCAATCGCACATCAATTCATCGCCGTGCAGGCCGAGCCTGGTCAGAGTCTTGATCTCGACGAGTCGATGAAGCGCCGAAGTCTGCACGAATCGCCCACGAACTTCAAGCGATTGCAATTGGGTCAATGAGACAAAGTCCGATAGTCCATCGCGCAGGCGGTCGCTTGAAACGTTCAAGTGCCTGAGTCGCTTCATCCGCCTGAAGTGGCCGATCGACTCGTCTGTCAGGTTCGAGTTAAGGACGGTCGCTTGATGCACGCCGGTCAAGGTCGATAGAACGTGCAGTCCTGCTTCACTTACCTGAATAGCATCCAGCAGCGAGATCGACTGCAGGTGGCGAAGTCCCGCGAGCGATGCCATGTCGGCGTCGTTCAACGGACTGGAGATCGAAACCGAGTACAGCCGGAACGCGGCCGGTAGATCGCTGGCCTTGTCGATCGGCCGCGCGTTACCCCGCCCATCGTAAATCGAAACGCGGCCCCCAACGCGAAAAACCATCTCCGTCGCGGCACGCTCTTTCGCCAGGTCATCTGCCGGAATCGCGCGCGTTCCCGATGTTTCAATCGGCCGATTTACATCCTGCGGAATCTCGCTGGTAATCGAGTCGACAGACGACAGAATTGGCGATTCAGCGATCCGCTTTTCCATGCGCGAGCGATCCAGTCCCCAGATAAAGGGTGCGGCCAGGAGATACCGGTGAGCCCCTCGCCGTTGCAGGGCCGATCGGTACGGCGTGCGGTCTTTCTCTGATAGCGACCACCAGCCGTCTGCCAGGGTTACAAGCTCATCCACGTCGAGGGAAAGCGACACCTCGAGCTTTGCCAGCTTGCGGTAACTCTCGTCCGAACACTTGGCCAGCAGCGGAAGGCCCGCTTCCCATCGGCCCTGCACCAGGCACAGATACTTGCCCACCACCAACGCGGCTTCGGCATCGTCGGGCGCCACTACCAGTTGGTCGCGGGCCGCTTTGACCTTGGGAAAGTCGTCGCGAAATTCGCGCATTTCCTTGCCGCGCGCCATCAGCCTGGCTGTTGTTTTTTCGTCTTTCGCCTTGCGCGACACGGCCAAGCCGGCCGTTGCCAGGGCAGCGCCGGCGTCAAAGTCGTCCTGCTGCACGGCCTGGTCGATCAGCGCCAGATACATGTCGGTGATCTTCCGGGGAGGAGAAAGGGCCAGGCGCGACGCATCCGCCAGCGCGGCCTTCTTCAACGCGATGACATCGACTCGGTAGTCGCGGTCCAGTGCGTCCGCCGCCTTCCAGGCGAGCACCGCGTCACCCCCATCACCCGCCGCCTGCAGGGCCTCGTCCAGCAGCACATAACGCCCGACAGGATCGTTGCGTTGCTCCAGCGACTCCTTCGCGAGCTTGCGGGCCAGCGCCAGCTTTTCCTCCGGTTTCTTCCCCTTGTATTCCGCCGCAAAGAGCTCCTTCACTGTCTTGCGAGTCGCGGTCAGCGTCGCAGCGTCGGGGATCGGCAGCTTCTCTGCGAAAGTTTTTTTCGCCGGCACGATCACCGGCGTCTCGACGACTTCCGCTGGACCTGGCGCCGGTTTGAGGGGCTCGGGCGTGACAGGCAATGGATTGTCGGGCGGGGGAACGGGGGTCGGTTTGGGCAACTCCGGTTTCGGCGGGACGATCACCGTCGGTGGGTCCGGGACGGGAATCCGAGGCGGGACGGGCGATTCGACCGGCGCCGGCGGCAGGACCTCCGGCGTGGGCGGAGCAATCGGATTCTCAGGCAACGCGGTCTTGGGGATAACCTCTGCAGGAAGCGCAGGAGCGATCGGGGCCGGCACGCGCTTCGGCGGACCGTCTGAGTTCGAGGCGATCGGCGGGGCGCCGTCGTTCGGCTTGCTGCCGGCTGGCCAGAAGAGGACTACCAGGAGCAACACCACGAGCAATGCGCCCCCGGCAGCTCCACCGAGCACAGCCATCTGCATAGGCAGGGCCGCCTTGTCTTGCTGGGGGCGCTCCTCCGACGTCATAAGTGCGGGAGTCACCGCCGGTGCAACTCGTACCGGGCGAGGTGGAGGGAGAGCGGCAGGCGGGGGGATCGGGGTTTCGGTGTACCGGGCCGCAACCGCCGCTTCCGCAGCCCTGAGTGCGTCGTCGTAGGCGGCCTTCTTGGCCTGGTTCAGCAGGCACAAGCGGGCACTCGACAGTTCGTTCAACAACCGCTGCGAAAGGTCCGAGTACTTGCCCGTTTGGTGGGTGCGCACGTGGGCCATCTGCCGATCGCCCGCGTCCACAATGACATCCGGGTCATCTTCGAATGGAGAGAGCCCCAGCAAGCGGTAGTGCGTAATGGGTCGCTCGACAGGACGAATTCCCAGCCATTTGTAATAGGGATCGAACCCCTCAGGGGTATTCGCAGGAGGATTGGACATCGCAGAAGCCCCAAGAACATAAGACTGCACCATCATCAGACTGCGTCAGCATGATGAAGCCTGACACAAAGTATTGCAAGGTATCGCTTCATCCGACGCTGAGGTCGCCGCCTCGCGTGGCGACAATCCCCTGTCGGCTAAGGTTCGAGTGTCACCGCCCGTGGGTTCAACCCGGCTAGAGTACGGAATACGAACAGCCGTGTTCAAAAACTCGTAATAAATACACAAATCAGATTCATAACAGACTGACAATGTGGTATATTGCATGATGGATAGAAGGTTCATGCAGCAGAAGATCCTTATCGAAGAGTGGGGTCCCCGTGAGAAGCGTCTGAGCTAAGCCGTGGAGCCGGGTCGTCCCCAGATGTTTGAGAATGAATTGCGCGAAGGGGATACGGAGCATAGCCCAGGGATGGCCCGCGCAGCGCGGCCTACCTTGGGGCAGCATCGAGCCCTGAAGGGGCGCTCTATGACAGCCTGGGGCGCAGCCCCAGGTAGACGTAGCCAATATCGCTTCCACCCCTTGGCGCCTGCTGCGGCTTCGCCGCAGCAGGCGTCAAGGGTGAACAAGAATAGGGATCGCAGACCTGGGGCTGCGCCCCAGGCTGACCTCAGCGCAGGCGCTGGGGTCAACCCGCAAAGTTACAACCACCGGGGGGGCGGCCGAATGCGCCAACTCGAAAAGTTACGCTCTGACTTCAGCGCAGGCGCTGACCCCAGCGCCCGCGCTGGGTTCAACCCGCAAAGTTACAACCACCGGGGGGGGCGGCCGAGTGCGCCAACTCGAAGAGTTACGCGCTGACCTCAGCGCAGGCGCTGACCCCAGCGCCCGCGCTGGGTTCAACCCGAAAAGTTACAACCGCCGGGGGGCGTCCGATGCGCCAACTCGAAAAGTTACGCGCTGACCTCAGCGCAGGCGCTGACCCCAGCGCCCGCGCTGTGTTAACCCGAAAAGTTACAACCGCCGGGGGGCGTCCGATGCGCCAACTCGAAAAGTTACGCGCTGACCTCAGCGCAGGCGCTGACCTCAGCGCAGGCGCTGACCTCAGCGCAGGCGCTGACCTCAGCGCAGGCGCTGACCCCGCCGCCCGCGCTGTGTTAACCCGCAAAGTTACAACCGCCGCGGTGCGGCCAAGTGCGCCAACTCGAAAAGTTACGCGCTGACCTCAGCGCAGGCGCTGACCCCAGCGCCCGCGCTGGGTTCAACCCGCAGAGTTACACGCACGAGGGTGCGGCGTGGTCCTCAGCGCACCACTCCCTCGGGTTGAAATCCGCCCCGGCGGTGCATCGAGCCCTGAAGGGGCGCTCTACGACAGCCTGGGGCGCAGCCCCAGGTGGACGTGGCCCATCTCGCTTCCTTCCCCTTTGGTCCCTGCTGCGGCTTCGCCGCAGAAGGCGGATCGCGAGCTTGTAAGCTGAATCATCTAAGCAGTTTATGACATAAATGGCAGATTCATCTCGTTTTCCCACTGGACAAGCGACTTCGATGACGATAGTTATCACCATGATAAACATAGTGTTTATTCCGTCCTGGCTCAGCAATTGGTTCAGTCCCTAGGAAAATGCCCATGTCGAAGTCAGTTTTCCACCGCCTTTGGGTCCTGGCTCTTTTCATGACTCTGGCAGGTTGCGGCAGCCCGCCCGTCGGTCAGGAACTACTGAACGTCTCGTACGATCCGACGCGCGAACTCTGGCGCGACATCAATGCGAACTTCATCGCCGACTACAAGAAGAAAGCCGGCGCCGACCTGACCATCAAGCAGTCGCACGGCGGCTCTTCGACCCAGGCCCGCGCCGTGATCGACGGCCTGGAAGCCGACGTCGTCACGCTGGCCATGTGGGGCGACACCGATGCCGTCCGCGAGAAGAAGCTGATCAACGACGGCTGGGAAGAGAGGCTTCCCAATCGCTCGCTGCCGTACACTTCGACGATTGTGTTCGTCGTCCGCAAGGGAAACCCCAAAGCAATCAAGGATTGGGCCGACCTGGTGAAGGATGGCGTCGAGATCATCACGCCCAACCCCAAAACGTCGGGCAACGGAAAGCTCAGCTTCCTGGCCGCCTGGGGATCGGTGCTGCATAAGGGGGGCACGCCCGAGGAAGCCCTGGCACTGGTCACCAAGCTCTACAAGCAGGTGCCGGTGCTCGACACCGGCGCTCGCGGCGCTACCACCACTTTCGCGCAGAAGAAGATCGGCGATGTCCACCTGACCTGGGAGAACGAAGCCCATCTGGAAGTGGCCGAGGCCAAGGGCGAACTGGAGATCGTCTATCCCAGCGTCAGCATCAAGGCCGAGCCGCACGTGGCCGTGGTCGATGCCAATGTCGATCGCAAGGGTACCCGACCTGCCGCCGAGGCCTATTTGAAGTACCTGTACACGCCCGAGGCTCAGGAGATCATTGCCAAACACTTCTATCGGCCTTCGAGCGAAGAGGTGCTGAAGAAGCATCGTGACACGTTACCGCCGATCGAACTGTTTGCGATCGAAAAAGTCGCCAAGGGGGGCTGGGCCGAGGCGCAGAAGGAGTTCTTCGCAGAGGGCGCCGTCTTCGACTCCCTCTATCAGAAGAAGTAGTCGCCTGGGTCGGGCGGGCAGGGTTTCGCTCGCCGACCGTTCGGATTAGTGTGGGAATCGCAACCGGCCGGCTCATCACGCATTTTCGCTCGAGGGGCCGCCGGCGTTTCTCACAGGACTCGGCGTGCAAATCCTCCCCTCCTTCTCGCATCAGGGACTAACCTGCCGGCTGCCGATGGCCGATGCCTCGGCCACCGCGCTGGTGCAGGCGTGGAGCACGGGCGATCCGTTTCATCTGGCGCAAGCCATGGAGCAGGACGCCCCGCTGGCAATCTGGGCCGCCGAGGTGCTGTCCGCCGCGGGCGGAGATCTGCCCGCGGCTCGCAAAGGGGGCATGCTGTTTCTGGCCGGTTGGTTGTGCCATCGGGGCAAGGCCAGCCTGGCCGGCAAGTCGATCGACGACGCCAACGCCGAGCCTCCTGTCCGCGAGCGAATGCTGGAAGCCGCCGAACTGGCCGCACAAGGCCGGCTGATCGCCGACATTGCCGTCAGACTGGCGCAGGAGGACCCTGACGAGATCCAACCCAAGCACCGGCTGCGTCTGCTGGCGATGCTTTCGCAGCGCCAGGCCTGGCTTGCCTGGGGAACCGCGGCGCAGTTTGTGGCCGACGCAGCCTTCGAGGGCGCGATGGAGCCGCTCCCCGATTTCGTCCGGCAAGCCCAGGCAATGGTTGCCGGCCAGTCTCCCGCGCCGGCCGCGTGGAAGCTCGAGCCTGCATCGCTCGAGGCCCGTCGAGCCGAGTACGCCCGCGAGTGGCTGGCCCCGGCCTTCGGCGGCGCCTGCTGGGAACCGTTGGCCGACAAGCTGGAAGATTCCGATCTGCTCTACGAGCGCTTCGATAAGCACCTGGAGCGCGAGAAGCTGGAATCGATGGCCGAGTTCGCCGCCGGCGCCGGGCACGAGATCAACAATCCGCTGGCCATCATCTCGGGCCGGGCGCAGTTGCTGCTCCGCGACGAGAAGGACCCCGAGCGGCGACGTGAGTTGGCCGGCATCCACGCGCAGGCCGTGCGCGTTTACGAGATGATCGCCGACATGATGCTCTTCGCCCGGCCCCCCGCGCCGCGCAAGGAGTCGGTCGATGTGGCCGAATTGCTGACCAAACTGGCAGCGGAACTGGCGCCGCTTGCTGCGGAACGGCAGATCGACCTTGCGGTGCAGCAAGCCGATGGCGCGGGTCGGATCCTTGCGGATCGCACGCAACTCGAAGTCGCCGTGCGAGCGATCTGCGACAACGCCCTGGAAGCGATCGGCGAAAAGGGTCGGGTGACACTCTCGGCAGAAGCCGCAGGCGACGTGGTTTCCATTGCAATTCAAGACACCGGCCCCGGCATCACGCCGGAGATCCGTCGACATCTCTTCGATCCTTACTTCAGCGGTCGCCAGGCCGGCCGCGGGCTCGGCCTGGGACTATCCAAGGCCTGGCGCATCGTGACCAATCATGGAGGTACGATCGATGTCGAGAGCCAGGCCGGCCAAGGGGCGACGTTCATCATGCGATTGCCCATGCCCGGCTGATTGCGCTAGGCTTTGTTCGCTTCCTTGCTGGCGGCCGCTTGAATCGTCTCGTGCACGAACTTCAGCTTTTCGACCACCGGCGGCGACAGCACGAACGGATAGCCGTCCGGCAGGCCCAGCCCGCGGTTCAAGTTGTTCAGCACATACGTCAACGGGAACCAGCGTTCGATCATCTTTTCGAACTTCCCCAGCCCTCCGCGCCAGTTCTTGCGGGCCGGCCTGATTTCGGGTTCGTCGGCCCGCGACGGACGCAGCGATAGCCCGCAAGCGGCGGCGGTCTCCAGCGTGTCGGTCATGTGGAGGTAGTGGGCCCAGGTCTCCGCCCAATCCTCCCAGGCATGCGAGGCCGCGTATGAACTGATGTACGACGCCTGCCAGTCGGTCGACTTGCCCTTCTTGTAGTGCGCCTCGAGCGCCTTGGCGTAGTCCTTGCGGTCGTCGCCAAACAGTTTGCGAAAGGGTTCGAGCCGGTCGGTACCCAGCACGATCCGATCCCAGTAATAGTGCCCCACTTCATGGCGGAAATGCCCCAGCAGGGTCCGATACGGTTCGTGCAGCGCGGTTCGCCGCCGCTCGCGCTCCACGTCGTCTACCTCGGCAATGTTGATCGTGACCACCCCGTTGGCGTGACCTGTCAGGACCGGCCCAGGGGGCGGAATGGTCGGCTCACCCGAAGGGTCGGCCCGCGGGGGATCGGCCAGAAACTCAAAGGCCAGGCCGTGCTCGGGATCGACCGTCTTGTTCACCACCGGCAAGCCCAGCGACAGCAGGCTGTAGATCAACCGGCGCTTGGCAACCTCCAGCTTGTACCAGGCCGCCGGATGGGCCGGCACGCTCTGGTCGGGAATCACGCGCGTCAGTCGGCAGGATTCGCAAAGCGGTTCTGGGTCTTCCGACGGAATCGCCCAGTTGCAGACATTCCCCTCGGTGTAGTTCTGGCACAACCGATAGGTGCGGCCTTCAGAGCCGGGCGAGCGAAGCAAGCCTTCGGCATCGGCCTCCAGCGAGCCGATTTCGTCGAGATCCGGCAGGAATGCCAGGGAATGACCGCAGCCGAGGCAGGTGACGTTCTCGAAGAAGACAAGCTGTTGGCAGTGGTCGCAGTGGAAAATTCTCATTGGGCGGACGGTTTACTCGAAACAGTATGGTCATTGTTGCGGCCGGCCACAGTGGTCAGCGCCTGTTGAGCCAGTTCGATCGAACCGGCGGCTTCCAGAAGTTTCTGGGCGGCCGCAATGGTTGACTCAGCAATGTGTTCCTTTTCGCTCCATTCGGCCGAAGTCGACTCCTTCGGAACGGCCTTCATATCCGAGACCGGAGCTTCGTCCTTCTTGATTGTCATAGTCAAAGTTTCCTTAAGCAATCGGGCCGCGTCGCGTCATGCCCAAGATCAGGCTAATGACAAACAACACCAGGAAGAGGAAGAACAGGAAGCGACCGATGGACGCCGCGCCTGCCGCAATTCCCGTAAAGCCAAACAACGCGGCTAGTAAGGCGACAACCAGAAAGATGAGTGCCCAGCGCAACATGATCGACTGCTCCTGATGAATGATGTTCTGCTTTTTCTGAAGTGTTAAAGCAAATGGAGTGCCGCAATCGCAACTGAGCCAAATCGGAGCAATTGCAAGCGCACTGCTGGTTTTCCTTCCGCATGCTGGTTGCTTCGAGATCGCTGTGGATGACGGGCGATCGGCACGGGTAACTCCCAATTCGCCGGTCGATTTGCCCTAAGAGCAACAACATAACCAAATCGGGGACTTCTAACGATCTCGGCATCTGAGTTGCAAGGTGCAACTTCCCCCATCCTGACCCAGAAGCAGAGGAAGTTCTCTAACCATCCGCGAGTTGCGTATGCCTACCAAGACTGAAGAGAAAGAAATCCGGCCTCCGCAGGAGCAGTTCCGCCAGCCGGGACTCGAAACGGAAATGGAGCCCCGGCCGCAATCGGATCGGCAAGAGAACCGACCCGCTGGCAAGCTGCAGGGCAAGGTAGCGCTGATCACCGGCGGAGACAGCGGCATTGGGCGAGCCGTCGCGATTGCGTTTGCGAAGGAAGGGGCCGACATCGCTATCGGGTATCGCGATGAACATGTGGACGCGAATGAAACGCGCGACGCAGTGGAATCGCTGGGCCGCAAGTTCCTTCCGATGCCGGGCGACGTAGGTCTCGAACAGACCTGCAAGTCTACGATCGCGCTGACGGTCGAAACCCTGGGCCACCTCGACATCCTCGTGAACAACGCCGCCGAACAGCATCCCCAGGATGACATTCTCGATATCAGCGCCGATCAGCTCGAGCGGACCTTCCGCACGAACTTCTACTCGTATTTCTTCATGGCCCGCGAGGCAGTCCGGCACCTGCCCGAAGGGGGCATCATCATCAATACAACCAGTGTCACTGCGTATCGCGGCAGCGCCCACCTGCTCGACTACTCGGCAACCAAAGGAGCGATCGTGGCCTTTACCCGTTCGCTGGCGCTGCAATTGGCGCCGCGCGGTATCCGCGTAAATGCCGTCGCGCCGGGACCGATCTGGACTCCGCTCATTCCCGCCACATTCTCGAAGGACAAGGTCGCCAAGTTCGGTTCCGATGTGCCCATGGGGCGAGCGGGCGAGCCCGCCGAGGTGGCGCCTTCATTTGTCTTTCTGGCGTCGTCCGATTCGTCCTTCATGACCGGCCAGGTGTTGCACCCCAACGGCGGCGAGATCGTAAACGCCTGAGGGATGCTCTTCTTGTTTTGAAATCACACGTGTGTTGTTTTTTGTTTACTCTCAAGGAGGTGGATTATGTTGCGTAAGATTGGATTCGGACTTCTCACTTGCTCGGCCTTTGCCGGCATGTTCCTGGCTGCCACCGAGGACGCAGACGCTTTCCATCGTCGTGCTCGACGTCGTGCCCGGAACTCCTACTCGTCGGCCGGCTGTTGTGCGTCAACTCACGGCGCTTATCAGCAGGGCGCCTATCAACAGGGCACGGATCAGTACGCGCCGAGCGCGCCGACCGACCCAGGGGTTCCGCCCGCTGCGTCGGCCGAGCCCACTCAGGCCCCTCCTCCGCCCGCCGCACAGTAGTGCCGCAGGCGCGTTGAAATTGAGCCCCATCGGCCGTGCCCAGAAGAACGCATTCTGGGCACGGCCGTTTCACTGAGGGGCGTCTCCCCCTCGGCAGCTAGCTCAGGCGGCGCTTTAGCTCTTCAGCCACTTGCAGCAACGAGGCTCGCGTCGCCGGCACATGGCTGAGCGGATTCAACAGACCCCAGTCGTGAATCATGCCGCTGTAGCGCGTCGCAATCACATCAACCCCGGCCACGTCGAGCTTGCGGGCATATTCCTCCCCTTCGTCGCGCAGCACATCGTTGCCAGCCGTCTGGACCAGCGCGGGCGGAAGGCCGCGCAGCTCTTCGGTCATCGCCCGCAACGGAGAGGCATAAATCTCCATCCGTTCCGCCGGATCGTTGCAGTAGCTGTCCCAGAACCATTTCATCATGTTGCGAGTCAGGAAGCGGTCCTCGGCGTAATCGTGATACGACTGCGTCTCGAAGTAGGCGTCCGTCACCGGCCACATCAGGCCCTGGAAACGGATCTCCGGGCCGCCGCGATCCTTGGCCATCAACGCGACAACCGCCGCCATGTTGCCCCCGACGCTGTTCCCCACAACCGCCAGACGATGACCGTCGACGCCGATCTCGTGGCCATGCTCCGCCACCCATTTCGTCGCCGCATAGGCCTGGTTGATCGCCACCGGATACTGGGCCTCGGGCGAAGGGGTGTAGTTCACAAACACCGCCGCCGCGCGGGAGAGCGATACCAGGTCGCGCACCAGGCGCTCGTGCGTAGGGAAGTCTCCCAGCACCCAGCCGCCGCCGTGCAAGAACATGAACGCCGGCACAACCTTGCCCGCACCCGCGGGATGAACGATCGTGATATCAATCGATTGACCATCCTGCTGAATGGTCTTCTGCGAGACCTTGGCGGGCGGCAGGTCAATCGCGACTGAGTTCTGCAGGTTCGTCAGGACGGCTCGGGCTTCTACCGGCGACATCTCCTCCATCGGCTTGCCGCCGGCCGCATTGGCCAGCTTCAAGAAGGCCCGAATCCGATGATCAATGGCAATGTCGAGTGCTGGGTCGATGGCTTGCATGGCAATCTCCTTTTCCAAAGCGGTGAGATGTCCCACTGCCGCTGGGGTGTGGAACGGGTGAGCGTTGGGACATGCCTTCGCAACAACCATGCCGAGCCGGCGAATCGCCATTTTCCCGCGGTAAACGGCTCCCTGCGGCCAGAAGGCGCGATAGCGTCGGGTGGGTCTGGGTACGCGACGTGCCCAACAGACACAAATGACGCCACGACGCCGGCAGCAATTTTTTCGCACGCGACGGCTTAAAGAAAAGTCGCGTTGCTGGAATCGCCCTGGACGAAGCCTTGTGAAGCGCCTTGCTTGAGCAGATGCAGGCCGCCGCGAGCCGCCAATGGGGTCGTCAGCGAACTCGAGCGCCCCTTGTGGTGCAGGCGTCCCGCCTGCCTTGCACTCTCTGACGAATGCGGTCAGCTGCGTGATCGCCAGATGTCGGGATCGCGGCTGCCATGAAGAATGGCGAGCACCAGCACACGATCTGATTCGACCCGATAGAAGACGTTGTAGTTGTACCTGCGGACCCGGGCACAGCGAGTATCGAGAAACAGCACTCCATGAAGCAGCGGTATGCGTGCGATCCTCACCAGCACTTGGCGGATTTCAGAAGCGAACTTGGCCCCTAGCGCTGCTTCGCGCTCATACCATTCCGTCGCGGCCTCGAGTTCGGACGCCGCCTCGAGGGCCAGAACCAGACGGAGGGTCATTGCGGATACCGCGCCCTGATCCGTGCATCCACGTCTTCCCACGATACGACACGATTGGGATCCTTTTCCAGGACTGCAATCCGTCGTTCGAGTTCCGCCTTCGTCGCCTCGGAAAGAACGGGCTGGGCGAAGTATCCTTCGCAGCGATCCTGGAGGTCGTTGATCAGCCGCAGGCGATCTTCCATCGGCCAGGTATCGATGGCGGCGAGCACGCTGTCATAGTCCATGGGTTTCCTTTCAAGACGGGCCACTCTCGCATTATATCCCCCTCTTTGGCGCCCGTCAGCTAGTCACTTCCGCTCCCGTTCCGAATCCAGGTTGCAACGGCGCGCAACCGAAGGGGCGGGAGAGGTACAACGCTCCCCCCCCAAAAAAAACCGCGGCGGGAAGGTTGCCCCTCCCGCCGCGGAATATTGGGTACTGAGGTACGTTCGCTGTTCGCCTTAAGCGATCAGCTCCTTGATCAGCTTGCCACCGTTGGCAATCTTCATCGGGCGACCGCTCTTCGAGGTGAAGGTGGTCTTCAGCGAGATGCCCAAAGCCTGGCAGACCGTGGCCATCAGGTCCTCGGCGCTGTACGGCTCGCTCTCGACGCTGGTGCCTTCGGCATTGGTCTTGCCGACCGCGATGCCGTTCTTCAAGCCGCCGCCACCGACCATGACGCTCCAGCTGCGGGCCCAGTGATCGCGGCCCGTGTCTCCGTTGATGCGCGGAGTACGGCTGAACTCGCCCATGGCGATGACCACGGTGTCCTTCAGACGGCCACGAGCGTCCAGGTCTTCGATCAGGGCGCTGATCGCCTGATCGACCATCGGCAGCTTCGTGTCGCTCAAGGTCGGGAAGATGTTGGCGTGGTTATCCCACCCGCCGTAGTCGGCTTCGCAGAAGCTGACACCGGCTTCGACCAGGCGGCGAGCCAACAACAGCGACTGACCGAAGCCAGCCCCGTAGCGCTCCTTGACCTCGGCCGATTCCTTGGCAACCTGGAAGGCCACCATCTGCTCGCTTGTCATCAGGTCCAGAGTCTTTTGCAGGATCTTGGCGTGCTCTTGCGAGGTCTCGCCACGGTTCTGCTTGATGAAGCCGGACTCGACCTCACGCAGCATGTGCATGCGCTGCATCAGCCGGTTGTTGTCCACGTCCATCTGCAGGTTGCGGACCTGGCCATTGGAACCGACCACGAGCGGGGCGTAAGCCATGCCCAAGAAGCCGGGACCGACCGAAGCGCCGCCGATGCTGATGAACGGGGGGATGGCCAGGTCGGGGACCTGGTCGCCCAGCTCATGGCTGATGACCGAGCCGTAGCTCGGGTGGGTGATGGCCGGGTTGGGCACATAACCGGTGTGCATGTAGTAACGACCGCGATCGTGATCCGCTTCGCGGGTGCTCATCGAGCGGACGACACTGAACTTGTCGGCCACCTTGGCCAGCATGGGCAGGTGTTCGCAGATCTCGAACTCGCCCTTGGTGGCGATGTTCTTGAAGGGACCGCCCGTGGCGGCACCCGGCTTCAGATCCCACATGTCCATGGTGCTGGCACCGCCGCCCCACCAACAGAGGATCGCAGCCTTGTTATTCTTCTTCAGCGTGTCGGCATTGGCTCGCAGCGTGTCGACAAAGCTCATCGCGGTGCCGGCCATCGCGGCCGAACCAGCCATGTGCTTCATGAAGTGGCGGCGAGACATGCCATTGGGAACGGACTTCATTCGTAATCTCCTAGAGGTCGAAACAGGGGAGTTTGTGTGAAGGATGCACTTGGTTTAAACAGGGCCCGCGAAGCCTTCCACAAGCTCCGCGGACCCCATAAGAATTGACTAGTGATTGATGATGAACTCGTTGGCGTTCAACAGAGCCCACCAGATGTCCTGCAGCGCGGCCGGAGTGTTGCCACTGCGAGCCTGCCACAGCTTCTGAGCCATCTGAGCTTCGCTCGACGAAGGGTCACGAGCCAAAGCGGCACGGTACAGCAGGGTGATCTTCGATCCATCCTTGCTGCCGTCGTTGGCAATCTTGTGCAGGAACCCGCCCTGATCGACGCTGGTTGCCTTCTTGACCAGATCGCCGTTCATGAGCATCAGGGCCTGCGGAATCGAACCGTTGAACGTGGTGGTCTCGTCGTTCTCGTCGGTGCCAAAGGCCACGACGAACTGCTGCAACCACGCGTTCTTGATCTTCTCTTGCTCCTCGTAGCTCTCCTTGATCGTCTTGTGAGCGTCGGTAGCGACGATCAACGAATCATAGAGCTGCTCGGCATTCATCTGACGCAGATAGAAGTGGCTGAACATCGGCGTTTCGCCACGGCCCGGATCGTCGGCCTTGTTTCCTTCGCTGATCTTCGAGGACAGCGAATAGGCTTCGCACATCATGAACCACTTCATCCCCTTACGCATGTCGAAGCCGTAAGCGGCAAAGTCGTTGCCCAGCCGCTCCATCAACTCGGGATGGCTCGGCGGGTTGTGCGGACCCATGTCGTCCAAAGGCTTGGTGAACCCGAAGCCCATGAAGTGGCCCCACAGACGGTTCATGGCGGCCTGTTGCAGATACGGGCTCTTGGCGACCAGCTTGGCCAGTTCGTCACGACGGTTCACGTCCGAGACGAAACCACTGCGGCCGATCTCGGCGCCATCGATGAACCGCGGGTAGGCGACCTTCAGCAGGCCGTTGCGCAGTTCGTAGAAGATGGCGGCTTCCTGCGGGGTGTTGTTCTCACCCTCGTAGTCTTCGTCGGTCAGAATCGCCGAGGCGATGTCGCGGCTGCCGGCCACAAAGGTCCGCAGCGCCTTCGACTGCTTAAAGAAGGCATTCATCTCCCAGAAGGCGTTCTGCTTCCAGTCGTTGAACGGATGGTTGTGACACTGGGTGCAGCCGACCCGCATGCCCAAGAAGATCTGCGAGACCTTGTTGGTGGCCGGGACCTGACCCTCTTGCAGGTTGTCCAGGATGAAGTTCACGGCCCCAGCGGTCGGGCCCTTGTACTCGGCCGTGCCCGGGGTGTTGCCGCCGTCGGCCGAGATCAGCTCGGCGACCATCTTGTCGTAGGGCTTGTTTTTGAGGAACGAGCGACGCAGGTACTGCTGCATGCCGGGTCGATTGACGGGGCGCTGCGGATCGTTGCCGCCGTTGCGGCCGATCAGGATGTTGGTCCAGATCGTGGTGAAGTTGCGGGCCAGCTCTTCTTCGTAGGTGGTCGAGTTCAACAGCTTGTCGACCAGCTTCTCTTTCTTGTCGGCTTCTTTGCTCGACAAGTACTCGTTTACTTCGTCCACCGAGGGGACGCGGCCCACCGTGTCGAGGAACACGCGGCGGATCCACTCGCCGTCCGTCGCGGCGGGAGCAGGCTTCAGGCCGGCATCTTCCCAACCCTGACGGATCAACTTGTTGATGTAATCGATGACTGCCTGGTCCGAGCTTGCTTTCTCGAACTTGCTCTCGGCCGCCTTCGCTCCCAGCGGAGAGATGAGGACCAGTCCGGCCATCACGAAGCAAAGCGACTTGAGGCGTAAAGTCATAGGGCCAACTCCTAAAAATGAGATCCGACAATGTACTGGTATGTCTAGCGGGCTGGATCCCTCCATCCGCCCGATTTAGCCTGCGGCTTGATGCGTCCCCACCGGACTCTCAAGCACCCGAATCTTCCCTTAACCCTCGTAGAACACAATCAAAAACCAAACTGAATCGCAAACTAATGGTTGATGATGAACTCGTTGGAGTTCAACAGCACCCAGCTCAAATCCTGCAGCGAAGCCAGCGCGTCTCCTCGGTTACCGACCCACAGCCGCTGGGCCGCGGTCTGCTCGACCGCCGAGGGCTTGCGGCCCAGGATCACGCGGTAGACTTCTTCGATCTTCTTGGCCGAAGTCCCGTGCGCCTTGCTGGCGGCTAGTTGGGCCAGGAAGCTCCCACGCTCAGTGCGGGTGGCGCGCTTGACCAGGTCGCCGTTCATCATCATCAAGGCTTGCGGGATCGTGCCGTCAAACGTCGAGGTCTCGTTGTTGTCGTCCGTCTCAAAGGTCAGCACAAACTGCTGCAGCCAGGCATGCTTCTCGCGTTCAGCCTTGAACTGGTCGGCCTCGCTCATGCGAGATACCAGCGAAGCGGGCTGAACATCGTTGTTCTCCTTCCCCTCTTCGCGGAGCGACTCGTGCGACATGCTGCGGAGCGACTCGTAGACCTGCTCGACCTCCATCTGGCGAGGATAGAAGCGGCTGAACGAGAGCCGGCCGCCACCCGTGCCGTCGATTTTTTCCGGATCGTCGGCGATGTTCTTGTCGGTCAGACGACTGGTCAGCGAGTAGGCCTCGGACAGGACGATCCAGCGGATCAGCTTCTTGACGTTGTATCCGTGCGACTGAAACTCTTCGCCTAATCCGGCCAGCAGTTCGGGGTGCGAGGGGGGATTGTGCGGACCCATGTCGTCCAAAGGCATGACAAACCCGAAACCGAAGAAGTGGGCCCACGCCCGATTCACGGCGGTCTCGCGGAAGCTCGTCGAGTGCGACAGGCGGCTGGCCAGTTCGTTGCGGCGGTTGACCAGCGTCACGTAACCGCTGGGGTTGATCTTTTCTCCCTCGAACACCGGATAAGCGGCCTTCATGAAGCCGTTGCGCCGCTCGAAGAAAATGGCCGCTTCGTTCAGGTTCGGTCGACCTTCGCCAGGGAAGTCTTCGTCAACCAGTCGGGCGAAGGTGCCCAGATCCGAAGGATCGACCTGACTGGCCGGACGAGCCCCATCGGCGACGCGGCGGGCCTTGGTCTGGCGGAAGAAGGCGTTCAGTTCCCAGAAGGTGTGCTGCTTGCGATCGTTCGAGGGGTGATCGTGGCACTGCGTGCAACTGATCTTCGTTCCCAGGAACAGTTCGGAGACTTTGTTGGTGGCCGAGATCTGGTGATTCTGCACATTGTCGAGCAGGAAGTTCACCGCGCCGTTGAAGTCTGTGTCGCCCGGCGTGTTCGAGCCATCGGCGGCGACCAGTTCGGCCATGAACTTGTCGTAGGGCTTGTTCGTGAGCAGGGCCGTTCGCAGCCAGCGCTGCAGCCCTTCGCGATGAACCGGACGACGCGGATCCATACCGCCCGAGCGACCGATGAGCTGATTGGCCCAGATCGACGTCCAGTTGCGGGCATACTCCACCACGTAGCGGTCGCCATCCAACAGGCGATCGACCAGGTTCGCCTTCTTCTCAGGGGACTTCTCGCGAACGAAGTGCGAGACCTCGTCGGCGGTGGGGATGCGGCCCAGGATGTCCAGGAAGACCCGGCGGCACCACTCTTCGTCGCTCGCAACCGGCGAGGGCGAAACGCCCGCGGCCAGCCAGCCTTCGCGAATGCGGCGATCAACAGCGGCAATGACTTCGGCGTCGCTCTTGGCGGGAACCGTGCGGGGATCCTGCTTGGTCGGCCCCTCCTTCGTGGACACGGCCAAGGGACCGTTCGTGCCGGTCCCTTCGGTTCCGTTCACCACAGGTGATTCAACGGCAGGCGTTTCAATCTGCGGCACGCTGGGGACCGATTTAGGAGCAACCACCGGCGGCGGCTCGGGACGGCGAACGATTTCGATCGGCTGCTCAGGCTTGACCGGTTCGACCACAGGGCGATTCCCCTTAGCCAAACCATCCTTGTTCGCCGGACCCTGCTTTTCGGGCTTGGGGTCCTGCTTGTGGGCGGCCAGTTCACCCAACTTGGGCAGACCGACCAGGGCCAGCACGATCGCGGCGGCGGCAGCGGCCAGCCACGAAGCCCGACGGACCAGCGAAGTCGAGCGGGCGGGGCGAGCCTCGGCGACGGAAACCTTCACCCCATTCGGGGCGATGCCGTGTGTATGGCCGTTCGTGCCATTCACGCCGTGGCCGTTGATGTAAGCGTTGCCGTTAATAGGCATCGGCAGCAGCGAGGGAGCGGGAGCAACCGGAGCCGGAACCGCGAACCGTTCCGTATTGTCGAGCAAGCGACCGGCGGCAGCCTGAAGAATCCGCGCCGAGAGGTCGGGCGGGATTTGATTCCCCACCACCTCTGCGAGGCCGGCTTCCAGGATGTGATCTTCGCGGTCGATCATGGCTTCTTACTATCCAGCTTTCGTTCCACACACTCTCGCAGGCTTTGCTTGGCCCGCTGCATCAAGTTCTTGGCCCCGTCTTCCGTCATCTCCAGGTCGGCGGCGATTTCAGAGCGGCTCTTTTCGTCGCGGTACTTCAGGTCGATGGCCCGCTTTGCTCGCTCCCCCAGACTCTTCAGGCAGTCTTGCAGGGCACTCAGGTAGGACTCGCCGGAGTCGTGACTGGCCCAGCGGCTCCAGTCGTGGTCGATCTGGTCAAACTTGACTTGATCGGCCTGATCCAGCGGGACGTTGCGGTTGGCTCGGCGAAGGTAGGACACAAACTGATTGCGGGCGACAGTGCGAAGGTAAGCGGCAGCGGCCTGCGGGCCATGATCCTCGAACGGCCGTTCCAGCACTGCCAGAAAGGTCTCTTGGGTCAGGTCATCGGCCTGCGTCGCGTCGCACCCGAGTATCCTCAGGTAGCGCCAGACGCCGGACTGATGGTCCTTGATCAGGCTGACGAAATCGATCCGGGTCACCATCGCTCACGTTCCACATCGAATAAGCGTTTCGCCCGCCCCGGACGTACTCAGCTTTCTGGGAAAATCTCGCAGCTTTTTTTCAAGAAATGTCGGCTGGTGCTAGCACGAGCGCGCAAGCATTGGTGCTGCGGCGATCGCAACTTATTCTAGCATGACAAGTTACGCTCAAGCGACAGGAACGGGAAATTTCAAACTCTGCGGCCTGGGGAAACTGGGGGGAAAGATTCAAGAAAGGGATCGAGCGAAAGGAAGGCCACGTGCAATGCACTATCTTTGAGGGGGGAATGTCAGGGCGGATCGTAGCCGCCGGGATGGAAAGGATGGCAGCGGCAGATTCGGCCGACCCCGCGCAGCGAGCCTCGCACCGCGCCGTACTTCTTGACCGCGCCGATGAAGTACTGGCTGCACGAGGGCTCGAAGCGGCAAACCCGGCCGAACACTAGGCCGATCAGCCGTCGGAGCGTCTGCTGATAGAGCCAGACCATGCCGATCAGGAGCGAGGACGGCAGATTCCAGAGCGTTTGCCCCAGACCGGGTCGCGCGAGCTCGTTCGGCGATTTAGCGGGAGCTTCATCCTGCACGGTCGTCACCCTTTCTTCTCCAGCCGCCGCATCGCGCGCCGGACCAGCGCCGGCAGCGAGCGCCGTAGTCCGGCCAGTTCCGGCTCGTCGCGGCTGACGGGGATCGTGACGACGTCCAGTCCCGGCGGCAGCGCGGCGAGTTCGAGCCGGAAGGCTTCGCGAATCAGCCGCTTCCAGCGGTTCCTCACCACGGCGTTGCCGACCTTGCGCGAAACCGAGAGCCCCAGCCGCGCGTGATCGAGCCCGTTGCTGGCTACGAACATCAGCAGCAGGTCGTCGCGCGCCGAGGCCTTGGCGTCGTAGGCACGCTTGAAGTCGAGCCCGCGCTTGATGCGATGCTGCGGTCGGAAAGGGAAGGTGACGGGCATGATCTCTTCATCATCCCCGAGCGGGCCGCGAGTTCAAGTCCGCCTCAAGGACTCAGCTGCTTGAACTCTCCCTTAAACCAGCGCTTCAGGTCGCTCTTGTAGAGCCCACCCAGGCGGTTCTCGCTCACTCCGCCCGGCAGGTTGGTCCAGGCTCCTTCGGCTGACAGATCGGTCACGAAGTGATACGACGGGCCGAACGCGGTCCGGCGACGTCCGCCGCGCAGATGTCCCTGAAATGGAGTCGCATGGCAACCGGCCAGCGGCATCGGTCCGATCCGCAGCCGGAGCGCTCGGGCGAGAAAGCCGGGCAAGAAGCGGTTCTCGAAGGTCAGCCGGTTGATTTCGCCCCACGGTCGGTCGGGCTTGCCGGCAGCGCGGCGTGCCGCCCGACGAATCAAGTCGGCCTTGTCACGTCCGCCCCACCACAGCGAGGCGTCGTTGTGCAGAATGCGATCCACGCCGGCAAACAGCAGCAGGCTGAAGTTGGGCTGGTTCGATAGATACAGCACGCGTCGCAGCCCTTGCCCGCCGTCGGTCTTGGGATCTCCGCCCAGGATCTCGAACAGTACGTTGCGGTAGAGCCGGCCGAAGCAGGTTGCTTCGAGACTGGTCGGATCGAAGCGGCCATCCCAGGCAGCCAGTCGGTCATGGAACGCCCGTAAGGGATCGCCCGTGAGGTGCGGCAGGAAGATCTTGAGCAGGTCCGTCGCTTGCAGGCTGAGTGTGTCGTATTGCAGCGTCTGCATGTCGGCCAGCGTGGCGCGGGGAAGCTCGCCCAGCCGGTCGCAGATGCGCCGGTAGCGATAGTCGGCCGCAGGGAGTGTGACTAGCCGCGGCCCGCCCGGGTCCTGATTCGCCGCGGCGACGAAACCCTCGGGCGGATCGTAACAGGCGGGCAGCTCGCGGCTGTCGACCCAGCCTTGCCAATGATTGCGCTCGTCCCAGGCGGGGAGCGGGTGAAGTCCACTGGCGTGGGAGGGGCGGACGGGATATCGCCCGCTCACCTGGCGGCCGATGTGCCCCTGCCGATCGGCGAAGATCCAGACCAGCGTCGGCTGCGGCGCTTCGCGCACGATCTGCATGGCCTGCTTCAAATCGGGAGCACGAGCCAGTTGCAGCCACGTGGCAATGCCGGACCCGGCGCCGCCGTGCTGGCCGGTCCAGGCTGAGCTGAGCAGCTTCGCGGGGCCCGTCGCGCGGGGGTCGGCCTCCAGCGTCCCTTGCCCGTTGAAGTAGACGGCAAGCGTCTCGGGCGGTTTCTTTCGCTTGCGACGAGCGATGACCTCGTTGCGGTGCTGAAAGTCGTGCCAAGCGTCGCCCCGGCGGTACTGGCAGCGGCCTTCCTGCACTCGGCAGTCCTCGACGAAATAGTCGAGCGTATCGCCCATGGCATAGGTCGTTCCCCAGGCCACATTCGCGTTGCGTCCCACCGCGATCAGTGGAGTTCCCGGCAGCGAGGCTCCGATCACATAATCTTGCGGACCCCAGCGCATCACCACTTCGTACCAGGTCGTGGGCAGACGATCGATTTCCAAGTGCGGGTCCGAGGCCAGCAGCGGACCGCTGGTCTTACCTTCGGCGCCGTGCGCCGGCCAGGTGCGGTCGGGCGAGACCGCCCAGGCGTTGCTGCCGGTCAGCTTGGGGAGATCCATTTCGGCCAGCGCCTGGTCGCTCATGTTCTGCGTGGTCTTAACCTCGCGCAGCAGTTCGAAGTCGGCGTGATCTAGGTGGGGCGAATACAGCTCGCGAAGCTGCGCGGGATCGAAGCCGGCCAGGATCATGTCCAGGATGACGCGCTCGGCCCGTTGCTGCCCCATGGCCAGGCCGGCGAAGGCCAGTAGGTTGCCGATCAGCAGCACCGCCTGAGGATCCCACGGCGTTGCGCGGAAGCGAATCGCCCGCATCGCCAACGAGGGGCCGGCCTGGCGCAGCCCGTCGTTCACGCCAGCCGAATAGTCAGCCAGTTGGGCGCGCTGGTCCTGGGGGAGCTTCTGCACTTCCTGATCGAGGCCCAGATAAAGACCGGCCCGGCGGAAAAAGCGATCGCTCTCCATGGCGGCCGGCTTGTCGGAGAGGAGTTCAGCCGAGCGACCCTGGCCCACCACGCGCGAAAAGAGCAACTGCGTGCGGCGATCCAGGGCGTGCATGTAGCCCAGGCCGTACAGGGCGTCTTCGAATCGTGTGGCCCGGATGTGAGGCACGCCCGCCTTGTCGCGCGAGACCTCGATCTGCCGCTGAGAATGCTTAAGCTCGAGGCGCGTCATGTCGCTCACCGGGCGTGGGAAAGGATGCCGTAAACTAGCCCGGTCCGCGCGCCAGGGGAAGAGCCGACCGCACGCCCGCTAGCGTCCCGAATCGCAATTTGACGTCTGTAGGGAACGCAGACGGGGTTTATCGGTCCGCACTGGTTTAGTGAGCGGCAAGGCGCTAGCCGCCGGTGAATTTGCGTTGTCAGAGGGGCTACCGGCGGCTAGCGCCTCGCCGCTCACCTGCAACGTCGAATCGCAATAGGTCACCACACTTCTGAGACATTAAGCTAGCGAAGCAGGCTCAGATCCAGATCGACCACTACCGGCCAATGATCCGAGGTCTTCAGATCCGTGGTGTGACTGATGAACACGCGGCGCACGGCTGGCATCAGCGACTTGTGCAGCAGGATGTGGTCGATCATCGTTTTCGCGTCGTCCGGGTCGTCGGCCCCGTCCTCGTTGCGGTCCCAGTGCGAGGTATAGCGGTCGGCTTTTCGCACGATGCGCTCGGCCGCGTTCACCAGTTCGGTCCCTTCGGCTTCGGGATCGTAGTCCTTCAAATCGGCCAGCACTTTGGTCTGCGTGCTGCGCGTGTCATCGCGGTCGGGCACGTCGGGGTCGTAGTCGTTCAGGTCGCCAATGATGATCGGCGTGTAACCGCGGGCCACGATCTCGCGGCGCACGATCCGCTGCGCCACGCGGGCTTCGGCCGAGCGCTGCGCATTGGCGTAAATATTGTCGGGGTTGGCTTTCAGATGCAGCCCCAGGAAACCAAGCTTGCGGCCGCCGATGGTGAAGTAGTAAACCGCCTGGCGGGTGATCGAAGTCTCGCGGTCGAGCTGATTTCCCATGAGATCAGTGAACGAGTACTTCTCCTGGAAGGGGTTCCCTGCGACGCGCGAGTAGCACGAACGGATCGGCGCGTTCTCGACCGAGTCGGGCTTGAGCTTGGTGATGAAGGCCACGTCGAAATCGGTGAAGGTATCGCCCGACTCGACATGGTAGCCCTCGTACTCCTTCAGCCCCTTCTCGTGCAGCAGCTTGACCAGA
>Ga0335394_10000212_pt1 | contig 59613 bp, 39 predicted proteins | sample MAT03_FD_205741 | JGI IMG/M metagenome (GOLD analysis project Ga0335394, IMG submission 205741) | Freshwater microbial communities from Lake Fryxell liftoff mats and glacier meltwater in Antarctica - MAT-03 (spades assembly) (version 2) ... | reverse complement strand
AACTCGTCAAACCGTGAGGCGTTTTCACCCACACATAAGGCGCATTTTCGCCACCATAAACTTCGATTCCGGCTGCTGTCAATTTCTCGCGAATTATCTTCGCATTTTCCATGTAAAAATTGACTAACGCCTGAATTTGTGCTTTACCTTCCTCAGAATAAACCGCCTCCGCACCGCGCTGCACGATGTAAGAAACTCCGTTAAACTTGGTAGATTGGCGACGATTCCACAATTTCCAAATTTCGACATCGGAACCATCTGCGGCTTTTCCTGTTAAAGTCTTCGGTACTACTGTAAAGGCGCAGCGAGTACCGGTGAAACCTGCATTCTTTGAGAACGAACGAAATTCGATCGCACAATCGCGCGCCCCTTCAATTTCGTAGATAGAATGTGGTAGACTCGGATCGGTAATATAGGCTTCGTAGGCAGCATCGAAGAAAATAATCGAACCGTTAGCCTTAGCATAATTTACCCAAGCTTGCAAGTGTTCCTTGGTTGCGGTTGCGCCCGTCGGATTGTTGGGGAAACACAGGTAAATTAAATCGACTTTTTTGTCTGTGGGAATTTGGGCTGTAAAATTGTTGTCTGCGGAAATTGGTAGGTAGACAAAACCTTCGTACTCGCCCTTTTCGTTGGCATCTCCCGTGTGTCCGGCCATCACGTTTGTATCTACATACACCGGGTAGACTGGATCTGTAACTGCGATCGTATTATTATTGCCAAAGATATCGAGAATGTTGCCGCAGTCGCACTTAGAACCGTCAGAAATAAAGATTTCAGAAGCATCAATCTCGCATCCCCGCGATTGGAAATCGTGCTCGGCAATTTTCTGCCGCAGCCACTCATAACCTTGTTCCGGGCCGTATCCTTTGAAGGTATCCCGCGAACCCATTTCTGCTACCGCCGCCACCATCGCCTCGCGACAAGCTTCTGGTAAGGGTTCGGTGACATCGCCAATCCCCAGCCGGATGATGGGCGCTTTGGGATTCGCATCTGCAAAGGCTTTGACTCTGCGCCCAATTTCGGGAAACAGGTAGCCGGCTTTGAGTTTGAGGTAGTTGTCGTTGATAGTTGCCATAGTTCGATCGCGTGTTTGTTGTAAAATAGCTTACTGCTAATTGGCATCTAGCTGTTGACTGTTGACTGTTGACTGTTGACTGTTGACTGTTCACTGTTCACTGAAAAATTCCTGGATTCATCGGTTAGAGTGATTCTAAAATCTAAAATTGGTAGAAGATTGACAAAAAAATCAACCAGCTTGTATAATCAGAATAGTGTGCAGCGCAGAAACTATTATGGACGAGATCGAGTACGCCAAACTCTATCAAGAACTGGCCGCAATTCTGAATGAGTTTAATTTAGGTTGGGTAGCTCAACAAGTCGCCGATACTGTAGAGATAGGTAAAGTGATTGAAGAGCGATCGCTCAAAAGAAAGACACCTCTGCTGAAGATAGAAGATTATACCGCAAAAGAACAACTTTTGCTGTTAATTGATGCTGTCGAACAAGCGACGGTGAACACTTCCGAAATGGAAGACGAAATTGCTTATTTCTTGAAAGTAGAATCAGAAACCTCTCCTCTGGGCACAAAAATTATCTTTGCCAATTCAGGTGCAGAAACAGCCCAAACAATTGAGTTTACCTCCAGCGTAACAGCCCCTCGCCACAAACAGGCGATCGCCCTCCAGCAATTACTCGAAAAACTGCACTCAGAGCCGAGCAACTACGCCCTCAATTCCGAAATTAAAAGTAAATTAAAAAGCTCGATCGATCCAGATTTCAACGGAGTGCTAGAACAAGCCAGAATTTTTGATGCTTACCTATTCACAATTTTGCTCAAAGCAGTTGCTAATGAAAGTGGCAATATCTATTATAACAATGTTTTAGACGACGAAACACCGAAAAATTTAACATTTAGAAAAACAGCGGGAAAAATCCACGGAACCGCACATCCATACACTCATGCTGTGGTGGAATTTCCCGACAAACCAGCCCTGGAAATTCACATCGGAGTCAAAGTCCAAGGTAGAGCCGGAGTTCTGCACAATTGCAACGTTTTAATTTTGTACCAAAAAGAAGCAAATATCTGCCGCTTGCTCAACCGCGAACCGCGACATTCGCAAGTAATTTTAGCGGTAAAATCTGAACACTGCACCTCGGAACTTCAACTAGAAACTGCCGGTGCTTTTATCGGATTAGCGTCAGATATTCGTTACGAAGGCGGCAGCTATTTCATTTCTAACAGTTACTCCCAACCCGTAGCAAAACTCTTAACTACTGCTCGCAAAAAATGGGAACTAAACATTTTTCCTACAGCCACAAACGATGTCCATCGACTGATGTACTCGTTTCAAACTATCTTTAAAGACTTTAAGGCCAGAAACTGATTCAATTAAGATAAGACGGCGGTTGAAACCGCGTCTACACAAACGATGTCCGCCTCCGCGGACTGAAGATAAGAAGGTAATTTTAAGGCTTTGCCTTCAACCCGCGGAGGCGGGTTTCGTTTATATAGACGCGGTTTCAACCGCCCGGTCTTCTTTTTCCTTCTTCCTTCACATTCTGCTACATTAGCCAAGAAAATAATCTATCATGTTGCGAGCACCCGAACCTTACGAATAATGTTTAAGAAAGATAAATCTTCCCTGCTGTTTACCATCGGAGCCGCCACACTTCTGATCGGTTTAGGCTTTGTCACCTACTACCTCGTCATTTCCCGTGGGCCCGCCAAAGATTTGCCGGCGGGGGCAACGGTTGTCCCGCAAGATACGATGATGGCCCTATCCATCAGCACCGATGAATCCCAGTGGAATAAACTGCGAGAATTTGGCACGCCGGAGTCAAAAGCTTCGTTTGAGAGGTTTTTAACGGAAATGCGCGATCGCCTTCTCACAAGCAACGGCTACGCCTACCAGCAAGACATTCAACCCTGGGTGGGTAACACAGCAATGGTAGCCTTTCTCCGCAACAAAATAGCTATACCAGCCCCCTCGCCGGCACCCAACACGCCCCCATCTCCGCCAATTCAACAGTCAGTGGCAATTATCCTGCCAATTGCCAACCCGATCAAAGCCAAAGAATTATTAACAAAACCCAGACCCCTCAGCCAAGGAAAAATAGTTGAGCGTAATTATAAAGGCGTGCAAGTCACAGAAACTCAAGGCGTACCCGATCGCAATTTCTCCGTCGCGGTATTGGGCACCAACTATCTAGCAGTCACCACAGATCCTAGCGCTACAGACAGAATAATCGACACCTACAAAGGCGAACCTTCCCTAGCCAAAACCCCTGGCTATGCAGACGCCATAGACAAAATAAAAAGTCCGGGCGCCTTCGCTCAAATCTACGTCAATATGCCCGTTGCAGCAGCTTTTACAGCAGCCAACTCAGCCCGCGAAATTTCGCCCGAAAGCCTCGAAAAACTGCAACAAAATCAAGGATTTGCCACCACAGCGACGTTGGATGTAGAAGGAATTGCCTTCAAATCAGTCTCTTGGCTAAAACCAGATTCTACCAGAAGGATAGCAGTAGAAAACAATGCTCTAAAAATGGTTAACCGCCTGCCAAACAATACAATAATGATGGTATCCGGCGGCAACTTGCAGCGTTTGTGGCAAGACTACGTATTGGGAGCCGAGGCAAACCCGATTTCCCCGATTAATCCCCAAGTTTTACGCACAGGTTTAAAATCCACTACCGGCATGGATTTAGATAAAGACTTCATGAACTGGATGGCGGGAGAATTTTCTCTATCATTAATACCAGCGCCCGCCCAGAATCCCAAAGACAAATATGCTGCTGGATTTGTATTTATGGTGGAAACAAACAACCGCGGCGCAGCCAACAAATCTCTCAAACAGCTTGATGAAACGATGAAAATGAAAGGGTTTAGAGTTGAGGAAATTCAAGTCGGCGGTCAACCTGCGACTCAATGGAAATCGCAGTTTGGAGGGATTGCGGTAACTCGGGGCTGGATGAATAATGTTGCGTTTATTACAGTAGGAGCTCCCGTGGTTGATGCGATCGTTCCTGCGCCGAAAAGTCCGCTTTTAAGCAGCGAACTGTTCCAGAAAACTGTACGATCGCAACTTCAACCCCACAACGGCAATTTCTTCATCGACACCGAGAGTGCGTTTAACCCCAAAAACCTCGCTTTGCCGGAGTTTCCTCCCAACCAAAAAATATGGATAGACGCCACGCGGTCGATCGGCGTTACAGCGGCCGTCATTGGCGATCGTACCACCCGTTATGACGCTTTTGTCGGCCTCAAAAAATCCACCCAATCCACTCCTTCTGCAAATCCTTCACCGCGCCCTGCTTCACCGCGCCCTGCTTCTCCCAGTCCCTCGCCCACTGTCGAAACTTCACCCAATTAACTCTTAAATCCTTCCACAAATCCGCCTGCACACCCCCTTAAATACCAACAGGGCGATCGATTAAAACCGAAAATCAGCAGATCAAAATCGGCAATAGTGGACTTGACTGCAAGAAGGAAATTGATCCGGATTTAAGTAGTTTTTCTTCACAAAACCTCACACAAAGAAACCCAAAAACCCGGTTTATTTTAAAAGCCGGGTTTCTGAAACCCTAACAATTTGACTTACTTATTATTGTCATAATTTTAATTACCTGGAATTAAAATTATTATTTAAAAAAATATTCTCGACCTCTTTCCGGGTCAGTCTTGGACGCAGAAACCTAGTTTTTGAACCCCGATACTTCCTTCATACTCTCAATAATAGTTAAAAAACCCGGTTTCTAGGGGTGGGTGTGCCCCTAGGATGGCAATTTTTGTTTTTTTTAATATGTCATGCGGAAGATACAGATATTAGGCAGTTCGAGTTATATTTAGATTGTGGAAAAGATCCGCTGAGAAAATTGCAAAAGCACAGGCAAATTCTACCCATTGACTCCTGAATGCACTTGCAGTCAGAAACCCGGTTGCTTCATAAATATAACGTCTTCAACCGTTCCGAACAACCTATGCAGATCTTGGCATTCCTAGTCAGCACCTGTACAACATCGGAACCTGCAGTCAAGCGTCTTAACTGACTACTTTCATCCATGACACCATGATGTAAACACCAGCATTATGCACTGTCGAAGGCGATTAAGGAACGAGTGAATAGGTTTATAGCCAAGCGTATCGCTTCCCTAACAAGGGAACGTGAACATTTACCAGGCAAACCTTACTTAGCAATAAGACTGACAGAATAGCTCACAAATACCCCCTCTGAAAATGAGGGGTAGATTTCCAATCTTCTATGCAAATTGACCAGAAACAGCACCGATGTGCAGATATTTATTGACACAGCCGTCAACCAAGTTTTTTCTATAAAGCCAGTTTCTTTACCTAATTTCTGTGATTTATATATTTTACCCATTAAAAACCCATGAAAACCGCCAAAAATATTCAAAAAAAGTCGAAATTCCTCTCAAAAGCCAGAATAAGCAAACTGACACTTGCTCTGCAAATAGTCTTAATAAATATTTACTTTTTGCAAGCAAAAGCTGAAGGTCAAACAATTGTTCCAGCGGCAGACGCAACAGGCACTACCGTCACTCCCGCAGCGCAAAACGGAACTCCTGGGCAGCCAACTCGCTTCGATATTCAAGGCGGACAATTATCGAGCGATCGACAAAATCTTTTCCACAGCTTTACAGAATTCGGCTTGTCGGAAAATCAGATTGCCAACTTTATATCAAACCCCAACATTCGCAACATTTTAGCGGGCATAGGCGGCGGAAACCCCTCGATTATTAACGGCTTAATTCAAGTAACCGGCGGCAATTCTAACTTATTTTTGATGAATCCATCCGGCATCATATTTGGCAACAGTGCCAGTTTAAACGTGCCGGCTGCTTTCACAGCAACCACCGCCACCGCTATTGGATTTGGTTCTAACTCGTTTAACGCTGTCGGTACTAGCACCTACACATCTCTGACAGGCGCGCCCAATTCCTTTACTTTTGGGGCCGATCGAGCTGGAGCAATTATCAGCACGGCGGACTTAGCAGTCAAATCAGGGCAGAACTTAACCTTAGTCGGCGGAACCGTTGTCAGCACCGGTAGCCTTGCGGCCCCAGGCGGTCAAATTACCGTCGCATCAGTCACGGGCAAAAATGTAGTGCGCGTCAGCCAGCTAGGAAATTTGCTCAGTTTGGAAATTGTGCCGCCCCCAGCGACGAGCACAGGAACAGCGCCAACAGCTTTGACATTGCCGATCGCATCCTTGCCCGAACTGCTGACAGGCATCGGTCAAACAAACGCTACAAGCCTCAGTGTCAATGCCAGCGGTGAAGTGGTACTCACGGCCTCTAACCGAGCCGTAGCTGCGGGGGACGTTGCACTAAAAGATGCAAACGCTCGGGCGATCGACATTCAAGCAGCCAACAGCATTGCAGTCAGCGGAAACCTGACAAGTTCCCAAGGTGGGCCAATCGCCCTAGAAGCTAGTGGTGATATTAGCACTGTCGATATCGACTCTCACTCCGACACCACAGCAGGCGGCGACATCACCGTCACCAGCCGTACAGGAAAAGTAGAAACAGGCAATATCAACGCAAGCTCGATCGACAAAAACAGCAACGCCGGAGACGTTAGTATTGCAGCACCCTCAAGCAGTATTCAAACAGGGTTTATAGACGCCAACTCCGAAGAAAAACAAGGTGGCGAAGTCACCCTCAACGCCCGCAACGATATTGAAGTAACCCATATCAACACCGAAGGCCGAACAGGCGGAGGAGAGATTGACATTACAGCCGGCGGTAATTTCCGAGCTACAGGCACTTTCACAAACGATAGCAACTGCTTGTCGCAAGCTTGCAGCATTTCCGCATCCACGACTGGTAGCGCGAATGGTGGAGATATCACCATTCGCCACGGTGGCGAAGCCTCGAACACTCTTTTCAGCGTCGGGCCAGACTATAACAGACTCAACGGTACTGCTGGCAGCATTGCCACTGGGGGTCCAAAGAAGGAAAATGTTATTACACAGGGAGGTTATTTCAGCCCCAGCCCTCAGATAGTACAGCCGACCCAAATTAACATTACGGCTTCTTCAGTATCGCCAGCACCAACAACCGCACCGACACCCGCACCAGCACCGACACCGACACCCGCACCGACACCCGCACCAACACCAGCACCGACACCCGCACCCGCGCCCGCACCGACACCCGCACCCGCACCAGCGCCAGCACCAGCGCCAGCACCAGCGCCCGCACCAGCACCCGCACCAGCACCCGCGCCTGCACCAGCACCGACACCAGCACCAGCACCGACACCAGCACCCGCACCAGCACCCGCGCCCGCACCAGCACCGACACCAGCACCAGCACCGACACCAGCACCAACACCAGCGCCAGCGCCAGCGCCCGCACCTATATTTGCACCTGTACCACCGCCCGCACCAGCACCAGCACCCACACCAGCACCAGCGCCGACTCCCCCACAAGCATCCCTACCAACTCCAGCACCTGAACCAGCGCCCGCACCTGAACCAGCGCCCGCACCAGCACCTGAACCAGCACCAGCACCAGCACCTGAACCAGCGCCCGCACCTGAACCAGCGCCAGCACCAGCACCTGAACCAGCACCAGCACCAGCGCCAGCACCAGCGCCAGCACCAGCGCCAGCACCAGCACCAGCACCAGCGCCAGCACCCGCGCCAGCACCCGCGCCAGCACCCGCGCCAGCACCCGCACCAGCGCCGACGACAGCACCTGAACCAGCGCCAGCACGTGAACCAGCGCCAGTCTCAAATTTGCCACCAGCACCGATAATTACTCCAAATCCAGCACCAATATCAAATTTGCCACCAGCACCCACAATTACTCAAAATCCAGCACCGGTCTCAAATTTGCCGATCGCACCCATAATTACTCAAAATCCAGCACCAATATCAAATCTGCCACCAGCACCGATAATTACTCAAAATCCAGCGCCAGTCTCAAATTTGCCACCAGCACCGATAATTACTCAAAATCCAGCGCCAGTCTCAAATTTGCCACCAGCACCGATAATTACTCAAAATCCAGCGCCAGTCTCAAATTTGCCACCAGCACCGATAATTACTCAAAATCCAGTGGTTGCCACCATTACTCAAAATCCAGTGGTTGCACCTTCTGCGGCGCCAATAAATCTCGCACCGATACCTAAACCGGAACTCGCAGCCAACCAGCCACCCAGCACAAATCGTTTATTTTCGCCTAGCTTGCAAGAGCAAAACCAGATATCTAATTCCTTGCAACAGCGCAATTCACCTCCCGCGCCTGGGAATCTTGACGCTTCCAAGTTGCCACCTAACCTGGGCGCCGTTATTTTTCCCGTCGAGGAGAGATTTACCAGTGAGTTTGTTGATTACTTAAATTTGCCATCAACAACTGCGATCGCCACCCTAGAAGATGCCCAAAATACCCTTCGCAGTGTCCAACAAGCCACAGGTATCAAACCAGCTCTCATTTATATCAGCTTTGTACCCCAGGGTTCTAGAGTCGATCCGCCTTACAGCAATTCGCGCATCTTGCGCGTAGAACAGCAAATTCAAGCCTCTGACGAACTGGAACTGATGGTGATCACCCCGGAAGGTGTGCCCGTTCGCCAGCGCATCCCTGGAACCTCTCGCGCCCAGGTAATGGAAGCTGTTCGGAAATTTCGCGATGAACTGACTAATCCGGTAAAGCGCAACACTAAAAGTTATTTGCCCTTGGCTCAGCAGCTCTACCAGTGGATGGTAGCGCCGCTGGAAGCAGAACTGCAAGCAAAAGGCATTGAGAATTTATCTTTTATCTCAGATATGGGGTTGCGATCGATACCGATGGGTGCCCTGCACGACGGCAAAGGCTTTTTGGTAGAGCGTTACAGTGTTGGATCGATGCCGAGTCTGAGTTTGACGGATACCAGCCCCGCCAATTTCAAAAATACCCAAGTTCTGGCAATGGGGGCGTCGCAATTTCCACAGATGAGTCCTTTGCCTGCGGTGGAAATAGAAGTATCGACAATCACGCCGCAGCAGTGGCCGGGTAAGTCTTTCTTGAACGAAGCTTTCACCCTGGCCAATTTGAAATCGCAGCGCCAGCAGCAGCCTTTTGGGATGATTCACTTGGCTACTCACGCCGAATTTCGATCGGGAGCTCCCAGCGAATCCTTTATTCAGTTGTGGGATACTAAATTGCGTTTGGATCAGTTGTGGCAAATGAATTGGCACAGCCCGCAAGTTGAAATGTTAGTTTTGAGTGCTTGCAAGACGGCTGTGGGCGATCGAGAGGCCGAGTTAGGCTTTGGCGGGTTAGCCGTGCAAGCCGGGGTTAAATCGGCTATGGCGACTCTTTGGTATGTCAGCGACGAGGGCAGTTTAGGATTGATGGCGGAGTTTTACGGGCAGTTAAAAACTGCTCCGATTAAAGCAGAAGCACTCCGGCAAGCGCAATTAGCGATGTTGCGCCAAGATGTGCGAATTGAAGGGGGGATGTTGCGGACTTCTGTTGGTAATGTGCCGCTACCTCCGGAATTGGCAAACACGGCGACTCGGAATTTTTCTCATCCCTATTATTGGTCGGCTTTTAGAATGATTGGTAATCCTTGGTAATGAGGTTTGTTTTGGTCGATCGATTGTTTGACTGTGCGATCGACTTTTGGCTAATTGTACGATCTAACTGTCGCATAATCTTCGAGCAAAAGTATGGTAGTATTATAAAAATCTTGACTTAGGGGTAGCGGGAGTATGAGCATTGTTCCACGCGGAATGACAGTTACTGAGGCTTATCGGCTCTATCGGTCAGGTAACTTATTGGTGAACAGAAAGTATCAAAGAAAATTAATTTGGTCGGTTGACGAAAAAGAAAAATTGATGGGAAGCATTTTAAAGGGATATCCAATTCCTTTAATTCTACTAGCTGAACGTCCTCTAATTCATGGAACTGCCAAGTATGAAATCATAGATGGTATGCAGCGACTTAATGCTATTTGTGGTTTTATTGAAAATTTGTTTTCATTTAAGGGCAGGTATTTCGATATTAACGAGTTCTCATATGCTAAACAATTAGCTGATGATAAAATATTTAATTGTGTAGAAAATTCTGATATTTTATCCAGAAAAGAATGTGCAGATGTTTTAGATTATCAGCTTGCAGTAACTATCTATAGCGCTATGGATGAAAGCGACATAACGGAGGTTTTTGGCAGAATAAATTCCGGTGGTAAGCATTTAAGCAATCAAGAGAAACGACAAGCAGGTGTAACGACACCATTTGCAGAAGTGATTCGTACAATTGCTATGAAGTTGCGCGGGGATGATAGTCCGAAAACGCTTCGCCTATTTGATATGCCGCAGGTTAGTATTGATTCCAAACCAAATAATCAAGGGTATGGGATTCAAGCAGAAAACACTTTGTGGTGCAAGCAAGGAATTCTTACAATATCTCAACTGCGTGATAGTAACGATGAAGATATGATCGCAGATATTTCAGCATCGATATTACTTAATGAACCCCTCCCAAGAAGCAGAGAGCGGCTAGATAATCTTTACGATGAAGAGAGTAGTTACTTCCTGTCACTAGAGAATGCTCTAGCCATTTATGGCTCAAATAGATTAGAAGAAAATATTGTAAAAACTTTTTCCCTTCTGGCAGAAAGTATTGAAACATATAGCCTGGATAATAAGTGCTTGCTAAATATCGTAAACTCAGGCAGTAGTAATCCAATTCCGCAGGCATTTTATACAATCTTCATGGCTTTTTTTGAATTAGTAATTGACTTGGATCTTAGACCTGCGAATTCTCAAGGGATTATGGAGGCACTCAAAAATCTTCAAAAGAAATTAGATCTAAGCCATCGCTATGCAAAGATACAAGATCGTAGAAATAATATTAATCAAACAAAGGGATTGATACAAGACTACTTCGCCAAGCAAGATACATCAACTTCGGGACACGGTGCTGAGTTGATACAAGCCTTCAAAAATTCCTTACTTCGTTCTCGTATAGAAACTGCAAAGTACGAGTGCAAGCAAGGTTTGCTAGATCTGTCACCAACAAGTAGAAAACTAAATAATGATTTACCTCAGAGACTTGTTGAGACAATTTGCGGAATAGCAAACTCAGATCCAGACACTGATGGATATATTTTCATTGGAGTGGCTGACAAAAAGCAAGACGCAGAAAAAATTAAAAATTTAGATGGGCTTAATCCTCTTGAAATTAATGGTAGATATGTTGTAGGAATTGATAGAGAAGCTAGGGTTTTAGGTAAAACACTAGATGATCATGTTGGAATATTAATTAATGCCATCAAGAAATCAGCTTTGACTGACAGCTTAAAGACTCAGGTTCTGATGAAAATTGATACTATATGCTACAAGGGATGTTCTGTGATTATCATTAATGTTCCCTGTCAAAAAGCGGTTTCCTTCGTGGGTGAAACAGCTTTTATTAGAGAGAATTCTTCAACTGTAGAAGCTAAAGGGCCAAAACTAATGGCTGTTTTTCAAAGTTTCCAAAAGTAGTTTACGAAGATTAGAAAAGTTCGATCGCCCACAACATCTTCCACCATCATCAATCAGCTTCTAATCCGCCGCAAAAATGCCCGCCCCGATCGCACGCTTAACATCCTCCCAGCAACAGCGGATACACAAAATACCGTCCCAGAACCCAGGAAGCCGAGGGGAGTGCGTTTGAGGTATTTGTTCGCGTAAATGGCGCGATCGCCCCCTCAAACGTAATCCCTAACATCGCCTCAATCTTCCTGTGGCAAATTTTCCAGCCAAACCTCCAAATCTGCGATCGACTGAAAATCTAACAATTCCTCTGCTAGAGTTTCAATTTGCTCGATCGACAAATCAGCAATTCTAGAGGTGATAGATTCCGGCAAAGTTCCAACTCGCCGATTGAACAGACGGCGATTTAACTGACGTAAAATCAAGGATCTTCCTTCTTGTTCGCGGCCTTGCACAATGCCTTGCACAACGCCTTGTTCAATACCTTGTTCGCGCCCTTCTTCCTTAGCTTCCCGATAAAACCGAGTTTCCTCAAGCGTAATCCCTAGCATCGCCTCTGCCTCCCTTCGGTTCAAATTTGTAAACTTGTAAACCAGTATCGTCGTCAGCATCTCTATTATGGCGCGACTAGCTGCTTCCGATTCCTCCCGCTGCGATCGCGCCAGCAACAATCGCGCCGCTTCCGGCGTACTCGCTTCGTCGATAGTCGTCAACGCCATCAGCGCCACCCCCAGCGGCAACTGTTCGATCGCGCCCAACTCATCTAAATATACCAGATGCACCTGATTGCTGCTCAAGAGCGATCGATAGGGATGGGTTTCTGATTGTTCAGTCGATCGACTCGGATAAATTACCACCGCTTCCCAATCTGTAAATCGCTGACGATTGCGATAAAAATACAAAAACGACTCACCAAACAATCGTTCATATAACAATTCATCCCGCTGAAACTGCACCTCACAGAAATATACAACTCCAGGTTCAGCATCCGGCGGCAAAAACACCCCATCAATTTCAAACTTCGGTTCCTTCACCGCCACCGAATCAAATCGATACTGTTCTGCATTCAAGGGTGACTCTTTCAATAGCTCAAACAGCAGCGTCGGAGCTTCTTGAAATAACTTATAAAATATTGAATCTCGACGCATTAAGTCAACATCTCCTCTAGCCTATGCAACTCATCCAACCGCAAAAACAGCAACTCGGTAATCTGATTAATTAATTCTAAAGGATTTGAGATAGCCCCAGACCAAAAAGTATCCCATATTTTGTTAACTGGCGATCGAACTTCCCCCGTCAGAATTCCGTGTTTCCTTACTTTCAACTCGTCCAACCTCAAGCCGTCAGCCAGAATCAACAAGCGCGACTTGACGGGGTGACACTCGTCTGGTGGGTCAATAGTAGCTTGTTTGATGCGATCGCCCGATCGCCCGCGGGCACCTCAACAACCGCCAAAAACTCATAATTGCCACAAAAATTCAAAATCCCAAACCCAAAATTGCATAACCCCAGTACGATCGATCTAGTTAGCAAAAATAAGTAAAAACATTACCGGAGTAATTTTTATGGATCTGGTCGTACTCCAGAACTGGCTGGACAACATCTCCTTTGCCGTTTTGTTCTCCACAATGCTCATTTACTGGGTGGGCGCAGCCTTCCCCGGCATCCCCTACCTGGGGGCCCTAGGCACCGCAGGAATGGCCGTCGCCAACCTCTCCATCGCCGCTTTACTCGGTTCTCGATGGATAGAAGCCGGCTACTTTCCCTTAAGCAATCTCTACGAATCCCTATTTTTCCTAGTTTGGGGAATCACCGCCATCCACCTAGTCGCGGAAAACATGAGCCGTTCCCGCTTGGTAGGAGTAGCCACATCCCCCGTAGCAATGGCAATATCCGCCTTTGCAGCCCTGACTCTGCCGGCAACCATGCAATCTGCAGAGCCCCTAGTACCCGCCCTCAAATCAAACTGGCTGATGATGCACGTTAGCGTCATGATGCTCAGTTACTCAACTTTAATGGTAGGAGCGCTACTGGCGATCGCCTTTTTAATCGTCACCCGTGGCCAAAAAATCGAACTCACCGGCAGTTCCTTCGGCACCAACAGCAGCCGCAACGGCAACTACCGCCTCCAACGCCCACAAAACCCCGAATCTCCAACCATCGAAACAGTCGCCGACAGCGCACTAGCATTCAGCGAACCATCTTTCAACCCCAACAATAACGGTTTGGGCACCACCGCAGTGCTCGAATTAGCAACCGTTCAAACCGCATCAACCGCCCCAAATCAAACCGCAGAACTTCTCTCGCCCCAGCGATTGAATCTAGCAGAAACTCTTGATAACATTAGCTATCGCATCATCGGTTTAGGATTCCCCTTACTGACAGTTGGCATTATTGCCGGTGCGGTTTGGGCTAACGAAGCTTGGGGATCATACTGGAGTTGGGACCCGAAAGAAACCTGGGCGCTGATTACTTGGTTAGTATTTGCTGCCTACCTGCACGCCCGCATTACTCGTGGCTGGCAGGGAAGACGCCCAGCAATTTTAGCTGCCACAGGTTTTGTGGTAGTTTGGATTTGCTATCTAGGGGTTAATCTGTTAGGCAAAGGTTTACATTCCTACGGTTGGTTTTTCTAACTCCCGATCCACCAATCAGCCACAGAAGAACAGGATAAGTCAAAGAATCGGGATTAATATCATCTCCGGTTGTAGGGTGGGCAATTCCCACCTTACTCAACCAGCGAGATTCTAATAATTAACTCCCTCTTCCTTCTTAACTTTTTTTACCAGATCGCGAAGTCGAAGGGCCTTCTTCCTTCTTCCTTCTTCCTTCTTCCCTCTTCCTTCTTCCTTCTTCCTTCTTCCCTCTTCCTTCTTCCCTCTTCCTTCTTCCTTCATTCATTAAAATAAGGACAATTGATATGGACGAATCGCCAATATTTCCCCAAGAAGACGATGTTGTGTCTGCCCCTACCAGCGCTTTGATGTATCAATGTACATTCAAAGTCAGCGAATTTATGGCAATTATGCAGTCAAAATTGGTAGACGAAAAATTATTTTCAGACGGCCTGGATTGCGAGTTATTAAGTGCTGGCAAAGACTGGACTAAAGGAAAACTTAGAATGCGTCTGGAGTTCATTCCGCTCGAACCTGAAATCAAAGAACAAAAAGCCCTTCCTGCCGCTGCAGAAAGATCAGACACAGTGCAAAACTACGCCGTAGATAGCTCAAATCAAACAGATATAGATGAGCCATTAAATCAATGTGACTCAACAGAAATAAGTAATAATTTTCCTATTTCTAGGTATCCCGACCGCGACCCCCAAAGTATAGGAATGTGGAGCTAAGCTGGTACTTACGGCAGAGGGAAAGGAGGAAGATTTTTTAATTTTAAGTTCAGAGTTTTGAGTTGAGGAGCTTAAAACAGCATCCTTCCTACAACTGACAACTGTCAACTGTCAACTATCAACGGGCAACTGTCAACTGTCAACTGTCAACTGTCAACTGTCAACTGACAACTGTCAACTGTCAACTGTCAACTGGCAACTGTCAACTGTCAACTGTCAACTGTCAACTGTAATGCCTGAATCTTCCAATTGGACGCACCTGCACGCTCAAGTTCACAGGACGCTGCTGTACCGACAAATATTGCCATCAAATCAGCGCTTGCTAGTAGCAGTATCCGGCGGACAAGATTCTCTGTGTTTAATTAAATTACTGCTAGATTTGCAGCCAAAATGGGGTTGGAACCTAGCGATTGTTCACTGCGATCATCGTTGGCGTTCTGACTCGCAAGCGTCGGCCAATCATGTAGAACAATTAGCTAGAAACTGGGGAACATCCTACTATTTGGAAACAGCCTCGGACATCCCCACAACAGAAGCAGCCGCCAGACAGTGGCGATATCAAGCTTTAACCGAAATTGCGATCGCCCACAACTACCCCTACATTGTTACAGGCCACACCGCCAGCGATCGCGCCGAAACACTCCTCTACAACCTGATTCGCGGCAGCGGTGCCGACGGACTTTCTGCCCTCACTTGGACACGGCCCCTGCTCGATTTTCGATTGCCGATTTTAGATTTTAGATTGGGGAATTCCGGCGAAAATCCCAACTCCCAAATATCTGCCGATTTTAGATTGGAAAATCAGGATGAAAATCCCCAATCGAAAATCCAAAATCTAAAATCTAAAATCTATTTAGTTCGTCCTTTGCTGGAAATAACTCGATCGCAAACAGGTCAATTTTGTCAAGAGCAAAAACTACCCATTTGGGAAGATTACACAAATCAAGACTTAAAATATGCCCGCAACCGGATTCGATCGGAATTATTGCCTTATTTGGAAACTCATTTCAACCCAAGAGCCCAACAAGCGATCGCCCAAACAGCCGAACTCCTCCGCGCCGACGTAGAATATCTCGAACTTGCAGCCAGCGACTTGCTACAGCGAGCAATGTCTCCAATTGCAGATAATCCGCAGGTGAAGTTTCAACTTCCCGTCAAGTTAAATCGCCCGATTTTGCGCGAAGCACCCCTGGCCTTGCAGCGACGGGCAATGCGACAACTACTGCAACAAATATTGCCCTCGGCGCCAAGTTTTGAAAGCGTAGAAAAATTAACCAGCTTAATCGTAGCGCCCAACCGATCGCAAACCGATCCATTTCCTGGAGGAGCGATCGCCCGAGTTGAAAAACCTTGGATAATTTTAGATCTTAAATTTTAAACAGTCATCAAACCCGAAAGGACTTGTCGCAGATCCGAAACTACCCGATCTTGCTCCTCCCCAGTCTGCTGCACGCGATCGAGTTCCCTCGCCACCGCTTCGAGCTTTTGGCGTAGCCCCTTCAAATTGTCCTGCACCGGCTGCAACATTTCTTGATAAACATTCACCCGGCCCCAGAGTTGCGCCACTGCACCTTTCTGGTTGAACAAATTCTGCTCTAACTGCTTGAGTTCGTAGCGTTTCGCCTCACTTTCCCCATTTTGGCGGTTGACATTTGCCTCAATTTGGGATAAGGATTCCCGCACCTGCTGAATTTCGTTTTCCAGTCTTTGCAATTCTTGGCTTTGCTGCTGCCGCTGAGTATTGAGCTGTGTGACAATCGGCCCCAAATCAATATCTCCTCGCTCTTGTTTTGGAGCATTAGCAGTACCCAGCCGCCGCCACAGCACCGCCTGATGCTGCTTCAAAACATCTTCCCGTTCCTGCAACCGAAGCCGCTGTCCCACCAGAGTTTCGTTCAACATCTGATAACTTTCGCGTTCATCTGCCATTTCATTTTCCAAAGCCATGCGATCGTACTCGCTAGCAGCTTCAATCTTCTCTTGGAGCTCCTCGATTGTCTCCCGCTGCAAAGTCAACTCCTCCTCTTGATCGTTAACAAACCGGAACACCTTTTCCAAATCCTGTTGCAGGTGTTGCACCAGCCCCTGCAACTCGTCAACCGACATCTTCTCCAAGGCTGACACATCTACTTTCTGCTCCGTACCCGCAGCACCCGAAGCAGATGCGAGCCTGGAAACTTGCTGGTAAAGATCCTCAACAGCCCGCACCTGCAAAGACACGGACTGAGCCTGATCCTGCTTAGCGCTGAGGGTACTTTGCTGCCCTTTAAGCTCCGCCCGAGCTTGCGCCAAAGCTTCTTGAGATTGGTACCACTCTTGCCAGCGGTTTTGGAGGCTCTGATTTTGTCGATCGACCTCTTCTTGTTGCTGTTGAGCTATGCTTTGTTTTTGCTCCAACTGCTGCCAGTGCTGATCCAGAATTGCCTGTTGAGCGCCCACGGCACCAAAAGACTGATTCAGTTGTTCCCGCACCCCTTGGGCAGAAGCAATTGCCCCTCCCAGCTTCTGCATCAACTCCTGAATCCTCTGGGTCTGCTGCTCATCAACTACTGCCCCCTGCGGAACCTCAGACTGCTGCTGGGCCACCCGTTGCTGCTCGCCCCGCAACTGTTCCCAAGCCGTCTCAATTTCCACGCGACTGCGATCGACTTCTTCTCGCAGTCGGTTAGCTTCATCTCGAGTATTTTCAATTTCTGAGCGCTGAGCCTCCAGTCGCTCCAACTCCTCTTCCATTTGAGCCAACTGCTCTTCGCGGGCTTGCATTTCCATTTCCCGGCGATTGAGTTCCTGACTCGAAAACGTCAGAGAAGCCTTCCACTGTTCAATTTCCTCTTCCTTATCCTTATACTTGTCCTGCAATCGCGAGAAATTTTGCAGAATGCTCACCAACTGGCGGGCCGCCTCCTGAATCCGCTGCACTTGCTTGCTAGCGCTCAACTCAACCAGCACCAGCGTGCCGTCGTTAAACTTATTAGCTTCCTCAACCGGGATCGCGTCATCGCCTGGTACGGCGCTCCAGTTATGTTCGCCCCGCTGACAAGCTAGCAGTTTCAGTTCAGCCTTACCGCCACCGAGACCAAAGCCGCTTCTCTGTTTTTGTACTTCCGCTAGATACAGCACACTAATAGTCCTCTGCTTCGTAAAACCTATCCCAACTTACTTTAAGTTACTTAAAGGCCTAAAAGATAAGTGGTGTTTACTTCCTACGCTGTTGGGTAGACGGCTAATCCCAAGATAAGTAGGCTATCCCCCTTAAGCCAAAGGTTCTTGACTAAACATAACACTGCGTGTGATCTTTAGTCAACTTACCTAAAGTAAACAAGTATAGGCAAGTAAGGATAACTTTTTGCCACTTAAGTCTTACTTTTTGGTATCGTTTGCCCAATCGGGGGATAGCATTTTTTTCTAACTTTTCTTCAGCACTCACGCATAGCACGTTCTCACGGGAGAACTTCCAGAAAGTACGGCCGCCGCCAGTTGTCTGGAGGAATGAGAAAGCAGCACCAATGCCGCTTGATTAAAGACTAGCTCTCACTGCGGAGACTGCCATAGCCCAAACCTGAAAAAGGTCAGTCCTTGAACATCCCCACGTCTAAAGCCGGGGGATTCTTGCCCACCTTCAAGACGACAACGGGACATTCAAATATCCCTCTACTCACTCAAAGAACTTTACTTCTCCCGGAGCGCAGACTTGCTGAGTCCTTGATATTTTTAAGGTTGAACGTGACCTATGCTGCAATTATTTGCCCTTTAACTATTCCGAATTAATCGGATTAGTGCGTTGCCGGGGTTGCTCGCCGTCTAGGATATTTCAATGGGTTGAAAGTTATTCTTACTCTGGCGAATCGCTCTCTGCCAATTATACCACTCTGGTTTTAGCAACACAATCGTTTCACGAGACTTAAAAGTCCCTACCGACTGCTCCCCAGGTCTAAATCACGATGTCGTTAGCCCAGGGCTTGCCTCTGGCGTTTCGATCCAAAAGTTTGTATTGATTTTACAACGCTTTAGTTATGGGTCGATCGTGAGAAAAGCCGTTGCAGCCCCCAAGCTGGCGCCTTGCTCCGGCGGACTAGGGATTTGAACCGCGCTGCCTTAGAATAAGGTAATGACGCGAGCCTATGACGCTCGCCGCGGGCGAGCAAAAAGGTCGATCGGCACTGAGGGTTTTCCTGACAATTGCCAACAAAGGTTCATTTTGACTGCACCTGATTTTAGGGCTGTGGCAAACCCAAAAAAACCTCGATCGCAACTCATCCAACCCAACAGACTAGCCTCAAGTTCCCATCGGGGGTTGATCGGCACTTGCTGCTGGTAGCAGCGGTAAAACCAGAGAATCCTCGGTATTTTGAAGTTGACCTACGCCAAGATGTGCTGGATAAACTGACGGCATACTCAGCCAAAAACTTCAAAACTTTGGCGATCGAAGACTTCAACCAGTCGGGAATGCCAGCGTTGCATACTCGAAGAACCCGTGCAATCGTGCGATGTGGATTCTACGAGTTTAGGCAACAGTGGGAATACTAAGGTGAAACTCTACACTTAGAGAATGCCGCGAGTTTCGCGGTTTCAGCTTGTGGACTGGTAGCGCGGCCGAGGAGTTGCAGCAAGTATCGCCCTTTCGTCAATTCCCAATTGTGAGATCGGCATCAGCGCGTAAATTATTGACGGAAACTAAAGTCAATCTTTTCGCCAGCACACAGTCTTTCCGAGCTCAGACGCCAACGGTTTTAAGGAGGACACTTTAGCTGCATGCAGGGAAATTTGAGTGAAATAGACATCCGCAGCATCCTGCAATTGATTGAGTTAGGTCAGCGAACCGGAGAACTGTTCGTAGAGGCCTACACCTCCACCGGCAGCAGCACGGGTACTCAACCTACCCAGCGCTCCCTTGCAGGACAATCCTGGTATGTCTTCTGCTTCAACGGTCAGATTATTTACGCTACCCAGAGTGCGGGCAGTTTGTTTCGCTTGCGCGACTACCTGCGCCGTTACAAAGCAGATACCGCCCTCGACAAAATCCAAGTTCCCTATATGGCATCTACCAATGCCCCAGAATACGGCTACCTATGGGCCCTGCTAGAAAACCACATCCTCACCCCAGCTCAAGGGCGCAACATCATCCAGAGCATGATCCACGAAACCCTATTTGACTTGCTCAGTCTCCACCAGGGTTCCTTCACTTTTGAAATGGGCCCAGCTTTGGCTCCTCAACTGACCAGCTTAGAAATTAGCTCGCTGCTGGCCAAGATTGTCAAACAGGTGCAGCAGTGGAAGCAGTTTCACCCTCACATTCAGTCGCCCAACCAATGCCCGGTGATTTCAGACCCCTCCGAGCTGCGAGTAGCGCTGCCTGTCAATACCTTTAATACTCTCAGACGCTGGGCCGACGGCCACACTTCGATCCGCCAAATGGCGCGGTACCTCAACCGAGACGTGCTGACTGTCGCTAAGGCGATTTACCCCTTCGTGCAGCAGGGATTGGTGCAAGTATTTTACGAACCCTCTGTTGCCCCGGCCAACAATAAAAAAGAATGGTCGTCCCCAGAAACCAAGGTTCCGAGAGTTGTCTGTATTGACGACGACAATACTATTCGCAAAACAGTTGAGTCAATTTTAAATGAACACGGTTACGAAGCTACTACGATCGGCAATCCCCTCCAAGCCCTGAGTTTGGTGTTTCAACTCAAACCCGATTTAATTCTGTGTGACATCGCCATGCCGGAACTCGACGGCTATGAAATTTGCGCTATGCTGCGGAGTTCTAGCGCTTTCCGGCAGACGCCGATCGTTATGCTGACGGGCATCGACGGCTTTATCGATCGCGTTAAAGCCCGCATGGCCGGAGCTACAGACTTTTACACCAAACCTTTTGGTGAAAGCGAGTTATTGATGCTGGTAGAAAAATATGTGGGTCCGGGCTACCCTCGGCTCAATCTTTCCGAAAGATTATTAGAGCGCTCGCTAGAAGACCAATTAGAAGAAAAATAAATTTCGCACCCATGCCATGATGGGATCTTTTTTGTACCTGCGGTTAGATCGAGTCTCGGCCACCATAAAGAGAAAGCTGGGGGCACTATTGGCGATCGCACCATAAACTAGAATGTATTAATCCGCGCGCTGGCATAAGGGCGTCGGTAAAACTCTGTTCAATTTCTAGGCCCAAGTGGGTCTAACACGCTCAAAGTGCAAATATAATATACTTGTTCTCCAGTTGCAGCCGCTCCGAAAAACTGATGCACAGAGCTACTTATTGCTAGGTATTTCTGTACAACGTCAGAGAGTCCAATTCTCAGTCTTAAGTGACTCCGTTCATGATTGTCGCGACACCAGCCATGTCAACAACTCCTCGCTAATCCGAGTATCGGTTTAGCATTCATCGCAGAAATTACCCAGAGTTTTACCAATTGAGACGGCGGTGGGAGTACAAAGTGAAGCTTTAGGGGTTTCAAATTAATTGTTCGTAGTCGATTTGAGCTAATTTGTCAGCAAAGGTCGCGCGAATTTATTGATAGGAGTCAATTATTGACGGAGCAAATTTATTGCCAAGCACCTCCGGCAGTCGCGCCATTCACCCCTTGGCTGTGTCAAGCTTGGCTGTGTCAAGTTTCGACCATCGAAGTTTCGATCTGGTTCTTCTTGGCGGGAAACCTCAACAATTTGCTAGAAATGCAGGTGTCAGAATTATGATTAGCGGTAGCCCAGACTTTATATTACCAGGACTAGGCGTAGATCCGGCTCCGGAATTCCAAGAACTAGAAACTCCCGAAGGCGAGCTGCACCTGCGGTTCTACGTTCCTTCGGGGAACGAGTTCGCACTGCCGGCGACAGGGATTAGAGAGGTACTATCCCCGTCCCCAGACCGCATGACACCGATCCCCAACGTTTCCTCTTTGCTTTTAGGTACGCTAAATATGAGAGGACGAGTGATTTGGGTGGCAGACCTCGGCCAATTTCTGGGAGACCAAACACCTCTGAACACAGATAGACCCGAAATCCCGATCGTGGCTGTGGAAGACCAAGACACGATTTTGGGACTGGCAGTCGATCGAATTGTCGGGATGGACTGGCTCGACGTAGAGCAACTGCACTCTCAGAACAATGCACCAGACGGCATGATTCCATTTCTGAGGGGAGAATGGATGTTAGGTGCACCAGCTCAGAAAGTGCTCCGACTGCTAGATCAAGTGAAAATTCTGCGCTCGGCGCGGTGGGCAGCGTGAAATCGATTTTAGATTTGCGATTTGCGATTTTCGATAGGGGTCTAACCATCAACAGTCACACGACTTGAGGCGCGCATCTAAACATTCAATTCAAGATAAAAATCAAAAATCTCAAATCTAAAATCTAAAATCAAAAGAGGGCGGCAAATGGCAACAAGTACCAACTTTCAGCAGGACTACCAACGGGCAGAAGCGGCCTACATGGATGGCAATTATTCAGAAGCCGCAGCCCTAGTTTATCAATTAGTAGAAGATTTTCCCGAAGATCCCAGCGCTCGCCTGCTGTGCGGACACATTTACTGCTACGGACTGCAACAGTATGAGGTGGCGCGGGAACAGTACACGGTTGTGCTAGGCCTGAGTGATGACCAGAGTTTGGTGGAACACGCTCACAGCGGAATTACCTACACAGACCAATTTTTATCTGGAGAACTGCAAACGGAAAATTTCGAGGCTTTGTCTGCTGAAACTGAATTAGAATTCTATCCAGACTTATCTCTCGATGAAGGGTTAGAAGACCCGGATTTGGGACTTTTCCAAGGAAATTCACCATCCCTTTCCTATAGAAGTCAATCCCCAGACGAAATGGAAAACGAGGACTTGGCAGACTTGGGCATGAGTGGCTTGGGGTGGGAAGCAGAAGACGACGATCGCACAGGCTTAGTCCCAGATTTAGCCTCACATTCTAACCCCTTTGCTGGCGACAGCGGCGGAATGGCAGCTTATGCTGAGACCTCCGACTCGCTAGACGGCATAGACGAGTTTGCCGACTCGGACTTTGGAGACCCTTTTGCCTTAGATGATGGAGGGTTTGATGCTGCTGACGTGTCTAGCAGCAAAGTGTCTGGGAAAAGCGCACCTTACTCAGGAGATTCGTTTTCAGAAGCTCCGACTCAGATGCTCAACGGTCAAAGTTTTGCCTCCTCAGAAATCGGGAATTCCTTCGACTCGAACCAACTAGACTCCCCCATCGGGCCCTCGGACAATTTTCGCGAACCTTTTGCTGCGCTAGATTTGCCAGACGAATTCGACGAGAACTCTGACTACGACTACCAATCCCCGCCACAGAGTGGCCAAAATCACGGTCATAACGCACCTCCGGCCGAAGAGGAAGACCCCTTTGCCGAGGCGATGCCCTCGTCGGGTTTCGGGTCTTCTCGACCTCAAAACAAACAGCCGAATAACGGGTCGGACTACTCGTCAAACTATTCGCTGGCGGAAGACGAAACGCTGTTGATGGGAGGTGCGGTCCCCAACTCTCAAAGTCAAAGGTCGAGCCGGGGACAATTTAATTCAGTCGATCAAGCTTCCGCCAACAGCAACGGTTACAGCGACTCGGAACCCCCGGCATTTGGCTCTAGAGACAACTTCGAGTTAGATGCTTTTGAAGACGACGCTTTTAGCGATTCTTTCTCTTTCGACGAAAACGAACAAGCGACAGCTTTTGGGTCGTCCGACAATAACAGCAGTGCCTGGTCGTCAAAAACTGGGAACGCTCAAGAACACAGCGACTTTTTAGACGAATTTGACGAATTTGACGATTTGGGGAATTTGCCGGACTTTGATATCTCAGAAGATGCCACCAGTTCGAGCTTGACTAGAGGTAACACCAATTTCGGCAACTCGACCAGCGGCATGATGGGAACGACCGGCAGCAGCCTGGACTTTGACAACAGCGATGGCTCAGCAATTCGGGATGACGAGATATTTAGCATAAACGGCCCGGCTGATGCGTCGGTGCCGACTTTTTCTCCCACCGAAACAGAAGCGCTCGATACTTCGGTAACAGTAGAACAGGGGGGACTGGCTTTCTTGGAAAATGCCCCTTTGTTTACAAAACAGTTGTACACGGCAATCGGGGCGGGACTGGTTTCTCTGGTAGCTGTGGCTTTCGTCACCAACATTGCCTCCTATCAAGCTCTGCGGCAAGACAAACCGGAGGCGATCGTGTACCTGCGCCAAACAGGCTGGGTAATGACCGCAGCCGCAGGTATTACCAGCTTTTTAACTTCTTGGGGCATCGGCCAGTTGATCGCCAAGCAGGTACGCAAGTCGTCGGACAATTTGCAAGCTCAGTTCGATGCTGTATCTCAAGGAACTTTGGATGCTCGCGCTACGGTTTACTCGGAAGATGAATTTGGCAAAATGGCTGCTAAATTCAACCACATGGCGAAGGTCATCCAAACCACGATTAGCGATACCAGGCGCAAGTCTGACGAGCAGGAACAGGCAAAAGAAGACTTGCAGCGCCAAGTGATTCGCTTGCTAGACGACGTGGAAGGAGCGGCCAGGGGTGACTTGACGGTGACTGCGGAAGTGACCGCAGACGTTTTGGGTGCTGTTGCTGACTCGTTTAACTTGACAATTCAAAATCTGCGCGAAATTGTCCATCAGGTGAAGCAGGCGGCTCGGGAGGTCAGCAAGGGCGCTACGGATAGTGCCAAGTTTGCGGGCGATTTGTCTTCCGACGCGCTGCGGCAAGCTGAGGAACTGGCGGCAACGCTGAATTCGGTGCAAGTCCTCACCGATGCGATTCAGCGGGTCGCAGAAAGCGCTAGAGAGGCGGAAGAAGTGGCCCGGGGCGCGGCGGCAACGGCTCTGAAAGGGGGCGAGGCTGTGGAGCGGACGGTGGCCGGGATTTTGGAAATTCGAGAAACTGTAGCAGAAACCACGAGAAAAGTCAAGAGGTTGGCGGAAGCTTCTCAAGAAATTTCTAAGATTGTGGCTTTAATCGCGACGATCGCCTCTCGGACGAATTTGTTGGCCCTCAACGCCAGTATTGAGGCGGCGAGAGCTGGGGAAGCGGGCAGGGGTTTTGCGATCGTGGCAGACGAGGTGCGACAGTTGGCAGATCGATCGGCTAAGTCTTTGAAAGAAATCGAACAGATCGTGATGCAAATTCAAAGCGAAACCGGCGCGGTAATGACGGCGATGGAAGAAGGGACGCAGCAGGTTATTGAGGGGACAAGATTGGCAGAACAGGCGAAGCGATCACTTGAAGATATCATTCAAGTAACTAACCGAATTGACGTGTTAGTGCGATCGATTACGGCGGACACTGTAGAACAGAATGAAACAGCTCGCTCGGTCGCCAGTGTGATGCAAGCAGTGGAATTAACTGCTCAGGAAACGTCCCAAGAAGCGCAGCGAGTTTCGGGTGCTTTGCAAAATTTGGTAGGTGTTGCTCGCGACCTTTTGACATCGGTAGAAAGGTTCCGAGTAGAAACAGCAGAAAGACAATAATTGATTGTTTAATGCTTTTTTTACTTGCTGATTTACAAGCACATTAGTGTGGCAATGATGGCAAACAAAAAGTAACCTCGCAGTCTTGAAACCGCTGCGGGGATGCCAATCCAGCACCTAAACAAACTAGGAGTTGTACAGATGAACCATAACATAGTAGAGGTTATTCCTGGTATATTTGGTGAGATTCAGCCGACGGGCTGTATTATCTCTACTCTTTCAAAAAATAGCAGGGGCTATGCCAACAAAAGACTTAGGATTAACGGTGAATGGAAAACGCTTACTGTTCACCGTTTAGTATTAGAAAATATCTTAGGTCGTCCGATTAGAGCAGAATACTTTTGTTGCCATAGTTGTGATGTCCGTAACTGCGTTAATCCTGACCATTTGTCAACTACCTACACTGACTAAAAGTACAGTGTAGGCTTGCAGGAAACTGTAAGCCTTGTTGACCAGCTTTAGTTCCTAATAGGGACTCCGTTATTTGAGTCAAGACACCCTAGAATACGTGCCAGTTCTAGGCTCTGTCGTCTGAAGTTAAACAGGCTATAGGGAAAAACCAGTGCTTCAGGCTTAAAAAGCTCTTATAACATTAGCGAGGCAAACCATACCAACGTAAGTTGAGAGTTCAAAGTAATGCGAATTTTTGTTCTTGATAAAAATCTGAAACCTCTTGACCCGTGCCATCCCGCAAGGGCAAGAGAACTCATGAAAAAAGGGAGGGCTAAAGTATTCAAATGCTATCCATTTACTATTGTGTTGCCAGATAGAATCATCGAGGAATCTACAACACATTCCCACAGAATCAAGATTGACCCTGGTAGTAAAACGAGCGGAATTGCTGTTATTCAAGAAGAGACAGGGCGCGTTACCAACGCCTTAGAAATCTCTCACAGAGGACAGCAAATTAAAGATTCCCTTGAATCCCGTAGAGCCTTAAGAAGAGGTCGCCGTAATCGTCAAACTCGTTACCGCAAGCCTCGCTTCCTAAATAGAACCCGTAAGGCTGGCTGGCTACCACCTTCCCTAGAAAGCCGGATTGCCAATATCGAAACTTGGGTGAGGCGAATTAGGAAAGTTTGTCCAATTACTGCCATCTCTCAAGAGCTAGTTCGATTTGATTTACAACAAATGCAAAATCCTGAGATTAGTGGGATTGAATACCAGCATGGGGTGCTATTTGGGTTTGAAGTTAAGGAGTATTTACTTCAAAAATGGGGCAGGAAATGCGCCTACTGTGGTATCAAGGATGTCCCTTTTGAAATAGAACACATCCTCGCCAAAAGCAATGGTGGTTCTAACCGAGTCAGTAACCTCTGTCTTAGTTGTCATTCCTGTAACCAATCCAAGGGGAATAAACCTGTTGAGGAGTTCTTGAAAAAGCAGCCCGAAGTTCTTAAGCGAATATTGGCTCAAGCCAAAGCACCACTTAAAGATGCAGCAGCGGTTAATACTACTCGTTGGGAATTATACCGAAGGCTTCAGTTAACTGGCTTACCCGTAGAAGTCGGTTCGGGAGGTAGAACCAAGTTCAATCGCAAAATTAGAGAGATTGAGAAAACCCACTGGGCTGATGCAGCCTGTGTTGGTGAGTCAACTCCGAGTCAATTACTACTCAAGGGGATTAAACCGCTAGTAGTTAAAGCCAGAGGACACGGGAGAAGACAGCGTTGCGGTACTGACCGTTATGGGTTTCCCATTCGTCACGCCCCAGCGCAGAAGTTCTTCATGGGATTCCAAACTGGAGACTTGGTAAAAGCTAATGTCCCCAATGGTAAGTATGCGGGAACTTACACTGGGCGAATTGCTATTCGATTCAAACCCAGCTTCAAGTTAACTGCGTGTAGTAAAAGTTTTGATGTACATCCGAAATATTTGAAAACCATTCACAAAGCTGACGGCTATGAGTATCAATTCAAATAATGATTCGCTGTCGCTCAGTTTATTTGCTGGCGGCAATTCCCCAGACGCTGACCTTTCAAGTACAGCGTCCGCCCCCTTGCCGCATTTAAGGTGGGAAGGAACCCCCACCGATAACTCCCGCGATTCTATAGAAAAAAACCGCTTTCCTTTCGTTCCTGGCAAGATATGCCCTAGCCGCAAGCTAAAAGCCGAACAGGTGCAGCAGATTCGCTATCTTTTAGGTGAGGGGATATCGAAAGCAGAAATAGCTAGGACATTTGCAATATCTCGCAGTCAGATTATTCTGTTGGCAAGGGGAGAGATTTACAGAGATATTCTCTAAGAATATTAAAATAGACCCAATACAATAACGATTAAAATCAGGAATAAAAATATGCTGCCGGAGCAACAACAGAGGATAATGGGCTACTTTATTGAGGAGGCAAAAGACCACCTCAATACGATCGAACAAGGCTTGCTGAATCTGCAAACCACGATCGAAGACCCCGAACTGGTCAACGAAGTATTTAGGGCCGCTCACTCTGTCAAAGGAGGAGCAGCAATGCTGGGGCTGACCAGCATTCAGCAAACAGCTCACCGACTAGAAGATAGTTTTAAAGTTTTAAAAGAGTGCAGCGTTAAAGTAGACCAACAGCTAGAGTCCCTTTTTCTGCGAATTTTTGACACATTGCAAGGGCTCTTAGAGCAACTGTCGGGGCCTTTTGGACTGACAGAAGAATTGGGAGAACAGATGGTTCGAGAATTAGAACCAGTATTTGAAGAACTTAACGGGCACTTGGGGGGACTCGTTGGACACGGAGAACACCATGCAGACGAGAGCAGCGCTCTGGCCGTACCCGAACAAGTTATGGCGGGGATGGGAGTCGGGGCGTTTGCCTCATCAAGGAGTATTCCGGATTCGCGGTCAGTTTACGCACCTGATGCTAGAGCAACAGAAGACAGCGCGCTGCAGCTAGTATTTGACTCCGACGTGCCGGCGAGGATGCGGGAACTCCTGCAAGAGTTCAAACAGCCCGAGGGGCTAGAAAGCAGGCGGCAACTCAAGAACATTTGTCGGAACTTGCTCAGGGCGGGGGAAGAATTTGAACTGCCCTGCTGGATAGAATTGATCCAAGCTGTATCCAAGGCGATCGCCAACCCAGAAAATACTTACCGTACCTTAGCCCCAACGGTGATCAAAGACATCAAACAAGCGCAAGAAATGGTAATTTCGGGTCTAGAATCGTCGATCGCACCAAGCGCAAAACTTCTGGCGCTGCAGCCGGCTGTTCTGGTTCCAGAAACGGATTTTGAAGATTTGCTGGCCTTCGCTCAACCGAGTACATCCGGGACAAATGTGGTTTCTGTTGAGGATGAGGCCTGGGATCTGGTGGGTTCGGGCGATGCCCCGGATGGATTGAACAAGTTGCTGCCGACTATTTCTGGGCTGAGTATAGACGAGCTGTTCGACCAACTCGACAGCGGCGACAGCAACGATGACAGTGGCCTTAGATCCGCCCAGTTCGACGATTCCGCCGGATTCGCAGAATCGGATATGGAGACGGGTGCTTTTAGAGGCTCGACCCGCACCGGCCCGGAAGTGGGCGCGGCAGAACTCAACACTTTAGCTGACTTGTTTGACGGCGAGTCCCCGGATCTCGACGGCGCTTGGGAAGAAGAAGAAGACCTCGACTATGCACAGTCTTCTGGGATATCGGCGGCGGGAATGCTGGGGTCAGACGATGACAATTCCGGCGATTTTACTGATTTGTTGTTTGATGAATACGATGCCGAAAGTTCCGAAACGAACACGAAGCCTCCGATTGATGACCTGACGAGTTTGTTTGGGGAGGATTTGCTGTTTGGACAGGAGGCAGAAGGCTCGGCAGTAGCTGCCGGTCAGAAAAAGGCGGGTTCGAGCCAGCGGTTAACTCGCAAACAGCTTAAAACGGGTAACGGTAGGGGCGGTTTGGAGCGGCGAGACGACACGGTGGCCCCAGCCAGGGGACAAGCTGAGGAAGATGCTCTCGGTACGCTTTTGGACGAAGTGGCTGCCCAAACTTCTGCTGGTGTTACGGAAGATGCTGATTTCGATAACTTGTTCGGCGATTTAGGCTTATCTGATGAGGCAACGGGTGTGCCGGCAGTCTCTGCGGAGTATTCCCTCAAGTCTGAGGCTTTCGACGCAGGAGCGAAGGAGCCGGCACCAGGGGGGGGCAATAATGATTCAGCGGGTGCAGAAGCGCTTGCTCTCCCTGAAATAGATGATTTCGAGTTGATCTCTGAGCTTGGCGAGGACTCGGATGTGAGCGAGCTGTTGGGGATTACTTCTAATTTCCTTTCTTCAGAAGACGAAGGTGGGGAGAACGGGGGCGATCGAGATCAAGCTGCAGGCATCGCACAAAATGAGGAAATGGGCAACGTTCTTAATATGACATCAAATTCTGATTTAGATATCTCTGCGGATGAAAACTGGCTAGAAGATGCTTTCGGCCTGGAAGACGAGTCTGTGCAATCGCTCAACCTGGAACTGGACGATACGGATTTAGATGCGCTGTTTGGGGATATGACCTCGGGTTCGATTTCTGAGGATGAACAGACTGCGCGGGATCGGCAAGGAGCCGCTACTTCCCGAGAAGCCGCAGATTTGGCTGATCTGTTCGGTTCTGTACCTACCGGTACTGAGTATGACGGAGAAGCTTCGGGGCAAGCCCGTGGGGGTTGGCGGAATGATGGGGATTCAGAATTGCTCAGTGCAGGTGTGGGAGTTAATGAGGGCGAGTTGGGGAGTTTGTTCGAGAACAATGGTGCGGCTGTTTCCGACCAAGGCTTGACAAATTCGGCAGAGGTTGAACTTGGGGCTTTGTCCGATGATCATCCTGAGTCGGAAATTTCAAATGTCGAATCTGATGAGGGCGCAGCTTTCGATTTCTTGGAGGATATGTTTGCCGAAGGCATGGTGCAGCAGAGCGATGCTGGATCGGCGCCAGATGACGGCGCGGCTGTGGCTGTGAAGGAGTTGTCTGCTCAGCCTCCCGAGGGTTTGTTCGATCGAGCCGAAACAGATGGCGCCGGGGAGTCTGAGGGCGAAGATGATTTGTTTGATGCCCTGGAAACGGATTTTTTGAGTGCGGATTTAGAGCCACTGCCGGCAGAATCTCTCGATGGTATGTTTGAGGGCGATGCTGACTTGCTCTCGGCGATGGAAACCGGGGCTACTCTCAACAACGAGGAGTTGGAGGGTTTTGACGATTTGTTGGATTCGATCGATGCTGAGGTTCTGGTGACTTCGGAACTGACAACGGGCTTTTGGGACGCTGAGGACGAGTCGGGCGAGGCGGATTCCTCGGAGTTGGAAGAGGGGTCGCTGGCAGACTTTTTTGCCGATGGCGAATCAGGTGATGAGGACGACGAAGGCAATTTTGACGATTTAGAAGCACTGTTAATTGCAGGGGGTGCTGGAGCTGTCATAGCAGCTTCTGGGAGCACAAATCAGAGTCCGGTAAATACAGAAGTTTTCTCGGATCTCGAAGAGCTCCTCAGCGAGAGCGCAACTATGCCGGAAATTCACGGGCTACCGACGACAACTGCTAGTAAAGGTCCGCGCGCTGCGGCCGATGAGAGCGACGACGAATTTGGCGATTTGGAAAAACTGCTGGAAGATCCCAAGGACAGTGGCCGCCAAGGGGAAGCAAATATGGGGCCGTCGGCGATCAACAGACCCAGGCGGAATGCCCGCGCGGGCGGGTTCGGCGACCAGACAATGCGGGTGCCGATCAAGCAACTGGATAACCTCAGCAATTTGATGGGGGAACTGGTGGTAAACCGCAACAGTTTGGAGCAAGATCAGGAACGGATGAGACAGTTTTTGGATAATTTGCTGCACCAGGTAACGCTGCTGAGCGATGTGAGCCAGCGGACTCAGGATTTCTACGAGCGGAGTCTTTTGGAGATTGCTTTGCTGGCAAACCGTCAGGGACACCGATCGGCCTGGCGCTCTGAGGAGTCATCCCACACCCGGGAAAGTGCCTGGAGACCGGAGGAAATGGACAGGTTTACTCCTTTCCACAGTTTGGCTCAGGAGATTATCGAGCTGATCGTGCGGGTGCGGGAGTCGGCGGCGGACATTGAGTTTTTGGTGGATGAGGCGGATCAGGTGACTCGCCAACTGCGGCAAGTTACGACTCAACTACAAGAAGGTTTGACTCGCGCCCGGATGAAGCCGTTTGCGGAGACGACGGACAGGCTGTTCCGGGCGGTGCGGGAAATTGCGATTAAGTGCGGGAAGCAGGCTCAGTTGCAGGTTGAGGGTAAGGATATTTTGATCGACAAGATGATTGTGGATCAACTGTATGACCCGATGACTCATTTGGTGAACAATGCCATTACTCACGGGATCGAAGCGCCGGAGGTGCGTCTGGCGGCTGGGAAGCCAGCAGTCGGCAGGATTACGATTCGGGCTTTCCACCAAGGGAACCAAACCGTGGTTTCGGTTTCTGACGACGGGGCGGGAATTGACCCGCAAAGGGTGAAGGCGAAGGCGATTAAGCAGGGTATGCTGACGGCGGCTCAGGCTCAGAGGATGTCTCGCTCGGAAGTTTACGATTTGCTATTTATGCCGGGTTTCAGCACTCAGGAACAGGCGACGGAGTACGCCGGCCGGGGGGTCGGTATGAATGTGGTGCAGACTTCCTTGCAGGAGATTCGGGGAACTGTGTCGATTGATTCAACCATCGGCAAGGGGACTGTGTTTACTATCCGTTTACCTCTGGTGTTGAGTATTTCTAAGGCTCTGACTTGCATTAGCGATCGAGCTCGCATTGCTTTCCCGATGGATGGGGTCGAGGATATGATCGATGTGCCTCGCGATCAGGTGACGACGGGGGCGGACGGTTTGCCTTGCATTGAGTGGCGAGGTTCGATCTTGCCGTTCCGGCCGCTGCGGGATTTGCTGGCTTACAACCGCCATTTGGGCCGGGGCAGTGTTTACGGGTTTAATACTGACGATGACATGATTTCGGTGATCGTGCTGCGGTCTGCTGGCAATTTCTTGGCGGTGCAGGTGGATCAGGTTTCGACGGAACAGGAAATTGTGATCAAGCCGTTGGAGGGGCCGGTGCCGAAGCCGATCGGGATTGCTGGGGCCACCGTGCTCGGGGACGGTCGGATCGTGGCGATTGCGGACGTTCTGGAGCTGATCGATTTGGCTACCGGAAGGCTGCGGAAGGAAGCTGGCGGTACGCTTTGGGATGAGAGCGAGAGGGCTACTAAAGAGGCGGAAATCGAGAAGACTGAGCCGACTGTGCTGATTGTGGATGACTCGATTACGGTGCGATCGCTATTGTCGATTACTTTCGAGAAGTCTGGCTATCGTGTGGAAGAAGCTCGCGACGGTAAGGAAGCTTGGGAAAAGATGAAATCTGGTCTGCCTTGCGATATCGTTTTCTGCGATATTGAGATGCCGAGAATGGACGGTTTGGAACTACTTTCTCGGATGCAGAAGGATGCGGTTTTGTGTGAATTGCCGATCGCGATGTTGACTTCTCGCGGTGCTGACAGACACCGCCAAATGGCTTACAGTTTGGGCGCGAAAGGTTATTTCACTAAGCCTTATTTGGAGGAACAATTGCTTGATGCTGCTTCTCGGATGTTGAAGGGTGAGGTTGTTGGTGCTCCGGCTGTTGTCTAGGTTAGGTGATGTTTGAAGGGGTATGAGTTCTGTGAGGATTCAAGTCCTCACAGGACTTTTGGGCGATGGGTTAATTAACCGCAATACTTGTAGGGGTAAATCTTAGTATGAAAATTAGTTATGATTCAGAAATCGATGCTGTCTACATTAGGGCTTGTAGAAGGTAAACATCAGTGTCGTACTTTACAGTTAACTGACGAAATTGCTTTAAATATTGGTGAAAATGAGTTATTGGTAGGGATAGAAATTTTAGATGCTACAGAGGTTTTAGGTGCAGGAAGTGTCCCTAATGTAGTCCTAGAAAATATATCTTTTACGGTAGCTTAAATATAGAAATTGTAGAGTGCGTAGCTCGTTTAATCTGGCGTTGCGGGGCGAGAGTTGTTCTGGGCGACGCACCCTAGGTTCACTTAAGTGAACGGTATTGAGTCATAATGTAGTTAATTACCAAAAAGTGAAATATCTATCATGAAAAAACGATTATTTTTGAAAGCGGGTCTAGCAACAGTAAGCACGGCATGGTTATCGTCCTGTTTACCTGGAAATTCAGATGTTATGGCTGCTTCTAAGGAGGTTTTTGAAATTACTAAAACTGAGGAAGAGTGGCGCAAACTTTTGACACCGGCACAGTTTGATGTGTTGCGAAAACACGGCACTGAACGCTCTCATACTAGCATTCTGGATAAGCAATATGGGAAGGGAATTTATGCGTGTGCTGCGTGTGATTTGCCAGTTTTTTCGTCGCAAACCAAATTTGATAGCGGTACTGGTTGGCCGAGTTTTTATGAACCGATTAAAGGGGCGATCGGCACATCGATCGATAATTCGCTGTTTGGAACTAGAATTGAGGTGCATTGCCGTCGCTGCGGGGGGCATTTGGGGCACGTATTTGATGATGGCCCGGCACCTACTGGCAAACGTTACTGCATGAATGGTGTTGCGATGAAGTTTATTGCTGGCTGATGTTCTTTGACTGCGATCAAGAAACCGGGTTTCTGCGTAAATGTCGGTGAGGATGCTTAAATTCTCGTAGAAACCCGGTTTCTTGGATGTGCGCGGGGTGAGAGTGGGCGGGGGTTAAGAAACCGGGTTTCTGCGTAAATCTCGGTGAGGATGCTTAAATTCTCGTAGAAACCCGGTTTCTTGCACCGCGGGGTGTGGAATCCCATAATTATCGACGCGCCAGACTGCTGGTGCACTCCTGATTCGCGCGGATGGTATAGTGATTTTTGGGACGAAAGGGCGATCGAGGTTATGAATGAAAGCTGAAGAACTTTTAGAAAGATATGCCAAAGGCGAACGGAAAATTTATTCAGCAGACCTGAGAGAGGAAAATCTCAAAGGTGCCGACTTGACTGGAATAGACCTAAACGGTTCAAATCTCTCCGGTGCAGACCTCAGTGAGGCTACTCTAACTAGGGCAAATCTAACTAATACCAAGCTCATTAGAGCATCCCTGAAAGGTACGAATGTAAGAAGTTTAGTAGGGGCTTCTTCAGCAGATTTGAGTTGGGCAGACCTTAGCGGTGCAGATTTGAGTTGGGCAATTCTTACCGGTGCTATTTTAAATTATGCTGACTTAGAGCGTGCAACTCTCATAGGAGCAAACTTGAATAGTGCCAAATTAGTTCGTACAAATTTAGACGAAGCAAATTTGAGCGGCGCAACTCTAGATAGTGCTGACATAAGTTTAGCTTCTTTGTATAAAGCGAACCTAAGTAAATCGAATTTGAATAAGGCTAATTTGACTGAGGCATACTTGTTGGAAGCTGACTTAACTCTGGCAAATTTGACTGAGGCAATATTGACATCGGCAAGACTTCAAAAAGCTAAATTCCAGAAAGCTAATCTGCAACAAGTTAATCTGTCAAGAATGAATTTGACTAATGCGAATCTAGAACAAGCACAACTTCAGAGTGCAGATCTAAAATACGCTTGTCTTCAAGGTGCCAATTTAGAAAGAGCAAATCTACGATTTTCTAATTTGATCGGAGCTAATCTGATAGCAGCAAACTTAAAAAGGGCAGACTTGACTCGGTGTGACTGTTATGGCTGGAATATCCAAATTGCAGACTTAACTGGTGCTATAATGCCCGATGGAGAAATCTACCAGCCCCAAACTTCTGACGGAGAACTCTACCAGCCAGAAACATCTGAAAAATTATCCCAAAAAGTGACATCTATGACGCGCAAAATTATTCGTACTGAGAAAGCACCGGCACCGGTTGGCCCTTACAATCAAGCGATCGCCGCAACGGGCACTATGCTGTTTGTAGCCGGCCAAATTGCGATCGACATTCGACTCAACGATATCGTCTACACCGACGACGTGGCGAAACAAACCGAACAAGTTATGGCAAATCTGGAAGCGATTCTCACGGAAGCCGGCGCTACTTGGTTGGATGTGGTAAAAACTACGGTTTTTCTCAAAGATATGAATGATTTTGCCGCTGTGAATGCGGTTTATGCTAAATATTTTGATGCGGAAACTGCACCGGCGCGCGCTTGTGTGGAAGTTGCTCGTTTGCCGAAGGATGTGTTGGTAGAGATTGACTGTATTGCGGTTATTTGAAGAGACTCGGCGGTTGAAACCGCGTCTACACAAACGATGTCCGCCTCCGCGGACTGAAGAAATAAAGATGGGACTCGGCGGTTGAAACCGCGACTACACAAACGATGTCCGCCTCCGCGGACTGAAGAAATAAAGATGGGACTCGGCGGTTGAAACCGCGACTACACAAACGATGTCCGCCTCCGCGGACTGAAGAAATAAAGATGGGACTCGACGGTTGAAACCGCCACTGGCGCGCATCTAATTTTCAAAATCTTTTTTCTTAAAACTCTTGTGGGGTGGGCTTCTAGCCCGCCCAAAAAGTTAAACATAAATACAAAACAGCTTATCTGTCAAAATCTTAGCACCAATATCCTAGAAATCGAAGGGTAAAGTGCGCGACTGTCTTAACTCCCACAGCCGATCGCAATTGATCTGTCGCTGTCGCGCACTCTACACCCAAATCAACCCGCAACAACCGGATTGAATCTTAATTAGCAATTAGCAATTACCTGCTAGCAATTACTAATTACCACCGATAAATCAGCAATTAGCAATTACTTTTGAGCAATTACCAATTACCAACCCTAAACTACTTATTCAGCGCTTCGCGGGCGGCTACCGCTTCATCAGGATGAATGTTCAAACGGGTCAAATTAATTCGACCTTTATTGTCAATTTCTCGCACTTTGACAATCACTTCATCATTCACAGCTAACTCGTCTTCGACTTTCCCAACACGGTAGTCCGCTAACTGGGAAATGTGAATCATTCCTTCTTTTCCTGGCAGAATTTCGACAAAAGCGCCGATCGGAATAATTCGAGTTACTTTGCCCACATACACATCTCCAGCATTCAACTTGCGCGTCATGCCTTGGACAATATTGTAAGCCCGCTGAGCTTTTTCGCTGTCGTTACCAGCAATTGTCACGGTTCCGTCGTCTTCGATGTCAATCTTGACACCAGTTTCTTCGGTGATGGCTTTGATTGTTTTGCCACCAGGCCCAATTACCAAACCGATGAATTCTGGATCGATTTTCAGCGTTAGCAAACGCGGTGCAAACTGCGACATTTCCTTGCGGGGAGTGTCGATAGTTGCCAGCATTCTTTCTAAAATGTGCAGTCTGGCGGGTTTGGCTTGGCGGATGGCTGTGGCAATTACATCTAAGGGCAAACCTTTGATTTTCATGTCCATTTGCAAAGCAGTAATTCCGGTGTCGGTACCGGCTACTTTGAAGTCCATGTCGCCTAAGAAGTCTTCAATTGCCTGAATGTCAGTCAAAATTCGGACTTCATCGCCTTCTTTAATTAAGCCCATTGCCGCGCCGCTGACGGGTTGGGAAATGGGAACGCCTGCATCCATTAATGCTAGCGTTGAGGCGCAAACTGAACCCATTGAGGTTGAACCGTCGGAAGAGAGGATTTCGGAAACTACGCGAATTACGTAGGGGAAATCTTCTTTGGATGGCAAAACGGGTAGCAAAGCGCGTTCTGCGAGGGCTCCGTGACCGATTTCTCGGCGTCCGGGCGATCGCATCGGCTTAGTTTCTCCCACGGAAAATGGCGGGAAATTGTAGTGATGCAAGTAGCGTTTGTCTTGCTGCGGGTGCAAGTCGTCTCCTAAGTCTTGGGCGTCGCCTGGGGTTCCCAGGGTAGCTGCGGACAAGACTTGGGTTAACCCGCGATTGAACAACGCACAGCCGTGTACTCGCGACGGCAGCACGCCTACGCGACAAGAAACGGAGCGCACCTCGTCTAGCTTGCGCCCGTCTACACGAACGCCATCTTCGATGATTTGCTTCCGCATCATTTTTTTGGTAACGTCTTTGAAAACGTTGCCTATTACTTTGCTGTTGGCGCTGACGGCTACTTTGATCGGATCGTCTTCGGCGAGTTCGGCGATCGCAGATTCGACTGCATTGGCTTTAACTTCATCCAAAGCTGCATTCCGTATTGCTTTGTCTTTTTCAAATCTTGACAAAATGATGCGGATTGGTTCTTGGGCGCGATCGCGAATAAAGTTTTCCAGGGCCGAATCTGGCGATGGCCGTTCCTCTACTACCAAATCGATGCCCAATTCTGCCATGATTTCGCGCTGGGCTTGAATCAAGTCACAGGCTGCTTCATAGCCGAAGTCGATCGCCTCGATGATATCCTGTTCCGGCAATTGGTTCGCGCTGGCTTCCACCATGATTACTCCGTCTGGAGAACCGGCTACCACGAGATCCAACTCGCCTTCTTTGATTTCGCTGTAGGTTGGGTTGATGATGAAATCGTCCCCTACCAAACCGACTCGCACGGCAGCCATTGGCCCGTAAAACGGCATTTTCGCCAGCAGAATCGCTACGGAAGCCCCCGTCACCGCCAGAACGTCTGGGGGTACTTGTTCGTCCATAGACAGCGTTGTTGCTACGACTTGGATGTCATCTCGCAACCAGCTTGGGAATAGCGGGCGCAACGGGCGATCGATCAAACGCCCAGTCAAAGTCACTTTTTCTGGGGGACGCCCTTCCCGGCGCAAAAATCCACCGGGAATTTTACCGCCTGCGTACAGTCTCTCTTCGTAATCCACCAACAGGGGCAGGAAATCAATTCCTTCTCTCCCCTGCGATCGAGTGGCCGTCACTAAAACGGCCGTGTCACCCGACTGAATCAAAACTGCACCGCCTGCTTGAGGCGCTAGTAAACCAATCTTCAGTCTAATATCCCTTCCATCGAAGGATATTGACTTGTCTATCTCTACCATGTAGGACTGCTTCCTTATCTACCACATTCTTTCTCTGTCGGGATCGTAACATTACCACAGGATGTTTGAGACTCCGACGCCAAAAGAGAGAGATCATCGGCGGGCGATCGACTGTCTGTGTCTCGATTGTAAGCATTTATACTCTTTGGGTTTTTTTTTCATGTTCTCCCGTCGATTCTCCGGTCGATCGCCCGCCAAACGCCGGAAATAGATGGTAGGATGAGTTTTCGATTGGGAAATTTGGATCGATTAGGTCAACCGCAGATGTCAGGCAGATAAACACAGATTAACGCAGATAATTTCAAGATATTTCGTATTTTTTGCAATAGTTCTATTATTCACAAATCAAACAGGACTGCTGTAGCAAGTCTCGCACTTAAATAAAAATATTAGGATAAATAAAAATATTAGGATTAAAAAATGGCGATCTTACACGGTAGTTGGCTGCTAGAAAAAGAAAAAACTGGTTTATTTATTTGGGGAGAAACTTGGCGGAAAATAGGGGCGATCGATACCGTTGAATCGGGGATGAATCTACACCATCCCTTAGCAATGACCGAAGCTGAATTGAAAACTTTCCTAACTTCATTGCAGCAGTCTGGCAAACTTAACTGGCAATTACCGGAAACCGCAGAGATTCAGGAAAAAAGCAAGAAAACTAGGCGATCAACTCAAACTAAAAACGCAGCCATTCCAACGGAAAATTTATCGATTCAAAGGCAAGTTAGGGCGATCGCACTTCCCACCCAAATCTCTGAATCGAACGCAAATCTGATGCCGCAGCACTCAGCAGCAGCACTTGAGGAACCGGCCCAAACCGAGGATATTTACCTTTATCCCTGGCAAGTCGAGGGTTTTTGTCTCAACCCTCAAGCAGCTTTTGTTTTCTTGCAATCACTACCGCTTAACAGCACGGAACCAGACTCTTTTGTCGGCTCAGATTTGCGTTTTTGGTCTCATGTTGCTAGGTGGAGTTTGGATTTGTTGGCAAGATGCAAGTTTTTGCCTGGATTGGAGAAACAGTCGGATGGTTCTGCTATTGCCAAATGGCAACCGTTGTTAGATAGTTCTACAGATACACTCCGCCTCGCCACTTTTGTCAAGCAAATGCCGACGGCTTGCAGAACATATCAATCGAAGGAAGGTTCGGCAGCGGATTTTGTAGCGGATTTAACGGATGTAAGAGATGGAAGTTCGGTAGCTAGGAAGTTACGGGATGTGGCGGTGGATTTGCCGGTGGGGGCCCAGGAGTTGGTGTTGGGGTTTTTGAGTAGTGTGGTAGATTGTGAAGTGCGATCCTCTTCGAGGGCTGCGCTAACGGCTGCTAGCTCAAATTTTGACATCAAAACAGTTTCTCCAACCCGCGAATGGCTGCAAGCTTTGCAACAGGAATCTGGAATTGTGCAAGTAGAATCAGCAGCCTTGGAAAAATTGGCAACCAAGCTGAGTGCTTGGAGTGCACCGCTGCAAAACCAATTATCTCAACAAAGTCAATTTCGCACTTGCTTTCAACTCATACCGCCGTCTCCTGGTAAAGCCAACTGGAATTTAAATTATTGCTTGCAAGCAGCAGATGAAGCGGATTTTTTGGTAGACGCGACAACTATTTGGAACAACTCAGTCGAGCGTTTGAATTATGCGGGGCGGACAATAGAATTGCCTCAAGAAACTTTGCTTAGTGGCTTGGGTTTAGCCTCGAAACTTTATCCGTTAATTGAACCGAGTTTGCAAGCACAACGACCGCAATCTTGTCAATTAAATCCGCTGCAAGCTTACGAGTTTATTAAGTCTGTGGCTTGGCGGTTTGCTGATAGCGGGTTGGGCGTTGTTTTGCCGCCGAGTTTGACAAAGGCTGATGGTTGGGCGAGTCGTTTGGGTTTGAGCATTCAAGCGGAAACTCCGAAGGTGAATCCGGCGAAAGGTGGACTGGGTTTGCAAAGTCTGCTAAGTTTTAAGTGGGAATTGACGATCGGCGGACAGCGCCTTTCTAAAGCAGAATTTGACAGATTGATCGCGTTGAATTCGCCTTTGGTGGAAATTAACGGCGAGTGGGTAGAATTGCGCGCAACCGATGTGAAAGCCGCTCAAACTTTTTTTGCTAGTCGCAAAGAGCAAATGACTCTTTCTTTGGAGGATGCTTTGCGTTTGGCTTCGGGCGATTCTCAGATGATTGAAAAGTTGCCTGTGGTGAATTTTGAAGCAACTGGTCAACTTCAGGAATTGTTGAATACTTTAAGCGATAATCAGGCGGTAAGTGCGATCGCAACTCCAGCTAGTTTCCGGGGAGAATTGCGGCCTTATCAAGCGCTAGGGGCTGGCTGGTTAGCATTCTTAGAACGCTGGGGTTTAGGTGCTTGTCTCGCGGACGATATGGGATTGGGAAAGTCGATCGAGTTAATTACCTTCCTCCTGCACTTGCAAGAACAAGATGCCCTAGAAGCACCGACATTACTGGTTTGTCCCACATCATTATTAGGCAATTGGGAGCGCGAAGTCAAGAAATTTGGCCCGACGCTGAAAGTGTTAGTTCACCACGGAGACAAACGCGCTAAAAGTAAAGCATTTGCGGCCGCAATTAAGGGAAAAGATTTAATAGTTACCAGTTACGCGCTGGTGTTTCGTGATGCTAAGGAAATTCAAGGCATTAAATGGCAAGGATTGGTTTTAGATGAAGCCCAAAATATTAAGAATTCCGAGGCTAAACAGTCGCAAGCGGTGCGGCAAATCGAGGCATCTTTTAGAATTGCGCTGACGGGAACTCCGGTGGAAAATAGACTGCAAGAATTGTGGTCAATTTTAGAATTTCTCAATCCCGGCTATTTGGGGCCGCGCAATTTCTTTCAGCGCCGATTTGCTATTCCGATCGAGAAATATGGAGATAGAGAATCATTGCATACTTTGCGATCGCTCGTTCGGCCTTTCATCCTCCGCCGCCTGAAAACTGACAAAGAAATCATCCAAGATTTGCCGGAAAAACAGGAGATGACTGTATTTTGCAGTCTGGCGGCTGGACAGGCCGCACTTTATCAGAAAGTAGTCGAAGAGTCGATCGCTAATTTAGAGTCAGCCGAAGGCATTCAGCGCCGGGGCATGATTCTGGCTTTGTTGGTAAAACTCAAGCAACTTTGCAATCATCCCGCTCTTGTGAACGCAGAAGCTAAGCCGAAAGAATTGAGCATTAACAGCCAAGAATCGGGAAAATTGCAGCGGTTGGTGGAAATGTTGGAAGAGGTTGTCGCTGAGGGCGATCGGGCTTTAATTTTTACTCAATTTGCCGAATGGGGAAAACTCCTGAAACCGCATCTCGAACAGCATTTAGGGCGAGAAGTTTTGTTCTTGTACGGCGGAATTAAGCAACAGCAGCGGGAAGAAATGATCGATCGCTTCCAACACGATCCGCAAGGCCCACCGATTATGATATTATCGTTAAAAGCGGGCGGTACTGGCTTGAACTTAACCAGAGCAACGCACGTTTTTCACTATGATAGATGGTGGAATCCCGCAGTAGAAAATCAGGCAACTGACCGCGTATTTCGCATCGGCCAAACTCGCAACGTGCAAGTCCACAAATTTGTCTGCACGGGTACGTTAGAGGAAAAAATCCACGATATGATTGAAAGTAAGAAAGCTCTCGCCGAACAAGTAGTCAGCGCGGGCGAAAACTGGCTCACCGAACTCGATACTGACCAACTTCGCAATTTATTAATTCTCGATCGCGATGCTATTATAGAAACAGAAGAAGAATAATATTTATTGGTTTGTCGCCGGGGCGGGGCGGGTTTACTAGATCGATCGTTTGTATTATATATATTGGTGAACCCTCCCCTACAATAATTAGAGTTGATTGAGTCGATCGAGCGGACATAAGATAATATATACCTTCTTACCTCTTCCTTCTTGCTTACATCCGTTACATCCGTTACAAAATCCGTTGCCGAACTTCCTTCTTACATCCGTTACATCCCGTACATTGCTCGTTGCCGAACTTCCTTCGACTTATGATAGACAGAGAATGGTGGACACAACAGTGGCTCGATTTAATCAATACCTACCGTTTCAAAAAGCGTTTAGAACGCGGCTGGCAATATGCGCGGGAAGGTAAAGTTCTCAGCATTAAATTTCCCAATCAAGAAGTAATTGCCATAGTTCAAGGAACAGATCCTAAACCCTATCAAGTTTCTTTAGGCCTCGATACATTAACTGATGAAGATTGGGATTATGTGATTGAAAATATGTCCCAAAGAGCAGTTTTTTCGGCTAAATTATTAGCAGGAGAAATGCCGCACAATATTGAGGATGTATTTGCAGCGGCTGGAAAAACGCTATTTCCGTTAAGTTTATCTGATATTCGATCGCGCTGCACCTGTCCAGACCCCAAAAATCCTTGCAAACACATCAGTGCAGTATACTACTTGTTGGGCGATCGCTTCGGAGAAGACCCCTTCGTACTCTTTCAACTGCGGGGAAGAACCAAAGAGCAAATTTTGACAGCTCTCCGTCAGACACGGGGTATCCAAGGAGAGGAAAATTCTCAACTCAACTCCGGCAAAAATTCCCCGACTGCAAATTCTAAATTGCCGAAGGTCGATCGCTTTTGGGAATATAATCAGCAGCTAGAATCATCTTTAGTAGTGATTGTACCGCCGCCCAGCAGCGAAACAGTATTAGATATCTTAGGCCCAATTCCCCTCGCAACCAACCCAACAGGAACCAGTAGCAAATCTTCCCCCGCCTCTGACGCACTCAAGCAGCATTTTAGCAAAATCTACCAAGCAGTTAGCCAGCAAGCAGTTTTAGCAGCACTGAAACGGGGTGAAGGAGATTAACATAATTTATTCGCAGAGATGATACTAGGGAATATGGCTGATAACAAATCAGGCTTTAATACCCCTTTTATTCTTTAGTCCCTCTCTGCTGGAACGAGAGTTTGTTTAGAATAGATTTCCACCGAGAACCGCTATACTTTTTGCAGTTTCAGTTTACACTTCCCGCAAATTACTCATAATCTCTATCAATTCCTGGGGGCGTTTAATCAAAAAATCGGGATTGTGTGCAGCCAAAGCCTCCTGAGAATTAAAACCCCAAGCTACAGCAATTACCTTAATTCCTGTTTTTCTAGCAGCTTCTATATCTCTAATCTCATCTCCCACATAAACAACTTCTTTAGCATTTATATTTTCTCTTTTTAGCCATCTATTAATAACTTTATGTTTACCAAAAGTTGAACCAGAGTAAATAAACGTAAAAATGTCTTGCAAACCATTTCTTTCCAGCGATGCCAAGACGTTTTCTCGGGAATTAGATGTGATAATGCCCAGTTGAAATCCCAGTTTTTTTAACTCCAGTAAAACTTCTTTAATTTCCGGAAATAATTGAATGTTGGGAATTTCGCGGCGTAACTCTGCTTTCAACATTCTAATCAACAGCGGGAATTTGAAGATAGAAATGCCAGAATACTGAAGGAGTTGCCAAGAATTTAAATTGCTCAGTTGAGCGAGTTCCTCTTTTGTCGCAGACTTAAAGCCGAATTCTGCTGACAAACGGTTGGTGATGCTCAGAAGAATATCGATTGTATCTGCTAAAGTACCGTCAAAATCAAAAATAATTACTTTGGTCATTGAGTAAAAAAATCAGGAATAGGTAATCACTTCTATATTACCCATTACCTCTTGCTTGTCAAAATAATTGATCGCAACGGCGGGATTTGCACCCGCATCTCCTGGTATGCTCCAAGGAATTCTATCATTTAAACTACGTTGCTGGTGGCAGCGAACCGAATCAAACGGTTGTCTCTCGCCTGTCGAGCGACCGCTTTACCACTAAGCTACACTGCCCCATTTTATTATACATTTTCCATGCAAAATTTTGACATCGAACCCAATATTAATTGTAAATTATATCTCTCGCTTGTAGCTGACTCTCGCTCCCCCTAGCCCCCTGAAAAAGGGGAGTATGGGTGGGACAAGAACTCTCAAAGTCCTCCTTATTAAGGGGGATGCGAGGGGGATAGAGACAGAGATATAAGCGAGAGTATGAAAGGAATTTAGTCTTAAGTTGATACCAATGGTGGGGAGTGAAAATAGCCACAAAAATATTAAATGACTGTTACCACTGCGACTCAGCATAATCTTTAAATAATTTACCATAAAAATAGCGTCCCTCATTTACTCCCAAATAAATTGGATCGCAAATCCGCGCGGCGGCATCGACAGCATCAAAGGGAGGTTGTACGCCGCGTTGCTGCATTGCTAAAACTTGAGGGTAAGGGTGCTGAAAACTAATCCATCCAGGATCGACAGCATTCATAAAAATTTTGTGTTTGGCATACTCTGAAGCGCAGGTGCGAGTCATCATGTTCAGCGATGCTTTTGCCATATTTGTATGCGGATGTCGCCAAGGTTTGTCACTGTTAAATTGCCCTTCTTTTGAAGAAACATTGATAATATATTTGCCAGCTTCAGGAAAATTTCTCATCAGCCGTTTGAGCCTGCTGTTAATCGCAAAAGGAGCGATCGCATTAATAACGTGAACTTCCAACATTTCCAAAATGCTCACCTCATCATCCTTCATCAGCCAACTGTTGAAAGGGCGCAAATCCACTTGTTGTCCGTCGCGATCGTACATTCCGGGCGGAAACAAACTAAAATCAGATGAAGGTGATAATTGATTCTCTCGATCCAAGTTAAAAACCGTGTGGATTTCACTGTTGCGATTTGGAACAGAGTCTGTGAGAGATTTGGGGATATCCTCAGAAATATTGTCTGTCAAAAAGTGCGTTAGCGAAGCCCTCGAAGAGGATCGCGCCAACAGCGGCTGAATCTCAGCAGGCAAAGCCTCCAAAGGCAGAGATTCAAAATCCATCAAATGCTGGTAAAATTCAGGAGGGCGGCGAATTGTTTGAGCCGCATTATTGATAATAATGTCAATTCGCGGATAGCAGCAGACGAGGTGTTCTGCAAATCGCTCAACGCCCGCAATATACCGCAAATCTAACTCATAAACTTGCAGGCGATCGCACCACTCCGCAAAATCCGCTTCTTTAGCATATCTCCTAGCAGCATCCCGAGCAAAACGAGTAGTACAAATTACAGCAGCACCAGCCCTCAACAACCTCAAAGCTACAGCATACCCAATTTTCACTCTCGCTCCCGTCACCAAAGCAAATAACCCATGCAAATTAGCAGTTTGGTTGCGTTTGGCCAAATTAAGTTCGTCGCACTTCAAACACAAACCTCGGTAAAACAAATGTTGCTCTTGAAAACTCTCCTTGCAAACAAAACAGCGCTGCGGTTTATTCATTTTAAATCTCTGTTGCTGTAAAGAATATCAAGTCCAGCTACATCCGCTGCAATTAGCTCCCGCAAAAATTCCCCGATTATCGATCTTAGCTTTTTTCATAATAGAACCGCTCAAATTAGCCCCATTAAAAGTAGCTCCGCTGAGATATGCGTTCAGGAAATTTGCTCTTTTCACAACAGCATCGCTCAGATTAGCACCAGCCAAAGTAGCTTTATTAAAATCAGCATCGCAAAGGTTGGCTCCAGTAACATCTGCTTGAAAAAAATCAGTATTTGTCAAATCAGTTCTCTCTAAATTAGCACCGCGCAAATTAGCTCCCATAAAACAAGCTCCTGCAAATTTACTCCACCGCAAATTAGCTCCTGCCAAAACCAACCCTTTAAAATTCCCGCCGTTAAAATTAGATCTAATTAGTTTAATCCCCGCCAGATTTGCTCCTGCCAATTTCGCTCCGCCCAGCTTAGCCCCACTCAAGTCAGCCCCGCTCAAATCAGCACCCGTCAAATCTGCCCCGCTCAAATCAGCCCCGCAGAGTTTAGCTTTTTTCAAAATGCTTTGAGATAAATTAGCATCGCGAAAATTAACCGAGCGAAGGTTGGCTAAACAGAGATTAGCTGCTTGCAAATCAGCGCCGCTGAGATTGGATCTGCTCAGGTTAGCTTCGCTCAAATCGGCATTTCTCAGGTTAGTTACTTCCAAGTTACTTTGAAATATTTTTGCGCCTCGCAAGTTGGCAGATGCAAAGTTCGCTCCTGCTAAGTTTGACTCTCTCAGGTTTGCTTTAGCCAAATTAAATCCGCTAAAATCTCCCCAACTTAAGTCTAGAAAACCACCTAATAAAAGTAGATTTTGCACTCTCCATTTATTCCAAATCGAGGCACCTTTTTTGAGCAAACTTATTTGTTCTTCCCTACCCAATATTGCAGCAGCAGTAGCTCGCACCCGCTCGTCAGCATCGTCCAAAACAGCAGTTACTGCTTCTAAACCTGCATCTCCGTATTTGATGGCATCTGCAAGTGCTGCCAGCCTTGCTTCAGCCGAGGGGCTTGCTAAGCGCTGCTTGACTCGTGCTATGCCGCCCAAGACAGCAGCATGAATTAAAGGTGGATTTTTACCGCCCAAAACTGCATCGTATTCTTTGGGTTCATTTGCTGGCATTTGTTATTTGTTACGAATGACTGTTGACTGTTGACTGTTGATTAATGACTGCTGACTAATAACTATTGATTTGATTGGCTTTGGCATTTCGCCGCAGCATTTCGGGTTTAATGCGCCGCAGCGCCGAAGCTGTAAATCTGCGGTTCCATTCCTCGTCGGAAATGTCGGCTAATTCTGCAAGTGTCGGTGCTATATTTTCAGGATAAGGCTCAAACTCTGCCACATCAGTTGGTTTAGCAAATCGCTGATTCCAAGGACAAACATCCTGACAAATATCGCAACCTGCTACCCAACCTTGTAAATTAGATGCAATTTCGTCGGGCAATTTTTCGGCTCGATTCTCGATCGTGTGATAAGCTATACATCGATCGGCATTCACCACAAAAGGCTCAGTAATTGCTCCCGTCGGACACGCCTCAATGCAGCGAGTACAAGTACCGCAATGTTCCGTATGGGACTCATCCGACGCTAACTCCAAATTAGTCAAGATTTCGCCCAAAAACACCCAAGAACCGTATTCGCGCGAAATTAGATTACCATTTTTGGCAATCCAGCCAATCCCGGCACGCTGGGCCCACATTTTATCCTGAATCGGCCCGGTATCAGCATAATACCGCGCTTCAATTCCCTCGCCTTGCGATCGCACCCAATTTGCCAAAACCTTCAGTTTTTTGTGCAAAATTCTGTGGTAATCCCGCCCCCAACCGTAGCGAGAGATTTTAGCATATTCGATCCCTGCCTCAACCCCCCCCTCACAAGGGGGGTTTGAGGGGCGTTGGTGAGGTGTGTAGTAGTTGATGGCGACACATATTACTGACTGAACCTCTGGCATCACCAATTGAATATCCTGCCGCTTTGGGTTTGCCATCCATGCCATATCCGCCTGATAACCCTTGTCCAGCCAAGCTTGCAATCTTTGTTTTTCTAGATCGAAATCCGCGTCTTTTGAGGCTATCCCCACTTTGTGAAAGCCCAACTCAAGGGCTTTTTGCTTAATGCGATCGCTATTAATTGATTTTTTCATCGGGTAAGAAACCACTGCACAAATTGTGCCATAAGTCTAGTAACTTTAAGAGTATTTTTGGGAAAGTATTGATAATTCTTTTACAATCTTTATATTTATAAGTTTGAACTCCAAAATGTCAAAAATGTTACATAATTTAATTTAGGGAGAATTCGATTCGCTAATTCAAGTACGCAAGTAAAACCGACAGCGAATCCCACAGCATACATATGGCAGTTAGTATTCAATCAGCTCAATCTATTTTCTCAAACACCGAGATTGCTAGCGTTGTTCCGGCTACCACGGAAGCGTTCTACAAACTCAGTGTTGAAGACCAACTCGCACTGCTCTGGTATGCCTACACCGAAATGGGCATTTCCATCACCGCAGCAGCTCCGGGAGTAGCCAGCATGGCGCTTGTTGAAGGCATTCTGAGCGAAATCAAGCAGATGTCGCCTGCTGCTCAAAGCAAAACCATGTTTGACCTAGCCAGCAACGCCGACACAACGATAGGTCGGATTTACACTTCCTTGCGCGTCAACACCAAACTCGGTTTCTGGTACGAGTTGGGACAGTTGATGAAACAGGGTTTTGTCGCTCCGATCCCCGCTGGCTATCAAATGTCTCCCGAAGCCACCGCAGTTCTCGAAACCATCAAGAAACTCGATCCGGGCCAACAAATTACCGTACTTCGCAATACCGTAGTTAACATGGGCTATGACCCTGCTTTTAACCAAGAGTACGGCAAACGCTCTGCCCCCCGCAGCACTCCCACCGCTCCAGAAGAGCGGGTGAAAACCACAATTGAGGGTATTAGCGAGCAGACTGTGCTCAGCTACATCGACTACATGAACGCCTTCGACTTCACCCCAGCCGTCGGTTTATTTGCTGAAGAAGGTGCCCTGCAACCGCCTTTCCAAAAGCCGATCGTTGGTCGCGAAGCTATCCTCAACTATATGCGCGAAGAGTGCCTCGGACTGAAAATGATGCCCCAGCAAGGCGTGTCAGAACCCGCCGAAGATGGCTACCGACAAGTGAAAGTCACTGGCAAAGTCGAAACTCCCTGGTTCGGCGCGAATGTGGGCATGAACATCGCGTGGCGGTTTTTGCTCGATCCCCAAGGTCAAATTTTCTTTGTGGCGATCGACTTATTAGCATCTCCCAAAGAATTGCTAAACTTGATCCGCAAATAGAATATTCTTGTTTGCGTTAGTCAAACAGAATTCTACAGAAACCCAGATGCCTCAAAGTGTCTGGGTTTATAGTATTTGAGATTTGAGATTTGAGATTTGAGATTTTAAAGAAGACCGGGCGGTTGAAACCGCGTCTATACAAACAAAACCCGCCTCCGCGGGTTTCTACTCGTTACCAGGCTGTGCCTGGTAACGCAGATCCGGAGGCTCTGCCTCCTTTTTTCCAAGCGAGGCAGAGCCTCTAGACTTCTGTTCCCAGGCACTGCTGGGAACCAGTTAAGTGTCTGGGTTTATACAATTTGAGATTTGAGATTTGAGATTGCTGTAGGTTCCTCCTTTTTTTCAGAGAATTTCTCCCAGCCCTACTTATATCTTTTGAGGGATTTGCTGCGACAAAGAGAATGATTACAGTATACTCATTCATTTGAAATCACTTGTTTTATGACCGCAACAACTCGACCTATTTTAACTAACTCTATAAAGATTGCAGGCATCACAATTCCAGCCGTACTGCAATATTTTGAAACTTTAAACGCGGGGGATTTTGAAGCGACGGCTAATTTATTTGCCGATGATGGGGTTCTGCGCGCGCCGTTTGAAGATCCAATTATCGGCATGATTGCGATCGCCACTTATCTAAAAAAAGAAGCACGAGGAATGCAGCTAGAACCCCAGCAAGGTGTCAGCCAAATTTTAGAAGATGGCAAAGTAGAAGTTCAGGTCAGCGGTCGGGTTCAAACTTCCGCATTTGGTGTTAATGTCGGATGGCTATTCTTGCTCAATTCTGACCAAAAACTCCTTTCTGTCACCGTCAAACTGTTAGCTTCTCCCCAAGAATTGCTAAATCTGCGGTCGCATAAGAAATTTGATGTTTAATAAGCTGTTTCACATTTAAATTGTCTATTTTGGTTTGACCTGTCGATCGCACGTAATAGCTAAAATCGTGAGATAGACAGGTCGATCGGCTTTTTATCGCCAGAATGAGGCAGAAACCGGGTTTTTTATCCAAATCTTTAGTGAAGTGCCACTCACGGTATAAAAATCCCGTTTCTGCGGTATTTGTGCGATCGGGACTTTACCCCTACAATCTTACAGTCTCGCGTTGGGCTGACGCTACTGCACGAAAAAGTGGCTGTCACCGCAGCGTGCGACAGACAGCCAAAGCGAGTCTAAAAGTGCATTGTCAATCACTAATCACTTATGACTAATGACTAACGACTAATTAAGATTTTTCCGGCAAACTCGCTTCCAACTTTAGACAGTTGCGACCGTCTAATTGCAAAGTGTAGTCCACCCGATCCATAAGTCTGCTCATAATCAGCCAGCCGTAGCCGCTTTCCTGTTTAGCTTCCGGCCTCGGGGGATTGTAAGTATCCATTTCGTAACCTTTACCGTAATCCCAAATTTCTAAACCAATATCCCTATTTTTTAAATTCAAGCGAATTAACACGGGCAAATTGGGTTGATCTTTGTGAGCATGGCGGATCACGTTAGAATAGGCTTCTGCTAACACCAAGCGCAAACGATTCGACTGACGCGGCCAATCGACGTGCTCTCCTAGCTCTACTTCCAAACTGCTCAGCAACCAATTTTCAACAATTGTTAAAAACCGCAAGTCGCTTGGCACATGAAGCTCAGTATTCATAAAAAAATCCCGTAAGTTTGAAAACCCTGTGTCTTCACACCAGGTATGAAACACGACGCGCCGAATGGATTCGGCCTCAATACTTGTCGCTACTCGGGGGATACTAGCCTTTTCTGTTTAAAAATCAGGCATTCGTCATTCGGTAGAAGGCAGAAGTTAAGAGTATTGTTGAAAACTTTAGTTATGTGTCTAAAGCCCATTAACAATTGATAATTATACCGAGACTGCAAGCAGCGAAGTATAAAAAATCTTTGTTTCAATCCCTGACTTTTAAGCTTTGGTTTTTTCTGACCAATGCCTTCTACCTTAACCTTTTACAGGTGTTTAATCCCCCAGGAAAGCGATTCAGGAAACTAGCTGCGCCATCGCCGGCTAGGTTTTTTACTGTGGTTTTTGACTGTTGACGATAACGCCGTCCTTTGCAGGACTACTCTGTGGCCCGTCAACCTGCAGGGCTTAAGTTTTTTCGGCTCTCACCCCCGACTATGCGTCGGGAGTCGCTGACAGATTCAGAGAACCTCCAGAGAGAGTATGGTTTGGTCGTCTTCTTGGACTGGATTGTCGGCTCGGATGTGAACCAACAAATTGTCCAAGCTGAAGGAACCAGGCTCCTCAATCAAAAGTTTCCAAAGCCCTTCTTGTTGTAGCATAGAACGGGTTGGTACACCCCCTGCGACCGCTTCAGTGGTCACGCTAGCTTCAGTAATTCCGTCACTCGTCAGCAGAAATACATCTCCTGACTTTAATTCGATCGTACCTGCTTTGCCCCTCCAAACTGGTAGTATCCCCAAGGGAATGCCACGAGCTTTCAGGAAATTCGGCTCTACTGGCGTTTTACCGCTAGCGGCTTGAGCTTTCACCTCCGAGTGAGACCAAACAATCGGGTAAATGTGACCGGCATTAGCAAAGGCCAGGTGTCCGGTTGACGGAGTGTAACGAGCTACAACCATTGTAATAAAATGGTTGTTGCCGATCAGGTCATCAGACATAGTGCTATTCATGTTCTGCATAACTTGATCGGGCTCGGGAGAAATTTCTTGGGAAAGTTCCCGCCGCATCACCGAAATCGCGCTGGCCATAAATAGAGCAGCCGGAACTCCCTTACCCGAAACATCTCCCACCGCGATCCAAATATCCCCTTGGGAGTGGACATAGACTTCAAAAAAGTCTCCACCAACTGCCCGTGCGGGATAACAACAAGCTTGCACCCTGACAGTTTCAAAATCCGGCCAACTTTGGCGCAACAAGTTTGTTTGGATTTGGCGAGCCACTTCCAACTCATTTTGCATCTGCTGGGCTAAATCCAGAGTGCGCTGGTATAGCTTAGCTTGAGACAGGGCGAGAGCAGCTTGAGCTGCTACACCTTCTATTAACTCTATATCTTCTGCCGACCAAGGGTTAGTTCCGCCAATCTGGCACAAAGCCAGTACCGCCAGCAATTCTTGCTGGTAAGTCAGGGGCACGGCAATCTCAACCGATTTACCGTCCCCCCCGCTGTTTGGGTTCACTTGAGTTTGGCGGGTGGCTACAGCTTGAACCAGCAAATTTTCATCAAAAGAAAAGCTACTGGCATCGTCGGTTTGGGCTTGGTAGGGGAAGGTACTCGGCAATAGTCGATCGGTCTCTACCGGCCGCAGCATACAATAGTTGGCCTCAAAAGTTTGACCTACGGTTTGAACAATAGTTTGTACCATACTAGAGTAATCTAGCGACCCGCGAATCACGCTCATTACCTCATTGAACAGAGATTCCTTGCGTAAAGCGCGGCGCAATGCAACGCTGCGCTGCTTGTAGTATTTGTAAGTTTCTGAGGCTTGATTGATCACCAATTTGAGTTCTTCTGGATTCCACGGTTTGGTGATGTATTTGAAAACTTGACCTGAGTTGATGGCCTCAACCAAATCTTCAACATCGGTGTATCCCGTTAGCAGAATCCGAATCGTATCGGGAAATCGCTCGACTGTTTTCCCCAAAAACTCGGTGCCATTCATTTCTGGCATCCGCTGGTCAGATATAATCACCGCCATCTCGCCCTGTTCGTCTAGAACTTCCAGGGCGCTGAGGGCGCTATCGGCTTTGTAAACTTGAAAGTCGCGTCGAAACGTCCGGTACAATAAATCCAAGTTGTCGGGTTCGTCATCGACTACCATCAGTTTCAGCTTGCTTCCATCTCCCCTACTCATCTTTCTTCCCCCTTGAAAACCCCCACCATAGCTGTATTCAGCAAGGTGGCGGGAGGAAAAGGGGGGCTGGATATATGCAACATATCAGTTACGTCAAGTTGAGTTAAAGAAACCCGTTTTACCTTAAGGTGAGCATTCCTTTCGCACCATCTGTTCGCACAACTGATGAGAGGCTTTCGATACTGTAACCCGCCTCGGTAGGCCGCTTCAATAGGGAAAATTCCCGAGTCAGCTTTCACGCTGTGATACGAGCAACGACCGTGTTAGCAGTCGGTACTTTTCTAAACACACCAGCATTCAAAACGGCTAATTAATGCTCTGATTGCAGAGTTCTTAACTAGCGGGGCACTGTCCTCGGTGTGAATTTTAACACTTACTACTAACGCAGGTATTGCTACCTGAGTGTGGTCTAAATCGGCTGAATATCAAGCCCCACTATACCAGGAGGGTTAGCGGTGGGTTGTTGGCGGTATTCCCTACACCTGTGCCGAATCGTACTTGATTGCTGCATTCAAGTCCCCCTAATCTCTGAACTTTTTGCAGCAAGCATATTACTACTGCCGAATCAAGTTATTCTTTCTGCCAGTCTGAGCTTAGCAGAACGAGAGCGGGGATTTCTAGCTACTTCTTCGGATTGCGGCCCGATCGGCTTTTTTGTAAGTACCTGCAAACTGGGTGTTCCTCTGAGTTGGTGCTTGACTGGTCGGTCTTCCAGACTGTGAAATGTAATGATTCCGATTCTCCCACCTGGTTTTAACCACCTCGGCGCTTGGTTGAGGAAAGTTTCTAAAGAAGCGAGTTCGGAGTTGACAGCTATCCTTAAAGCTTGGAAAGTACGGGTTGCCGGATGAATTCTGCCGTGGCGCTGCTTGGGGGGGAAGCTGGAGGCGATCGCCCCTGCAAGTTCTGTTGTAGTTTGAAAAGGACGCCCTTGCACAATCCGCCTCGCGATGCGCCGCGACAGTCGCTCCTCGCCGTACTTGTAAATAATATCTGCTAGTTTAACTTCTTCCCAGTGGTTGATAATCTCTTCTGCCGTCAAAGATTGCTGCTGGTTCATACGCATATCTAGTTGAGCTGGGTGGCGAAAACTAAATCCTCGTTCCGGTGTATCGAACTGAGCAGAGCTGACGCCCAAGTCTGCTATGATACCATCAAATTCGGCCTCTGGGGACTGATATTCAGCAAAGTTGCCGTGCCAAAACTCAACGGGCGAGTTGGCAAATCGGGATTGGCAAAAACGGATGGCTTGTTCATCGCGATCGATCGCCACCACTGTAACATCTGGCGCCGCCGCTAAAATCAAACTCGTGTGTCCGCCGCCCCCAAGCGTTGCGTCCAAATAGTGCCCGCCTGCACGCACAGCCAAACCCGCAATTAATTCTTGACCCAAAACTGGAACGTGATAGGTGTCAATACTGACATCTGATCCAGGGGTATCCTTCTCACAGAGCTCGATATCCTTCATAATCTATAACAGCGAAACAAAAATCAACAATAGTCAGTAATCATTAATTCATTTAATTATGTCAAGAATTGAGACTAGAACCGAACCGATGGTGCTCAACATGGGGCCGCACCACCCATCCATGCACGGGGTACTGCGGTTAATTGTCACCCTGGACGGCGAAGATGTAGTGGACTGCGAGCCTGTTTTGGGCTATCTGCACCGCGGCATGGAAAAAATTGCCGAAAACCGCACCAACGTGATGTACGTGCCCTACGTCAGCCGCTGGGACTATGCTGCGGGGATGTTTAACGAAGCGGTGACAGTCAATGCACCGGAAAAGTTAGCCAATATTGCTGTCCCCAAACGGGCGAGTTACATTCGGGTAATCATGCTGGAGTTGAACCGAATTGCGAACCACCTGATGTGGGTAGGGCCGTTTTTGGCGGACGTGGGCGCGCAAACTCCATTTTTCTATACTATGCGCGATCGCGAACCAATTCTCGATTTGTGGGAAGCAGCCACAGGTTATCGCATGGTGAATAATAACTATTTCCGCATTGGCGGAGTTGCCGCAGATTTGCCTTACGGTTGGGTAGATAAGTGCGAAGATTTCTGCGATTACTTCCTTCCCAAAATTGACGAATACGAACGTTTAATTACCAACAATCCAATCTTTCGCCGCCGGATTGAAGGCCTGGGTACGATTTCCCGCAACGAAGCGATTAACTGGGGACTTTCCGGCCCCATGTTGCGCGGTTCCGGCGTGAATTGGGATTTGCGGAAAGTCGATCATTACGAATGCTACGACGACTTCGACTGGGAAGTTTGTACCGAAGCTGCTGGCGATTGTTTAGCCCGGTACTTAGTCCGAATTCGGGAGATGCGCGAGTCGGTTAAGATTCTCTATCAAGCCTTGAAAGGACTCCCCGGCGGCCCTTACGAAAACTTGGAAGCCAAGCGCCTAGAAAGCGGGCCAAAATCTGAGTGGAACAGTTTCGACTATCAGTTTATTGGCAAAAAAGTAGCGCCAACTTTCAAAATTCCCAAGGGCGAACATTACGTGCGGGTTGAAAGCGGCAAGGGTGAGTTGGGAATTTATATTATCGGCGATGACAGCGTGTTTCCTTGGCGCTGGAAGATTCGGGCTGCGGATTTTAATAATTTGCAGATTTTGCCTCACATTGTGCGCGGTGTGAAGATTGCGGATTTGGTGGCGATTTTGGGCAGTATCGACATTATTATGGGCTCGGTCGATCGATAGAACCAAAAGGGCGATCGTATTTTTTGGCTATTTGCTGATGAGTGCGATCGCTGCTTGTTTGCAGGTGCGATCGGCTATTATAAATTATGGAAGCTCAACCAAAAGAAATTCAGCGTTACGTCGCACTCCTACGGGAAAATTCCTTTCACCTGATGTAAATTGTCAGCTACAACGGTTTCAGGAAAATGCAAAAAACAGAGAGGTTGCAGAATGAATATCGGCAAACGAGAGTTCTACGTCATTATAGAACGAGATGAGGATGGCTATTATGTCGGGGAAGTTCCACAGCTAAAAGCCTGTTACAGTCAAGGAGAAACTATTGATGAGTTGATTGCCAATATCAAAGAAGTTATTGCACTTTGTTTAGAAGAAGAAGGCGATCGTTTAACATATAGAGGTTCTGCGTAATTCCTGTATAGCAACAATCTTAAATTGCTCAACATCAATATTTCTCTCTTCTCTTCCTCTGTGTCCTCTGCGCCCTCTGCGGTAAAAAAAATCTTTATTTCATAAATAAAATAACATCAACCTTAATTTAATTATGACAGTCCAGCAATCAAATATCAACGACAGCAACCCAGAACTCTGCGTTTTAATCAGCGAAAGAATTGCCGCAAGTCCGCAGCAGCGCATAACCTTTGCGGAATACATGGATTTGGCATTGTATCACCCGCAGTATGGTTATTATAATGGCGATCGACCAAACATCGGCAAACAAGGCGATTTTATCACATCACCTCACTGGAGTGCTGATTTTGCCGAGGTTTTGGGCGAGCAATTCGTGGAAATGTGGCAAATTCTCGGCAAACCTCATGCTTTTACTATTGTAGAAATGGGCGCTGGGCGGGGAACATTTGCCGTGCATTTGCTGCAATACCTGCAACGGCAATATCCCGATTTATTTCAAATTTTAGAATACATTATTGTTGAAATTTCGCCTGTTTTGCTGGCACAACAACAGCAAAAATTAGCCGAATTCAAAACAGTCAAGTGGTGCAATTGGGATGAAATAGCTAATAACTCTATCGTCGGCTGTTTTTTTTCTAACGAATTAGTCGATGCTTTTCCAGTGCATCAGTTTATTGTAGAAAAAGGGCAAATTAGCGAAATTTACGTTGCCGCAGCCGAAGAACAAAACAAAGAATCTGGGATCAAGTTTATTGAAGTAGCGGGAGAACTTTCAAACCCTAATATTGCCGAATATTTTGATTTAGTCGGAATAGATTTGTCCGCGACTGTCTATGCGGATGGTTATCGCAGCGAAGTCAATTTAGCAGCTTTAGACTGGATTAAAACAGTTGCCGAAAAATTGCAGCGCGGTTATCTGTTAACAATTGATTACGGCCATCCGGCACACCGTTATTACAATCCGAGACGCACAGATGGCACGCTGCAATGTTATTACCGCCACCGCTATCACAGCAATCCTTATATTAATATCGGGCGGCAGGATTTAACTGCCCATGCTGATTTTACGGCGCTGGAAAAACAAGGGGAATTGTGCGGTTTGGAGGTAATGGGTTTTACTCAGCAGGCTTTGTTTTTGATGATATTGGGTGTGGGCGATAGAATTGCTTCTCTGTCTGCAAATGATGCAGAAGTATTGGATTTGACAACGTTTTTGCGCCGGCGGGAAGCGTTGCACCAATTGATAGATCCGATGGGTTTGGGAGGATTTGGGGTTTTGGTGCAGTGTAAGGGGTTGAAGGAGGAGGAGAAAGGGGAAAAGCTTAAAGGTTTGAGAGTGCCAGATTAGTTATTTGGTTGATTTACGCCGATCAATTCCGCGCACTGACTCAGCGGCGGAAATTCCCATTCTCCCGAATATAAAATAGATGGTAGCTGTAAACCATAGGCAGTAGGAATCACCTCAATCAACCACCAATTAAACATATCTCGTCTGGCTTCAGTACAACCAGAAATGGCATCACCAGTAATTGCATTATACAAAATATCCAAGATGGCATCATAAGCTGTTTTGGTGTTGAGTGTTTGCAGCAACCCATAGAAAATATTATAAGCTTCGTCAGTAGGTTGATATTTTCCAATTTTGTTGATATTAGGAAACAAGGTATCTGCCCAAGTTTCTGGGATTTCACAACCATCCTTCAGCCAACAAGATACAATTCCTTCAACGATATCAGCTTTGCGTTCTTCAGGAAAGTAATGTTTAATGGTCGGTTTAGCTGCTAATGCTATTCCATAAGCCATATAGACGTATCGCTGATGAGATATTGGATCATTAGGCATCCCAAAGGCTGTCATCACTTCTGCAAAAGCTTCTTCTACATTGCACTTTCCACCTCGTTCGTATAAATCGTCATATTTTCTGTCCCAAACCGTCTGAAGTGTTTGCTGTAATTGCTCTGAAATAATTGAGTTGCTGGGCAACTTAAAATCGCTGTAGTAGCCTATGTCAAACTCGATCATTGACTTTTCCTCATTATAGTACCATTTATGAAAAATATTGCTACAAAATAAGTGTTGAGTTTGTTTTTTGAACTATTAGAATTTTTGCACTCATTCCCAGACTATATTGAAATTATCTGCGTTAATCTGCGTTAATCTGCCTTAAATCTGCGGTTGACTGGCTCTATCAAAGATTTATGTAATCTTGTTTATTTTGTCAGGTGCGTCGCCGTGAGATTGTCGATATTTTTTGGAATTTTTTATAGCGACGCACCCTACAATTATACCTCTAATTCTGCGTGTTTTAATCGTTCTTGAATTGACATTCCCTGCAACTTTTCACTCATTTTATATAAATCAACTTTATCATAATCGCCCTTAAATAGCGGAATTAGAGACTCAACAACAGCAGCAATTCCCTCTGGCGGTACTGCATTTCCAATCTGTCGGCGCACTTCCGTAAAAGAACCTTCAAACACAAAATAATCGGGAAAACTTTGTAATCTCGCTCTTTCCCGATTTGTCAATGCACGGGGTTCTGGATAATGATAACCCCAAGTTCCGCCACCTCCGCCAGCAATGATTGTAGATGACGGTTTCTCGGGATCAATTCGCCGATAAACGTGACTAATCATACCTTTCACATAATAGGGGCTATCTTTGGGAATATCAGTAAAATTGCCACCAGCGTTAATTCGCTTCAAAATTTCAATGGTTCGCGGCTGAATTTTCTGATGTTCATTATTAAAAGGCACTTTCTCTACGTCTTGCAATGCTTTCCCAGCACTTCGATAAGGATTTTGGCGATTAGGGCCGTATTCTGCTTGAGGATGCACAAAATCAAAGCCGGTGTCCATCCGAATTCCCACTAATAACACTCTTTGCCGAAATTGCGGAACTCCGTAATCGGCAAAGTTGTAGAGTTTAGGTTTAACTAAGTAACCCGGTGCTATGTTTTCAAAGTCGGAAATTATTTGTTTAATTGCTTGATAATTGTTAGCGCTTAATAAACCTTTGACATTTTCTGCGACAAAAGCTTTGGGCTTTTTTGTGTTGACAAAATCGAGAAAGTATGTATATAAATTTCCTCTGGTTCCTTCAAGTCCGGGACGCTTCCAAATCATTGAAAAGTCTTGACAGGGGAAGCCTCCTATACATATTTCTGCTGCGGGAACTTGTGCAATGTCTATATTTTCTATGCTGTCGTTGACGATGACATCAGCAATGTTTCTGCTGAAAGTTTTGCAGGCGTATTGATTGGAGTCGATCGCCCAAACCACATCAAACCCAGCTTTGTGAAATGGCAAATCCATACCACCACAGCCTGAAAACAAGGATATCAGTTTTGGTTTGGTTTTCCAGCTTACGTCTTTGAGGCCTTCGAGTGACATATTAGTTCGCAGTGGGACAATAGCCGGCTGAATGCCTGCAACACAAGAGTGTGATTATACCAAATAGTCGTCAGGTGCGCTGTGTCAACCGTACTAATAGTCGATCGCCTTTCATGTTTCACTCTTCGTCATCTAACTCGATCCCCGCTTGACGCAATTTTTCTGCTAGTCTTTCAGCGCGGAGTTTTTCGCGATCGGCCCGCAGCCGTTCTTGCTCAGCCCGCTCCTCCGACCACAACAATAACTCACCTTCGGAATTCCACCACCTCAGCCAATAGCCAGTTCTATATTCGTGGCTACCTTCCCAAATACCTAAAAACAAGTTTAATCCAGGTATCCAAAAACGTCCGTTATCATCGGGTTCTTCCAGTCGATAATGCTCCGATTCTAAAGCATAAACTTCTAAATGAGCGGTAGTTGCTCGAA
>Ga0335394_10000211_pt1 | contig 59633 bp, 43 predicted proteins | sample MAT03_FD_205741 | JGI IMG/M metagenome (GOLD analysis project Ga0335394, IMG submission 205741) | Freshwater microbial communities from Lake Fryxell liftoff mats and glacier meltwater in Antarctica - MAT-03 (spades assembly) (version 2) ... | reverse complement strand
ACGGCACACGAGATCTTGCAGGTAAGCATATTTTGATTAGTGCAGGCGGAACCCAAGAATATCTTGATCCAGTTCGTTTTCTAGGCAATCCTTCAACGGGCAAGATGGGCATGGCGTTAGCCCAAGCAGCGTTGCATCGCGGAGCACAGGTGACTTTGGTACACGCACCAATGGAAGCCAATCTGCTTGCTAGCCTATCGGGAGTGACCCAAGTTCCAGTAACGACCGCTGCTGAGATGCAGCAAGCCATGCATCGTCACTTTTCTCAAGCAGATTGGACAGTGATGGCGGCGGCGATCGCCGATGTTAAACCAGCGACCTATTCTCCCACTAAACTGCCCAAAGCCGATCTACCCGACGCTTTATCACTGGTTCCGGTGCCTGATATTGTGGCAGAACTCAGTCATCTGAAACAACCTCATCAACTGCTGGTTGGATTTGCTGCTCAAACAGGTGATTTTATTACCCCGGCTCTAGAAAAGTTGACGCGCAAAAAGCTAGATGCGATCGCCGCCAACCCCATCGATCTGCCTCGCAGTGGTTTTGGCAGTGACCAAAATCAGGCTGTATTCTTGGATAGGACTGGACGGAAAGAGGCGATCGCACTTTGCAGCAAATTGCAAATGGCACACTGCCTATACGATTTTTTGAAAGGATTAAAAAATTAGAAGGTAGTCCTAAACTTGTAAGGATTTTTTGATGGGCGGGCTTCGCCCGCCCATCAAAAAATCCTTACCTCAATACCACTACCCTAATTTCTATGATTATTGTTATACGGCACCAGCGCCCCTGCCCACTGAAGCTTTTCGCGGAGAGTTTGATAGTAAGAGTAGTTGTCTCGCAAAATGATGAAACGAGCGTAAAATTCTGCCATGCGGATATCAACTCGTTGACCAGGCCAGATAGAGGTCGCCATCACACCGTCCATCCACAGTTTTGTGGTGATATCAGGATCGGCCAGAGGCCAAATGCTAACTACAGAACCCGGCGGTAGAACAATCGGTCGACTAGAAAGACTCAGGGGGCAGATGGGAGTAACGGCGATCGCCTCCATGCCGGGATGAATAATCGGGCCGTGCGCGGCAACGGTATAGCAGGTTGATCCCGTAGGGGTGGCAATAATTAACCCATCTCCCTGATACTGATCTACGACTGCACCATCAATTTCCATCTCTAAAATAGAGGTGATCATGCGATCAGCAGACGCAGGCTTAACGCACATTTCATTCAGAGCCAAGAAGCGATCGCTCATCGGTTCCAAATTAGTCCGGTTGCCCTCAAACGTCGTTGCTTGCAGCATCATCCGCTGTTGAACGGCAAAGCGATCGCCCAGCAACCGTTCCCATACCAATTCCGAATCCTGAAATAAATCCAGCGGTTCGGTTAAAAACCCCAAATGGCCACCAATGTTAACCGCCAAAATTGGCACACCCTCCGGCGCTAGGTGCCGTGCTGCCGCTAACACTGTACCATCTCCACCCAAAACGACCGCTAGATCAATAGGCTGAGATACCGATGCCAGAAATACCGGATAGGGATTATCTTTTGCTCCGCTTGGTCCCAGCAAAACCCGACAGTTACGAGCTTCTAACTCGCTGGCACAGCGCTCTGCCCAACGCTGACTGAGTGAGTGCCCCGACTTATGAATAATAATGACTTGTTTTAGCTGCACACGCTCATCTTCTCAACCTGTTACCACTTCAACAGATTGAACTGCTCCATATCTACCGTATCGCGATTTCGATAGATAGAAAGCACGATCGCTAGGCCAACCGCCGCTTCAGCCGCCGCGATCGAAATCACGAAGACCGCAAAAACCTGCCCCTTTACCTCAGCAGGGTCAAGAAAATTAGAAAATGCCATCAGATTCAGATTCACTGAATTCAGCAACAGTTCAATCGACATCAGCACTCTGATCGCATTGCGACTAGTGACTAGCCCATAGATGCCAATACAGAAAAGAGCGGCGGCTAGCAAAAGGAAATACTGAAGTTCCATGAGTCGAATTGAAGATTAAGAAAAGGTACAAGAAAGGAAATTCGGATATCTTTAAATTCGAGTATTTTTACGAAAAGCGGCTGCGGTACCGTTCATAAAAAATATCTGCGTTCATTTAAATCAAAAGCCTAACGACTGCCACCCGTTGTCAATTCACGAGGTCGCTCTGGCAAGGTCAACGTCGATTGAGAATCAGGACCCGTCTCCTCTGGTAAATATTCACGTCGTGCAATCACGATCGCCCCAATCAGCGCCATCAAGAGCAAGACAGAAGCTAGTTCAAACGGGAGCAAAAAATCGCTAAAGAAATGCTTGCCAATCACCACTATCGCGTCATCTCCGGCAATTGAGGCACTCGAGATTGTCCAAGGTGTAGCGACTACCATCGTTCCCAATAAACCAAACAAACCGACACAGACTAAAGCAGTTACGGCTTTGCCAATCCATGCTTTTTCCACGGCAACAAAGTCTTGCCGCTTGTTAACCAACATAATGCCAAATAAAATCAGCACGTTGACAGCTCCTACATAAATTAGGATCTGTGCAGCGGCGACAAACCCAGCATTTAACAAAATGTATAGACCAGAAATGCTGATAAAAACGCCTGCCAGCAAAAATGCTGAGTACACAATGTTGTCTAACAACACCACGCCTAAGGCAGTTGCTAACATCATGGCAGCTAGCAACGCAAACGAAACAACTTGAACGCCATCTGCCAGGTTCACAATCAATCTCCTGTTTAGGGGCTAAAAATAAGGTAAGGGAACTGCGTTGAAATAAGATACCGGCTCAAGCAGAAGGCTTATCATGGATTCCCGCCTGCGCGGGAATGACACCGGGATGATTTTTGTTTGCTCATCCCTAAGGGCGACTAAAGACCGCTTGAGCTTAGGACTGTAGAAGAGGGCTTCAACGAGCAGGAATGGAGGCTCAGCCATATGGGGCTAAGTGAGAGCAGGTAACAGATTGCTTCAGCTCTCTATTTTGCGTTCTCCAGATCTTCCAAAATTTCTTCGGGAAGCTTACCAGCACGGCGAGAGCCAGCAGGCAAGTCATGAGGATCAAGCACGCCCTTGGGTAAGTACCCTAGTTCGCGTAATGGAGTCACCATCGGATCTTCAGTCACCTTGTAGGGTAAACGTCCGAGGGCAACGTTGTCATAGTTCAGCTCATGGCGATCATAGGTGGCCAGTTCGTATTCCTCTGTCATTGATAGGCAGTTGGTAGGGCAATATTCCACACAATTGCCACAGAAGATGCAAACGCCAAAGTCGATGCTGTAGTGATTGAGCTTTTTCTTCTTCGTTTCTTTATTGAATTCCCAATCCACGACAGGTAGATTGATTGGGCAAACCCGCACGCAAACTTCACAGGAAATACACTTATCGAATTCAAAGTGAATTCGTCCCCGAAATCGCTCAGAGGGAATCAGCTTTTCGTAAGGATATTGAACCGTGATCGGGCGACGGTGCATGTGATCAAAGGTGACAGATAACCCCTGACCAATGTATTTTGCTGATTGAATGGCTTCCTTTGTGTAGTCACCAACTTGCTTGAGAAACTTCAGCATGGTAGGACGGGATGAAGGATGGAAATGGATGGGTTAACGTATGTAACTCAGGCCTGTGAGAGCAGAATTTCGCAACCAGGCCTAGAGACTGACCTAACTAGACTTTAATGTTGAACCGACGAACTCAGCCCCCAAAAGCAACTGGAAAGAGTAGCTTTAAGCCCGCAGTCAGCAATAGGTTCACTAAAGAAACAGGCAGCAAGAACTTCCAGCCTAAGTCTAACAGTTGATCAATCCGCACGCGAGGAACCGTCCAACGCAGCAAGATGGCAATGAAGATCATTAGATACGCCTTAAAGAGCATCATGACAATACCCAAACTGGCAGTAATTACCTGAAGCCAGGGAGTATCTTCACTAACTCCAATTAAGTTAGCTAACAGACCAACTGGAATAGGAGATTCCCAACCACCCAGGTATAGAACGGCCACCATTAGGGCTGAGAGCACAAGGTTAGCGTAGGAACCAGCATAGAACAGCATGAATTTGACAGCGCTGTATTCCGTTTGGTAGCCTGCAACAATTTCCTCTTCGGCTTCTGGTAAGTCGAACGGTAGCCGCTCACATTCTGCCAGTGCAGCAATCCAAAAAATAACAAACCCAATCGGCTGTCGCCAAATATTCCAGCCCAAAATGCCGTAGTCTGCTTGCCCTTGCACAATATCAATGGTGCTAAGGGAATTAGACATCATCACAACTGCTAGAACAGACAGTGCCAGGGGAATTTCGTAGCTAATGGACTGAGCTGCGGCTCGCAACCCCCCCAGCAAGGAGTACTTATTGTTGGATGCATACCCGGCCATCAGCAAGCCAATAGGGGCAATACTTGAGAGTGCAATCCACAGAAATACGCCGATGTTGATATCGGTGATGACTATGTTCTGTCCAAACGGCACAATCAGATAGGACAGAAAGATCGGGATGAACACCAGCATAGGTGCGATCGCAAACAGCCAAGGATCTGTCTTTGCTGGCAGAATTTCTTCTTTAAACAGAAGCTTAAGTACGTCGGCAGCAGGAATTAACATTCCCATAGGCCCTGCGTACTCAGGTCCGATTCGCTGTTGGGCGGCGGCAGAAATTTTTCGTTCTAGCCAAGTCGAGACCAACGCTAGAACGGTTACAGCCCCAACCATGAGTACCATAGGCAATGGAATCCAAACGGTTTTGGCAACTCCTGCGGTTAGACCAAACCCTTCCAAGGCCTGAACGAAACTTGCTTGTAAATCGATTCCTGGGTTCATACTTCCCACGTTAGGCAACAGACTAGAGACTATGAGTGGAGTTTAGCTCCGCAGAGCACTGCGATCGCCAAGATCCATTAGTCAACACAGATCAGTATATCCGGTTCATCCCTTCTTGCTTTGACGTTTGCCATACGGCTCTTAAATTTAAGATGTAAATTTAGAAACTAAACCTGCCTGCTACGTGCAGCGCTTTGCGCTCGGATAAATCATTTTTTTGATAAAAAGCCGCGCGGCGCGCGGCTTTTTATCAAAAAAATGTACCTCATGCACTTGAAAAGTACTGTAATCCACGCAAATTCAGCTATGGGGCAGTTTATCAACAGATTGATTCGTTGTTGATTCGTTGACGGGGGCAACCGCTACTATTTAGAGATGATTTAATTCATATTATTCCTAGACTATATTACCTTGGACTATTACGGCTGTGCAAATTCCCGCTCTGCCTGAAGCAACTCATCCCCTGATCAAGTCTTTGTTTCACTACAGCGATCAGGAATTGCTGACGCTATTTCAGCGCCATCCCGATGCGGGGCAATATTTTGCAGCCATTTACTGCCGCTACAGTCCATTGGTTTACACCTTGATTCGCCATTCGGCGCGATCGCCCGTTCAGGCAGACTACCTATTTGCTCACACGTGGCGGCATGTTTTTCACGAATTGGGTGGGTTAGACCTTGATCCGTCTACGTCACCAGAAAAAACGTTGCAGGCCTGGATTATCAACGTGACGGCGGTTTGCATCAACCGAGCAGAGTTACCATCGGTTGAGTCGATCAACTACTCACTACAAGCCGCACCGCCTCCTTTGTGGTGCTATGCCGAGCAAGCTCTAGATCGGCTTTCTCCCGCTCAGCGATTGATGATTTTGATGGCACAAACCTTTAACTGGAGTGAGACTCGAATCTCTGCTTACCTACAAGCAGAAGGAGAATACATGTCTCCCAACGAGGTTAAATCCGAGCTGCAAAAGGGCTATCGAGGGTTGGAAGAAGCCTTGCCAGAAGACATTCGGGCTATTTATCTTAATGATGAAAATTTGACTCAGCGTTTCCAACAGGGGCTAGGTACATCAAACCTAGAGCCTGATTTGGAATAGACGGTAATTCTACAGAACCGCTCTTTGGAGTCGGTGAGTTAAGGTTAGAAAAATCTTGGCGGCAGTTTATGATTGCTCACCTGTAAGCAACCATAAGCCAAATTTTTGAAATTTTAAGGAGCTGGGGGCGCATCACCGCTAAAGTCCACGCCTGTATACCCTCACCCAATTCAACGTTATGGCTGCAAAATTGTTTCAGACGGGCTTTCCTGCAAAGGTTTGCCCGCGTTCCGTGCGTTCTGGTTTAGCAGTCGCTTTAGGATTCAGCTTGAGCTTAGTGACGCTGCTCGGTACGGCTTTTCCGGCTGAAGCTGTTGTGCAATCGTCCGTTAGAAATTCAGTCAGCTTTTCCTGTCGAGACTCGGAGGCCGTGATTCGGCGCAAGAGTGGCCCAGTGGTGGCATTTGGGCGATCGCACATTTACGCTGGCTATCAGCAAGTCTCTAGCGATAACCAAAACCCAATTGTAGTGCGGTTTGATCGGGGGCGACGAACTTGGTGCCGTACTGACTATGAAACAACGGGCGATGACGGAAAAGGCTATGGCCTGTTGTGGAATGGTGGCAACGCCTTGTATGCAGTATTTACCGCTACGGGGAGCCAGGGAACGGCTGGGCAAGACTATCGTCGGTTTAGTACGCGAGGCTGGCTGAGTAGCTATGGCAGTGGGGGCGGCCCTCAAGTGGCAGTAATTGCACGGCTGAATCCAAATACGGGCAACCCCATCGCAGGTACGTTTCTCACAGGTGTTCTTAGCAGTGGACGCACCAATTCGCTACTTGTACGAGAATTGGACTGGTCAGATGGACGACTCACTGTTACCGCCGATTCTTGGTATTCTCCCCGGCGAATCGACCGCCAACCCATGACCTGCACTGGTTCTTCACCCTTTGTCTACACACTAACTTTGGGCGCAAATTTGAGTCAGGCATCGGCGGCGACGGCAGAACGATGTCTTTAAGTCCTTGGGTCTTTAGAGCTTTTGGGTCAACGGCATGGGACTCACGTATTGCAATGATGCTGTAGGCGCTCCGCCCTTGCAGCATCATTGCAATTTGCTGAATGTTCGGGTAGTGGTATTGATGTAAGGATTTTTTGATGGGCGTAAGTCTGTGTTGGTTACAGAACTATTTGGTTGCAGAACGGCAAAGTTGTGCGGCGACAAGCAACCTCGAACTCAGCCCCAAGTTCTCTCGTCCGTCCACACCAACGCAGTGTTAAGTAGGTGGGCTTAATTAAATATAAGATTCTAAAACCCTGCGCCGCCCGCTGTGCGGGCGGCGCAGGGTTTTAGAATTTGGTTTTTATTTAGGTTGAACTACTTAGCCAGCGGTAAGCCATGCCAGATCTCTATGATTCCTTGTCAAGGTCTATATCCTTAAACCCAAGCCAGAAAAGTAAAGTATCCTCAACCCGTGATAACTGCTCTGAGTCCAATTTCCCTAATTTTCTCAGGAGCTTAGCATGAGGAATCGTGACAAGATTCTGAACGTCAAAGGCTCCTAGCTTCAAAAAACTTACTTTAACATCAACCTCGAAGCGGGAACCTCTTAGGCTTGTCGTGTGAGGAATCAGTGTCGCTAAAGCTCGATCTTGTATCAGAGCTGGAATGCTAGCCACTAGACATGGCCTAACCTTTGCAACATAGCCCAGATCCACCAACCAAACTTCACCACGACCAGGGCTACTCATAGTTTGGTTCTTGCTGGTCTAAGGCTAAGAATAGCTCTTCCGCGTTTAAGGTTAAATCCTCGTCTGTCAGAGGTGGAAAATCAAAATTAATGATTCGCCTCAAGATTTCGAGGGCAATCTCTAGTTGCTCTGTATCAGGTAACCTATCAAAGCTGTTGAGAATTTCTTGGACTAAGGCAGTCATAGAATTGCATTGAATACCTGGTTTAAAACTAGCACAGTTGCCAGCGCCTAAGCATGTTCCCTTAGAACCACTACTAACATTGGCTTACAGACATTTAACTTGCTCAAAGAGGCGTTCAATTGGGTGCTCTAGTATCAACGGGTCAAAGCTTTGGGAAATTTGTGTCGGCCAGCAGTCTTTGAGAAGGCAGAGTAGCTGTTGCCCTGATCTTGGGTCATTTCCAAATCCTGACCAGTTACAATTCGTCATGACTAACAGAAACATTTTTGCGCCCGGAAAAATTTCTTGCAGTTTTTGTTCACGGTCATCAAAATGGGCAGCCCAGTCATGCCGCCTCCAGCCAAGCTGAGTTTTGCATTCAACAGCAGCAAGTAGAGCATCTCCTCTCCAGATACTGATATCAGGCCGGATTGCCTTTCGCTTGCGCTGGATCGCACGTTCTGAGACGACTTCGAAATTTAGTCTTTCAACCTCATTAAAAAGTTTCAACGAGAAAAGGATTGTTTCCACAAAAAAGTCTGCACCAGCTTGTGCAAGTCGCTTATCAAGAAACTTCTTGATGCTGTCTTGAGCACAGTAAAAGGCTCGTAACCGATTAACAACCAGTCTGGAATAATCCAAGTCTTCTTTGGAAAGATTCACTTTCTTCAGGTTGTCGTAAGAGTTCTTTAGCGTCACCGACAAGCTATCTAATGTAAGTGCATATTCATCAGAAAACTGACCAGCCATAAAAGTAGTCATCCATACCATGTATAGAAAAGAGGAGCAAGCCACCTCGAATCATGAATTGGATCTATGACTCCACAGGCAAGATAGCAGGCTAACTATTGGTTGCGGTTGTAGAGCTATTGGTTGCGGAACTGCCATGCTAACTCTAATAGCTGAACCCAGCGCTTGTGAACTTGTTTGGGGGTGCATTGCAATACTTGGGCGATCGCCTGGTCGCTCTCCTTTTGCCCCTTTAACTCCAACAATTGCCGCTGCTCTGCCGAAATTTGCTGCTGAAAGGCTTCCCACTGTTGTGGCGGCATCCCCAGGTTTTGGTCGAGGTCTGCGCCTAACCACTGGTGTACTAACTGCCAGCGATGAGAGCGGGCAAATTTTTCGACGTGGTACTTAAATCGCTGCTGTAAATAGTCGCGCTTGCGAGGTGAGAGTCCCAAAATGTCGTCAATTTCGGGAGCAGTCAGATCTTGCATCTTCAAAACTAGATAGTCAATACAGTCAGTTTGCTTTTGGGCTTCTAGATACTGAACCAGCTCATCCACTACGCGATCGCGCAGTACCCCTTCTGATGGGTCAAGGGCATCCGCTACCATCTGCTCCCGCACCTGTTGCATCACAGGCGAACGGCTATGGACATCGCCATCTTCACCCCGCCCTGACTCTACTGCCAGTTCAATATCTACTGAGGTTTCTACAGGCTGACGGCGAGCAAAACTTTGGGCGCGCAGAACGATGAGCTGCTGGTTGCGGCGGCCAGGTAAATTGATTCGGCGTTTGCCATACTGCTCGGTGAATGCCATATACTCCGCCAGTTCTAGACGAGTTTTAGGGCTATAGGTGCTGCTTAAATAGTTTTCTTTACGAAACGCCTTCAGCACCTCAATGTAAAAGCCCTGCATAAAGTCTTCGATTAACTCGTAGCGGGCTTGAAAGCCTAATTGGGCGCGACTATGGGCAATGTGCCGATAGACGATCGCGCTGAGGTGGCTGTGCAAATCTACCCGCCCTCGACGCGAACCTTGGCGGTAGTATGTCAAGCATTTTTGCAGGCGATGTTGAGAGAGGGTAACCTGCCATGACTGAACTTGCCCAGAAGCTTGGATGCGATCGCTTTTAAGACAAATTCGCTCTACCTCAGACACAATGCGAGTAGCTACTGCCTTGGCACTAGCAGAGGGAGCGGCAGAGGGTGATAGGGACAGAGCCTCTTGCAACTCGGTCAACAAGCGCTGCACCAGCCTAATGTTTTCGACGGGGGGTTCTGTCGGCGGTAAAGGTTCAAGTTGGTCTAAGGGCTGATCTGACGAAACAGCATTCACAGTCTCGTCTGGTAATGAAACGTCTGCAGTCAGGTTAGCCAAAACATCCTCTGATAGGGCGTTCTGGCTCAATGTTTGGGAGGAGTCAGACTCTTCTACGCCGGAAGGACTTGGAGATTTCGCGGGTTCGACATTCATGACTAGACCTGAGGTAATGCACACATGGGTAGAGCAACTGCCGAAGATGAGTGCCGACGTTCAGAAACCGTCCCATCCTCGATTGCCATAATTATCTACACGCCAGTTCTCGGAGACTACGGTGAGACTAGACGTGGGTATGTCACTTTTTTGGCTGGCATGTAACCGATTGAGTTCAACCCAGGCTACTCCATCATTGGCGAACCCCCTTTTCTCTGGGGACTTCAGACATGGCGACACCTCTAAATCGCTGTTACTGTCCACTCAAATAGGGTGACAGTTGTAGAAGTGGTTTAGGGGCGATCGTGCGATCGGCGACTAGCTGAAAAGTCCGGATTAAGTAGTTCAACCTAAATAAAAACAAGATTCTAAAAGTCTGCGCCACCCGCTGCGCGGGTGGCGCAGACTTTTAAGGTTTTATATTTAATTACGCCCATCTACTTAACTTAATTGGAGCATGATTATGGAAACCCAATCACAACTCTATTCAAACCGTTACCTGTCAACGCTCTGCCTCTGCAACCAACCCGGAGACCGCCTCACATCCTAGACCCTTTCGCAAGAGAATAGGTTCCTCACCCGTTAAGTCCAGCATAGTAGAAACCTGGAACCCTACCGCTGAATCGTCATCAATGATGATATCTACTAATTTATCGAGATGATCAAATAACTCTGCTTTTGACACTCGTTCTCCTGACTGCCCAAAAACTGTCGAAGCAGAGGTAGAAATCACTGGATTTTCCAACGCCCCCAGCAAGGCTTGACAGATGGCGTGATTGGGCACTCGGATGCCTGTGGTTTTGCGTTTTGGATCCATAACCAGTTTAGGTACTAGCTTGGTAGCAGGCAGTAAAAATGTATAAGGCCCTGGGATTAACCGTTTTATTAACCGATAGCCTGCATCGCTGACATGGGCATAGCTGGCAATGTTGGACAGTGACGAACAGAGAAAGGTTAACGGCTTGTCGCTAGAGATGCGCTTAATTTGCCGCACCCGCTCCACAGCAGACTTAGCCGTTAAATCACAGCCGATTGCGTACACTGTGTCGGTTGGGTAGAGCATGACGGCTCCTTGTCGCAGGTCATCCCGAATTTGTCCTACAGTGCGCGTTTGCGGTGTCTCTGGATGGAGTGTGTAGACAGTAGCCATAGAAAACCTGCTGAAGCTTGCCCATTGATTTACTCTCGCTGATGATGAAGAAGATTGACCCCCTCTCTCTACCACTATGACGAAAATTGCGTATCTTGAGTGTCCCACAGGTGTGGCGGGGGATATGTGTCTGGCAGCCCTGGTTCACGCGGGTGTGCCGTTAGAGTACTTAGCAGAACAGCTAAAGCGTCTGGGCATTTCGCACGAATACACTCTACGAGCAGAAACGGTGTATCGTAACGGTCAAGCCGCTACGAAGGTTCATGTTGAGTTGCATCGCCCCCCCGACCCTGTTAATGTCGCTCATGCCGAGCCAGGGGTTGATCCCCATCCCACCTTTGCAGGATATCAGCAGTCGCCCCCAGCAGAAATTACTGCCACTGAGAAACGTGAATTATTAGATCTTCACCGCCCCTCTACCAGTACTGACGGGCGATCGCCTGAGCATGAGCAGACTGAAACAAGCGATCGCTCCCAGCAGCCTCCCTTCCATGAGCATGAGCACCGTCATGAGCACGAGCATTCGCACGAACACCCGCACAACCATTCTCAAGGGCACGAACCTAACTCCCCGACGGCCGAGCTAGTCAGCCATCTGCCCTCGACAAATGCTGCTACTCATACCAGTCGTCATTTGCCTGAAATTGAGCACCTGATCAAATCTGCTGGTTTTTCTGCCAGAGCCGAGGACTGGAGCTTAGCGGTATTTCGTCAACTCGCCGTAGCAGAAGGAGCCGTACACGGCATTCCTCCCGAAGCGGTGCATTTTCATGAAGTGGGCGCGACGGACGCGATTGTAGACATAGTAGGCACTTGCTTAGGACTCGATTGGTTGGGGATTGATCAGCTTTATTGTTCTGCTCTGCCCACTGGCGGTGGGACGGTTTGGGCAGCTCACGGTCGGCTGCCAGTTCCTACGCCTGCCGTGTTAAAGCTATGGGAAATGCGTCGGGTGCCAGTATACAGCAACGGCATCGACCGAGAATTGGTAACCCCCACCGGAGCAGCGATCGCCACTACCCTAGCCGCTCAATTTGGTGCGCCCCCACCCATGACAATCCATCGCGTTGGGTTAGGTGCGGGGTCTCGCGACCTGCCAATTCCAAATATTCTGCGGCTGTGGATTGGAGAAGGCAGCTCAAATCAGCCCATCACTCACTTATCTCAAAGCTCCAACCCGCAAGCCCAAAAGTCCTTCTCACCCCCTGCGACCGAAGCGATCGCCGTTTTAGAAACTCAGATTGACGATGCTAATCCCCAGGCGATCGCCTATGCGTTTGACAGATTATTTGAAGCGGGTGCTGTGGATGTGTTCACACAGCCTGTAATGATGAAAAAATCTCGCTTAGGCACGCTGCTTACCGTAATTTGCCATCCTGCTCAGGCAGAGAACTGTGAACGCGTTCTATTTCAAGAAACGTCAACCCTGGGAATTCGTCATTCCTTACAGCAACGTACCGCACTCCATCGGGAGATAATTTCAGTCAATACGGTTCATGGCGCAGTGCGGGTGAAGATTGCTCGTGCTCAACCGGGCGGCGAAATTCTCAATACCCAGCCTGAATATGAAGACTGTGCCAAAATAGCGTACACCACTCATTTACCGTGGCAAGACATTCATCGACTGGTTTTGCAGAACTGGTATACCGCTCAGAGGCACCACTAGTTTTGGGTCACGAGTCCCTACTCTCCGCTGGCTTCGACTGCGCTCAGCCAGCGGAGAGTAGGGGACGCTTAAACTTTCAGACTGCTACATTTCCCGGCTAGCTAACCTATGGACGAAACTCCTTCAGAACGACGCAAACAATTGCAGCAAAAAGACCCAGAACTCTATGCGCGCTTGAAAGCAGAATCTAAAGCTCCTTACCGAGGGTTGAGGCGATTTGTTTATGGATCGTTTGGCATATCGGGACTAATTGGGGCATTTATCTTTTTAACGCAGGCATTAGCAGGACGAGACACCGCAGCCGCACTGCCAAATTTGATGCTCCAGATTGGTGTAGTAGCGCTAATGGTGTGGCTGTTTCGGCTAGAACAGCGCGTTGAGACCCGCGATCAGAAACGTTTAGATAAATAAGCGTATTGGTCAATCCGGTGCTGCTGATTTCAGGTATGTTTTTTTTGAAAGGCACGCTGAGCGTGCCTTTCAAAAAAAATTATACCCAGATTAAGGAATGCCGTCAGTCTCAGTGCAACATGCATTACGGCAGGCTATTACATTTAGTACTCAATTGAGTACTAAAACGCTAAGGAGCGCCAGGCTCAAAGCTTGGCGCTCCTTAGTATGTAAAATTTTTTGATGAAAAAATCTCTAATGGAAAAAGGCTTTGCAATCGTTCTAGAACGTGGTTCCAGGCGGGCTCTCAATAGGCCAGCGTTTCTAATGTCTCGCGTAGATAGCGGCGAACTTGTTGCTCTAAGCTAGGTGCAGACAACTGAACGTCGTGATTGTGTTCTAGTTGCCAACGCTGAAAACCCGAACTGGCAGCGATCGCCCGCTTCAAATTATCCCAAATAGCCGTGTCGCCTGGGAGCTGCTGGGAACTGGTATAAGAAACCGACATAAAACCTCGCAAAATCTGCTGGGGTGGGAGTGAGGAGAAGTCATTTTTTGGATCTTCACTACACAATAGCGTAGTCTGAAAAATCAGTTGTGTAGTCAGACACCATCAATTCGGAAACCCTTTGAAACGCAATGTTCAACTTAGGTTCAAGCCAGCTTCAGGGTAGATTCAAGTTATGGCGATCGCCAGATGAATTAGGACATAGTTGTGAGTAGGCTCAGCACACCCACAACTATGTCCTTGTCCTAACCGTCGGGGCGATCGCCAGAGTCTGTAGTCGGATTGTAATCAGCATCAGGCGAGCCTGGGGAAAAATTGAACCCAGCTTCGGCAGATAGCTCAGATATGTCTTTGGTTTCCGGTTCAAGACGGTTGGATTCTGCAACGTCTAATTCAAAGCTTTCCGACTCGCTTTCAGACTCGTTTTCAGACGCAGAAGTAGCCATTGATACATCTTCCCCAGGCTGTTCTGGCAGAATATCAGACCCCATCTCCGAAACATCCAACTCTGAGATACTCGTCAGAGGAGCCGTAGCGTTTTCCTCCACCTCTAACAGTTCGCTCAAACTACTGGGCTTTATCGCGTCATTTTGTTCTACTGGCGAATCTGGAGTATCTGAACCATCGTCCCAGGGAGATAGCTCCGATCGCGCGTCTGGCTCAGCAAGAACAGAAGCCCCAGACACAGGAGATCGGGGGACTCGTTGAGCGCGTGGAGTGACGGGCTTAATCGGTTTTGGCGCATCTGCCAGCAGCGGGGGAACAATCTGTTTCACTCGCAAACCCAAAAGCGTGAAGTCGCTAGCAATCTGTTCAACAGGGTAAGGAATCAAACTGGCTAGCTTAGTATCGCTAGCCAGCATGACGCGCGCCACGCTTAGCGGCACTTGTAAAAACAAATTGCAACACAAGAACGCGATCGCCGCCAACCCCAAGCCAAACAGTCGCGTTTGGGGAAACAGCGCCGCCGCCTCGGTACCCAGTGGGGCAACGCGGTAGATCTGCCATAGTAGAAACAACAGGGCGATCGCGCTGATCCCGGCTAGCACTTGGCCTTCAGTACCTTTGAACAGTCGTAATATCCGCCGCTGCTGCTCAGTCAAAAACTCTGGCTTAATCGCAAGAGCAACTAGGCTAAAAATGCAAAAAGGTCGCTGCCATTGCATCCACAAAATAGGTGCAATGCCTACCCCAGCAACGAATAGCACCTCCAGGAAGACGGGCAAAACCGGATCGCCCACGGCCAAGCCCAAGAAGCAAAGTTCCAAAAACAGGGGCAAAGCAGCAAGACCCGCTAGATGAATCCACAAATATGGATCAGACCAGAAAGAGCGCATATTCGTCACTGTGACTACCAATGTCATCCTAATCTAGGGCTGTATCACTTGTGCCATCTGCCACAATAGGAATAGAAAAAATGTTAGCAATTTAAAGAAATAGGGTCATGAAGCGATATCGGTCAGTTCTTAGTTTAGTGTTGGCAGCGATCGCTGTCTTTTTGGTTAGCTGTGGAGGAGCACCCGTTGCTAAAGGGCCGCTTTACAGCTCAACGCAACTGGCTCAAATTCAGAAATACTCGGCTGATGTGGAAGATCTGCGGGCGCGGATGCTAGACATTCCCCCATTGGTACAACAAGAGAAATGGACAGATGTGCAATCGTACATTCACGGCCCGTTGGGTGAGTTACGCTTCAAACTGTCCAACATGGCTCGCTTGTTAGAACCCAAGCAAGCCCGCCCTGCTGCATTGGCTGCGGCGAAGGCCGTTTTTGGCCACCTCAACCAGATTGATGAGGCCACGATCACAACCGATTCTCGTAAGGCATTTCTCAACTACAACGAAGCCCTAAAGGATTTTGATGCCTTCTTAAACTTGATCCCCACTGGAGAAGACGGTTAAGATTGCAGGTCAACTATAGCGATAGCCATAATCAATAGGACGCCTCCCTGTCATTCCCGCGCAGGCGGGAATCCACCCCCGCACCTATCTAGCAGATGGATTCCCGCCTGCGCGGGAATGACGCTGGCATGTCCTAAGCTTTATGGCTATGACTATAATATCTAACCGCTAATTCTAAAAAATTGGGTGTTGCTGATTTTATGTATGATTTTTTTGAAAGGGGCGATGAGCGCCCCTTTCAAAAAAATCATACCCAGATTAAGCAATGCCAAACATTGATATCTCGTGGGCTAAGCCTACGGGATATCAATGTTTTAAGCGACTTTATCAAGGCAATGTACGGATGATTCAGGTTGTTGTAATTGGCTGCGGCGTAGTGGGAGCGGCGATCGCCTACGAGCTGAGCCAAGTGGCAGAGTTAACAGTCACGGTGATCGATCGGCAGCCTCCTGCTCAAGCCTCAACTGGAGCGGCTCTTGGGGTATTGATGGGCGTAGTCAGTCAAAAGGTAAAAGGCAACGCTTGGGCAATGCGCCATGCCAGTATGCAGCGTTACAGCACCTTAATTCCAGAGCTAGAAGCCCTAACGGAGCGCTCCATTCCAGTCAATCGGCAGGGCATTTTACTACTGCAATTTGCCGATGATTTAACAATTTGGGAAACGCTTGCAGAGCTGCGCCACCAGCAGGGATGGCAGTTAGAACTATGGTCTCCTGAGCAAGTGAGCGATCGCTGCCCCCACATTGCAACGGCACACCTGACTGCCGCCGTTTACTCTCCTCAAGACTGTCAGGTTGATCCCACAGCTCTAACGCTGGCATTAGTCGCGGCGGCTCAACAGAACGGTGTCGAATTTGACTTCAACACGACTGTGACAGGCTTAAGTTCTCATCCGATTGAGCCGTCTGCTCAACCACCATCTGCCCATTCGGAACCCCTTCAGCGCTGCTGTCAGCTCTACACGAACAAAGGTAGCCTTTCACCAGATTGGGTGGTGGTGAGTGCGGGACTTGGTTCTACACACCTGCTTCAATCCCTGTCTACTCAACCTTCAACCTCCACTCTCCAAATTCGTCCTGTGCTAGGGCAAGCAGTGCGGTTAAAACTAGACGTACCCTTGGGCGATCGCACCTTTCAGCCCGTCATTACCGGCAACGACATCCACCTTGTGCCCCTCGGAAACGGGGAGTACTGGGTAGGGGCAACAGTGGAGTTTCCCCCTGAAACAGGCGACGTGACAGCAGATCCAGCTCAACTGGAACGAGTGATGGCAGAGGCGATCGCCCTTTGCCCTGCCCTAGCCAACGCCACAATTCTCAAAACCTGGTCTGGCTTACGCCCGCGCCCCCAAAACCGACCCGCCCCAGTAGTAGAACGATTGACTGGATATAAAAACGTTATTTTAGCGACTGGTCACTACCGCAACGGGGTTCTGCTCGCACCCGCAACCGCAGAAAAGGTAAAAGGGGCGATCGTGGATAACCCGTAGAGACGCGATTAATCGTAGAGACGCGATTAATCGCGTCTCTACAGGTTATTTATGGATTCAACGGCGTATTCCCTCCCAAGTTTGTGAACCCACCCGCAATGTTGTTGGGTGAGTTGAGCGGCGAAGCGTTGAAAACACTATTGCCCACCGTTAGTGTGCCGCCAGCGTTGAGAATCGCACCTCCCCCTAAACCAATGGTGCTGGCCTGGTTGTTCACAAAATTGCTAAAGTCTACGGCTGTAACTCCAGAGGTGTAGATTCCACCCCCACCAGAATTGGTCGCCTGGTTTCCAGAGAATGAGATTCTGGTAGTTCCCGTTCCCGTCACATTCAGCGTCCCTGAGTTTGCAATACCACCCCCAATACTGGTTGCCATATTGCTTTCAATACTAGAGCTGTTGACCAGATTCACCGTACCCGACTGAATGTTGATCCCTCCCCCAGCACTGGTTGCAGTGTTGCTAGCTACCGTTGTGTTGTTGAGGGTGAGGGTGCCATTTTGGTTGTAAATTCCACCTCCTAGCGCTGCGGTGTTGCCACTAACACGGCTATTTTGCAAGGTCAAATTACCGTTGTTGAGAATTCCACCCCCATTGCCCCCGCTCACACTACCATTGGCGATGGTCAAATCTTGAATGGTTGTCGTCACCCCATTTTGCACCGTAAAAATTCGATAGTTGCCGCTACCGCTGCGCTGCACCGTCAGGTTAACAGCGCCAGGGCCATCGATAATCATGTTGCGAGCCAGGTCGGGCAATGCTGATTCTAGATTAATCGTGCCCGTCAGAGCTGCTCCGGTAAAGGTGATAGTAGGATTGACCAGTGAGGTGCTGCTGTTGGCGGCCAAAATCGCTTGACGCAGCGATCCAGCACCGCTGTCGTTAGTATTGCTAACAACGCCATCATCGTTAAGAATCGTACTCTGAACTGGGTCTACAGTACCTACTGTATAGGCTGCATCCGCTACCAGGGTTAGACTCACCGTTTCATCTGGTTCAATCGTCGTCAAGTCCACAACGGGTGTAACATCCAGCGTGACGGCAGCTTGTCCCGGTGCAAAGGTGATGGTTCCTTGCGTCGCATTAAAGGAGGCGCTACCGCTGACGGTGTAATCGTTTCCTCCACCAAAGGTGGCTGTTCCCCCCACGTTGAATTTGACGGTCAATGCATCCGAGGTGGCTCCAACGCGGTTAAAAGTATAAGTCAGAGGGGTGCTACCATCTTCTGCAACACTACCGGGTGCTACCAACAGGGTGACCGTTGCATCATCATTGAGGATAGTACCCACCACCGGATCAATGGTTTCCGAGGTATACCCTGTGCCGTCTTGCAATGTGATGGCAATGTCTTCGTCTAGCTCTTGAGCCGAGTCGCCTATGGGCGTAATTCTCAGCGTTCGAGATGTGATTCCTGAGCCAAATACAATGGTGCCGGTGGTACCGTCAAAGGTAATCGTAGTGCCCGTGGGTGCAGAGACTGTGTAGTCTGTGTTGAATACTGCGGTTCCGGCAACGGTAAAGTTCACGGTTACAGGGCTACTAACAAACGTAGAACGGTTGAACGTGTAAACCAAGTCAGTCGCGCTATTTTCTACGACGCTAGCAGGGCTAATGCTTAAGCTCACACTGCCCTCGTCATTGAGGATAGTTCCAGTGGCAGCAGTCGGGGTGCCCACAACGTATCCTGTCCCGTTCGTAACTCCTAGAACGACCGTTTCATTGGGTTCTTGAAGACTGTCTGTGGTGGGGTCAATCGTCACCGTTCGAGTAGTTTCGCCAGCAGCAAAGCTCAAGCTGCCACTAGTAGCACCGAAGGTAAAGGTGCCCGCGTTAGACGAGGCGGTGTAGTCGGTTTCTGCACCTTCAAATGCAGCGGTTCCACCCACCGAGAAATTTACGGTCAAGACGCTGCCTGTAAAGCCAGAACGGGTAAAGGTATAGACCAAGTTTGAGGTGCCATCTTCTAACACCGAGGTGGGCGAAGCCGCTACTGTAATTTGGCTTTCGTCATTGAGGATAGTTCCCTGAACTGGAGATGTAGATAGAGGGATGTAAGCCGTGCCGTTAGCCAGTGATAGGTTAACGGTTTCATCAGGTTCAAACAAACCATCGGCAACGGGTTTAACCCTAATTACTTTGCTGGTTTCCCCTGCCCCAAAGGTGAGCGAGCTAGCACCTGCCGCAAAGGTGCTGATCGTGCCAGGGGAGGTCAAGATGGTGTAATCGCCGTTGGCACCGCCAAACGCTGCTGTACCCCCCAAGGTCAAGTTAACGACAATCTGGCGATTAGTGAAGCCTGTGCGAGTAAAGGTATAGGTCAGTTCATTAGTAGCACTGTCTTCGGTAACACTAGTGGGTGTAATGGCCAAGGCAATTTGGCTCTCATCGTCTGTGATGGTACCCGTGGCGCTGCTGGCAGGGGCTAGTAAGTAGCCTGTACCCGGTACGATCGAGAGAACGACACCCTCATTCGTCTCTAGTAGATTGTCAGCCGTTGGTGTAACCCGAACAGTAGCGGTGGCAGAGTTGGCCGCAAACGTAACGGTTCCTGTATTTCCGGTCACCGTGCCGCCTGTGAGAACGTAATCGGTATTGCGAACCGCTGTGCCGCCTAAGCTAAACGAAACAGGAAGATTATTACGAATGTACCCTGCGCGGGTGAAGGTGTAGACCAGTGCAGTGCCCTCGTCTTCGGGCAGGGTACTAGGGGCAACGGCAATCGAAATAGAACTGGGAGGAATCGGAATATTTACCGCAAAGTTACCCAGCACTGTGGCTGGAATAAAGTTTCCACTGGTATCAAAAACTTGTTGAGTCTGGAGAGTAATTTGATAACTGCCGTTGTCGTTAGCATCCCAAGTGCCACCCGGAGCAGCGATCTGATAGGTGACAGTGCGAGAGGTGCCATTGCCTGCGGGCGTAAAACTAACTAGGTTAGCAGCCTGACTAAAGCCTTCGGGACCCGTGATCAGTAGATCTCCAGCGCTGAAGCTAGCGCTATTGAGCTGAACCGCATCAGCATACTGCAAGGTAAAGGTTTGGGTAGTGCCCCCGCTTGTCGTGATGTTGGGGGTGGCGATCGCCAAATTAGCAACTCCAGGAGCCGCCGTGTCTTGAGCTGGCAAGGTGATCAGTTTGATGTCTCTGCGAGTAATATTTCTAGCATTGACTTGCTGAATAACCGCCAGATACTCTCCTGTAACTCTATTTCGGATAATTGTATTTCTAGCATTCCTGCCCGTGCCCTGAGTAATGCTGAGGTTTCTGAACGTCAGACCATCAGCCAAGCGAATCTGATCTTGTCGATCCTGAAAATCAGTGATGATATCTGCTGCTCTTAACTGCGCGCCCCCACTCCCATTGCTGAGCACAAAGACATCTCGACCTTGCCCGCTCGTCATGGTGTCGCGTCCGGCACCTCCTACTAGCGTATCGTTGCCAAGCCCACCCAAAATCTGGTCTTGACCCGCGTCTCCATAGAGAAAATCGTTGCCATCTTCACCAATCAGTCGGTCATTACCGTCATTTCCAGATGCGGTGTCATTTCCTGCACCACCATTGAGCAAATCGTTATCTGCCTTGCCTAACAGGAGATCATCACCTGCATTGCCATACAGCTCGTCATTCCCGGCTTCACCTAGCAGTGTATCGTTTGCATCTTCGCCCAAGATTAAGTCTGACGTGGTGGTGCCAACGAGGAAGTCTACACCAGCGGTTCCGATAATAGTAGCCATCGACAATTTTCCTAACGAACTTTAAGAAGGGGAGAACAGGGAGAAAGCTAACCCGTTACGACTACTCAACAGTCTCTCGCACGTATCATTGAAGACGATTGAGAAGTCACAGCTTAATGACGTGTAAGTCATAGGCTCTTTATCGTAGGCTGTTGAGAGCCAAATCATTACAGAGATCTTGCCCACTTAGGGGTGCTTAAATTAACCTGACCTAATCTGTATTGGTGTTTTTTGACATAAAAATACTTCTAAAAACCAGGTATAGCTTGAGTTTTGTATATTTTGTTACTTAAGTTCATATCGCGGTGCTAAACGACTTGCGTGCAGAACTGTGAGAAGGGGAACGGGCTAAGCCTGTTCCCCTTCTCAGCCGTTAATTGAGAATTGCTGCATAGAACACCGATTCAGGTAAAATTCTATACCGATAAGAATGCGCCGCAACACAATTCTTTAGCTTTCTACCCCTAGCGTCTGCACCAAAAATGCCCATTTATCGGCAGCTTCTTCAATTTGCTTGGTCGTTGGTTTTCCGGCACCATGTCCAGCTTTAGTCTCAATTCGAATCAGCGCTGGGTTATTTCCTTGGTGGGCGGCTTGCAGAGCCGCAGCAAATTTGAAGCTATGGGCAGGTACGACGCGATCGTCATGGTCGGCGGTAGTAATTAAAGTGGCAGGATAGGCGGTGCCAAGTTTGAGGTTATGAAGTGGAGAGTAGGCATACAGGGCTTGAAATTCTTCAGCGTTCTCTGGTGAACCGTAGTCAGAGCACCAAGCCCATCCAATGGTGAATTTGTGGAAACGCAGCATGTCCAACACGCCAACAGCAGGCAGTGCTGCCCCAAACAGGTCGGGGCGCTGGGTCATGCAGGCACCCACAAGCAGACCACCGTTGCTACCTCCGGCGATCGCCAACTTTTCTGAACAGGTATAGCCTTGGGCAATCAACCACTCCGCTGCCCCGATAAAATCGTCGAAAACGTTTTGTTTCTTTAGCTTAGTGCCCGCTTCGTGCCACTCTTCGCCATACTCACCGCCGCCGCGCAGGTTGGGCATGGCATACACGCCACCCAGTTCTAGCCAAACCATCAAGCTCGGCGAAAACGATGGGGTCAGCGAAATATTGAAGCCCCCGTAGCCGTAAAGATACGTCGGGTTTTGCCCGTTCAACATCAGCCCCTTTTTGTGGGTGATAAACATGGGTACCCGTGTCCCATCCTTGCTGGGGTAGAAGACTTGCGTAGTTTCATAATCAGCAGGATTAAAGGCGATCGCGGGCTGACGAAACAGGGTGCTTTCACCCGTAATCAGGCTGTAACGGTAGATTGTAGTGGGAGTAGTAAAGCTAGTGAAGCTGTAAAACGTTTCGGTATCGGCGGGTTTGCCGCCAAACCCACCCACCGAACCCAATCCCGGCAGCGCCACATCGCCTAAGTAGGCACCGTCTAGGGCAAAGCGTTTGATTTGACTGTGGGCATCTTTGAGATACGAAGCAATGAACTGGTGGTGCAGCACGCCCACCCCTTTTAGGGTTTCAGGCGCTTGGGGAATCAGCTCTTGCCAGTGCTCACGGCCTGGATTGGTCAAATCCACAGCTATGACGCGACCGCGCGGTGCATCTAGCGTGGTGCGTAGCCAGAGGCGATCACCCTCGTTGTCGATTACCCTAAAGCTGGCTTCAAAGTCGTTAATCAGTTCTACAATCGGTGCATCAGGACAGCTCAGATCTTGATAGAACAGCAGGTTTTCGGCCTTGGTGCTTTGAGAAACGTAGAGCAGCAGGTAACGCCCGTCCTCCGTAATTTGGGTGCCAAACATCCACTCTTTTTGATCGGGTCGATGGTACACCAATATGTCATCAGACTGGGGGGTGCCAAGCCGATGGTAGTAAAGCTTTTGAAAGTAGTTCAGGTCTTCTAGCTGCGTTTGCTCGTTTGGCTCGTCGAAGCGTCCGTAATAAAACCCCTGGTGATCATGCGTCCAAGTCGCCCCAGAAAACTTAACCCATTGCAGGTGGTCACCCAAGTCGTCACCCGTTTCTACATCCCGTACATGCCACTCTGTCCAGTCTGAACCAGAGCGAGAGAGTCCATAGGCCAGCCGACTCCCGTCTTCACTCAGCGCTAGACCCGCTAGGGCGACGGTGCCATCGGCAGAGAGCGGATTGGGATCAATCAAGATTCGTGGCTCCGCATCCAGATTCGGCAACGTGTAGAGCACGCTCTGGTTTTGTAAGCCGTCGTTTTTAAAGTAGAAGTAGCGATCGCCTTGTTTAAAGGGAATGCCGTATTTTTCGTAGTTCCAGAGCTGGGTGAGACGCTGTTGCAGGCGATCGCGTCCACTAATCTGGCTCAGATACCCAAACGTGACAGCATTTTGCGCCTCAATCCAGGCACGACTCTGTTCAGACGTTGGGTCTTCTAACCAGCGGTAAGGATCGGCGATCGCCTCACCGTGATACTCGTCCACCTGATCACCCAGAGGGCTAGCAGGATACATCAGGGGCGTGTCGGATAAGGGCATGGTGAAACGCTGCACACAACATCCCCTACTCTATAGCAGTCGTTGCTTAGACGGGCGATTCTGCTGGATAAATAACCGATGGAACAGTCACGGTAAACGTTGTCCAACCTTGTTCGCTAGTCGCGTCAATGCGACCATTTAACTGCTCTACCAGCCGCTGTACCAGCGCCAGCCCTAACCCTGTGCCGCCGTGTTTGTAGCGATCGACCTGCAACACTCGGTAAAACTTCTCGAAGATGTGAGGCATATCTGAAGACGGAATTTCTGCCTGATTCCGCAATTTGAAGCGGGTTAACGGACTCGACTCAGCGTCATGACCGGGCAAGTACTGCACCGATAGCTCAATCCCCATACCTTTAGGGGTGTATTTGCAGGCATTGTTCAGCAATTCGGCTAGAATGCGCCGCAGGATAGTTGGGTCGGTGCTGAGCGCTGGGGTGTCGGGTCGACACGATAGGGTCAGCGTTTGCTGATAGCTAGTGACGCGAGTGCGGAATGGCTCAACTAGCTTAGGCAACCATTCAGGCAGATGAATCGCTTCCGCTGAGATGGGAAACACCGATTCTTCCATCCGTTGCAGGTCAAGCAGATCATCAATCAGCTCTGCTTCACGGGTTAATTCACTCTCTAATATATTGAGATACTGCTGCCGCTTTTTTTCAGTAGGAGCAGACTTAAGCATATGAGTCGCCATTTTGACATTGGCAATGGGGGTACGCAGCTCATGGGAAACGGTGCTAAGAAACTGATCTTTGAGCTGATTCAGCCGTTCTAGTTCGGTAACTTGAAGCTGAGCCGCCTGGTAGAGACGAGCTTGGCGAATGGCGATCGCACATTGGTTGGCCACCTGTTGCACTAAGCGAATTTCAGATTCGTTGAAGACGTAATCCTTGCGATGAATCAGCCACAAATCTCCCAGCACCATCTGCTCCATGCCCTGAGACGAATTGGCATCTACAAAAATGGGGCAGGCTAGCATAGCAACCTCGCCGCGCTCTGGATTGGGATAGAGCGAACAAAACTGAAAATAGTGGCCGAGCTTTAATTGGTGGTAGATTTCAGGCGCATCATCCATTTGGGCAACGCGGCCAAAAAGCGTCGGAATGGAGTGAATATATTCGTAGCGGACGGTAGAGGTGTTTTGATCCAGGTCATACAGCGCAGCGTTACAGCCCGCCAAACCCAACACAAGCGTTAGCTCCTGCACAGCCGCTTGTAAGATCTGACTCTCATCCAGCGAGTCACGCACTTTGTCGGTAATACGCTTCAGCATGGACTCATATTTCAACACCCGCTCCATTTGTTCAGCGCGGCGGAGAATTTGCTGCTCTAAGTCGGCATTGAGCTGTTGTGCCTGTTGGTAAAGCCTAGATTGGTGTAGGGCGATCGCCACCTGCTCAATCAAGTGCTGCAACAGCTTGACCTCCAGCGCCTGCCAGCTTCGCCCTCCAGAACATTGATGCACACACAACAGGCCTAACAGCTTCTCCTCACGTTTGATCGGAACAATCAACGCCGCTCGAATCTGCTGCTGCCGACATATCGTCAGCAGGTCTGGAGCAAAGCCCGCTTGTTCAATATCGTCGATGGCATCAGCACTGCCTCGTCGGTGCAGCACATTTTTTTGATCTGCGATCGCCTGACCAACCCGTAGCCCCAACAGCGACAGCCACTGCTGATCAACTGACTCAGCAACCACTACCGCTCCCGCATCGCTTTCAAAGCTATAAATCACGACCCGATCAGTGTTGAGAGCCTCTCTTACTTCCACCACTGTGTTGTCTAAAATCTCCTGCGGGTCGAGGGATTGGCGAATGCGCTGCGTGATGGTCGAGATCACTCTCTCCTGCTCAATCTTTTGCCGCAGCGACAGCTCCAGCAACTTTTGCTCCGAGATATCGTGCATCAGCCACCGCAATCGTTCAACTTGCCCTTGAACAGTCTGGACAGTACCTGCACGCAGCAAGACAAACGTTGGTCGATCAAGGCTTGATTTCAAAGCAACTTCAAGCTGCTGGTTCTGCATCCCTGCATGGTTTAACGATGCCAGCATCGACAACAACGGCTGAACATCGTCTGGTTGAATAAAGGCACTCAGCGATCGCCCCACCAGATCGTCTTGCCCCACTTTCAACAAAATTGAAGCCGCCCCATTAGCTTCTAAAACAGTACCGGTTGAATCTGTCACCAAATAACCCTCAGGAGCCGTTTCAAACAGTTCCCGGTAATATTCGCTATCTGCTCTGGCTGTAGCGTATTGAGCTAGAAGATCACTATGCTTTCTGTAAACCTCTGCCACCGTAGCCTGTAGCTCTGCTAAGGTTTGAGCCAGCTCCCCTGAATTTGAGGAAGCGCTTTCAATCGGAGAATTGCCATTAGCAAGCTGGGACAAAATATCCAATTGGCGTTGAGCAACCTTGAGTTGAAAATTCAGGTCACGATCACTCACCACGTTAGTCTCCCGCCTTCAGGACAATACTCTGCTCTGATAGATGTTGCTGAAGATGCATTGCTTGAACTAAACCAACATAAGCGAAACACGCTCTTAGCCTCTAATCTCTAAGTTGACTATTTCCTAAGCATCTAAGACTTAAGAATCTAAGAACAACCCGGCTTTTAAGAACTGTGGATGGCTCTAGACTCCAATCTGGATAGAAATCTATTTTGACATTCCGTCTCAAGATAGACTTCGAACAGCGACTAATGCTGTGCAAGATAGTCTCAGTAGATAGCCTCATCATAGTTTACACAGTGGCCAACTTCAAATCGGTCGCTTACTGCACAGCTACGAATCACAATTCGCTCCACAGCAATTCACTTAAAACCAGTCTACAGATTAGATTACAGAAGATCTCTTATACACCAGCATTTTCTGCACGGTGATTTTGCTACATAGATGCTTTTTAGACAGATGTAAATTGCCTTAGGATTTTATCAAGGAAGCAATTTGAGCCACAAGTCCAATCTATCTGTGCTTAAACCCAATCTCTATTTAAGCCTGAAGGGGGCACCTAGAACCAACCGCTGTAAGGTGAAGGGATGCAACAGCTCGTCATGATTCTAAAAACTATCTCCATACCGCTGTTCACTTTATCCAGCGATATGTTCAATTAAATGCCACGAGTGGCTTTCGGTAACGGCTTGATTTACTAAGCTAAACATGCGCCAGCAGTGGTTATCATTTTGTAGCGGAAGCTCTTCATTTTTCACTACAAAATTAAGGCGAACTTCGTCACTCAAAGCTAGAGGCTTCTCTGAAGGCTTGTCAATTAGAACCTCCACAGTGACTAGCTTGGCATAGGTCACTGCACCTGGAATCTCTCGAGCTACTACATAGTCATCCGTATCGTAAATGACATCGCAGTTGCAAGAGCGCAACATTTCTTCTAGCGAACATCGGAAACGATCTAAGGATGTAGCAACCTTGACTAGGCAGGTATAACGAGCCATAAGCAACCCCCAAAAACGCAATTGCATCAAGACAACAACGATCAGCACCATATAATCAACACGATGGTTGAAAGTTTAACTCATCCTAATCACTTAGGGAACTGCGTTGAAATAAGATACCGGCTCAAGCAGAAGGCTTATCATGGATTCCCGCCTGCGCGGGAATGACACCGGGATGATTTTTGTTTGCTGATCCGTTACAACATGCCTGCATACGAAACGAGGTGTTGTTAGCTCTAAATTTTTATTGATAGTCTGAGAGGCATGCGGAACACACACCTTCCATAAATTAATGGCTCAACTACTCAGAATTAATATCAGAATTAATAGATTGGTAATGCCTACACCGATACAGAGACGCAGATTTATAGTAAGAAGCCTATGTACAGATGAATAGATTCAAAAGGTAGCCTACAGTGTAAGTCACTGCTTTACAAAAAGCTACATTTAATCCTCTTCGAGGATATTACCATTACACCCCTCATGTCTGTCTACGCTAAATGTAGGAATTATGGGCTTACGAGTAGCCATTATGGGTGAATTTAGCATTCTCGCTTAGATTTTTACCGAGTGGAACTAAATTCGTCAGCTATGGGGATTGGTTTACGCACGCGATCGCCTTCTAAATTAGCCAAAAGCATACTCCGACCGACTGCCTTAACGAGAACCCATGCCCGATTGTGCATCTGGCGTTCTCGTTAAACATAAAGTTGGTAATCCTAACAAATTTAGGACTACCCCTCGAAGGATGAAAAACCAATCTACATCTTGCTAGATTTGTTGGTTGAGAATCTCCCGCTCTAGATTGATTTTTTTATTTAGTGGAACTGTGACCCTTAATAAAGAAACACATCGGAGGATGTTCAGATGCGGAAGATTAATATTGGACTCACGGACAGCCAGCGTGAAGGTGTTGCTAACCTGCTGAACCATGATCTAGCAGATGCATATTTACTGTTGATCAAAACCAAGAAATTTCATTGGGATGTAGTTGGTCCTCAATTTCGGACGCTGCACAAGCTTTGGGAAGAGCAGTACAACGCTCTTACCATCAGCATAGACAGCCTTGCGGAGCGGGTTCGCATGTTAGGTAGCTATCCAGTTGGGACGGCTGAAGGCTTTTTGAAGATGGCCTCCATCAAGGAAACCCCCGGCGTGATTCCATCGGCTACTAAAATGGTGGCTCACCTACTGGACGATCATGAGCAGATTATTCGCAACCTGCGAGGGCACGTCGACCAGTGCAGCGATGAATTTCAGGATCAAGGCAACGCAGATTTTTTGACTGGGTTGATGGAAGCACACGAAGAAATGGCTTGGATGTTGCGCTCCTTTGTTGAAGGCGAAGCGCTCGAGCCAGACGGCATTGAACCACAACAAACACTCAACAAAAAGACCGCTGTTGGTGTATAGTACAGTCTCCTACAGAGAAGATTGAGCAAAGCTTGCGAGAGGCCGCTGTATTGAATACAGCGGCCTCTCGCAAGCTTTGTTATGGATAAATCTTAAGGCTCAATAGGGATTCCGGGGAGGTATTTGAAGATAAGGGTTTGAAATGCTTGCTAGTAAAGCTTTTCAGCTCCGGAGGTCAAAAGACGCTGGAACGGCTCTGGCTCAGACTTTTCAGCTTTTCCCCATAGCTCATCTCCCTGGAACAGCTATTGAGCCATCTTTAATGGGTATATCTTCAAGAGTCGGAGCTTTTGGCAGCCCAGTTCTTAAGAAGCAATTTTCCCAAGAAGCCCTTTAACCCAATTTCTCAAACAGACTGGATAGAACTGCATTTGAGAACAGGAACCCTTCCGGGTCGGTGAGCCGAATGCGATCGCCCCACATTCTGAGTTCTTCTGGGCGCTCTATTTGCGGCAAACTCAACGGATTATTCTGCTCCAACCCGTCCTTTATCGGTTCAACCCACCCTTTTTGCAAGTACGGGTTTAAGCAATTCACGATAGCTAGAACGGTTTGCTTTCCAAATGTTTGTGCTAATTGTTTTAAGCTCACGCCATCTGCTAGCCGCAATCCCAGCATTAACTGATCTAGCAGAACTTCTTCGGGTGGTGTTGGGGAACAGTCGAGAACACTACCCGCTGTACAGAACGTTTCTAACCATTGAAAATAGGCCTGACGGGTACGTGGTCGAACGAAGCGTTGCCCTAAGGTGTAGCTAGCAGCACCCATGCCAAACCCATAATAGGAACGGTTCTCCCAATACACCCGGTTGTGACGGCACTGATAACCGGGTTTGGCGTAGTTAGAAATCTCGTAATGCGTGTACCCAGCCGCCGTTAGATGGTGCTGTGCCACGCGGTACATTTGAGCTGTCATATCGTCCGTTGGCAGCGGGCTGTTGCCCGGTTGATACCATCGACCAAAAGCAGTGACGGGTTCAATCGTCAGGTCGTACACCGACAAGTGCGTAGGGTGAAGGGCGATCGCCTCTTTTAACGAGGTTTCCCACTGCGCCATCGTCAAATGAGGCAAGCCTGAAATCAAGTCTAAGCTAAAGTTCTCTAGCCCTGCCTGCTCAATTAACTTCACGGCTGAGTAGATATCGGTTGGCGTATGCGTGCGTCCGCAGGATTGCAGCAGATCAGCTTGAAACGCTTGCGCTCCTAAGCTCACGCGATTCACACCCGCTGCCACATAGCCTTGAAGGTGAAGCAAATCAAACGTGCCAGGATCGATTTCAACGGAAATTTCGGCGGTGGGGGCAATGCCAAAGTGCTGATCTAGCACTACGAGAATCTGGGTTAGTTGGGCAACAGACAGTAAAGAGGGAGTGCCACCGCCAAAGAATACGGTTTCTAAGGACTTCCCTAGCGTTGGCGTACTAATAATTTCTTGACAGAGCGTGGTCACATACTGGGCGATCGCCGCCGATGTCTCGCCCCGAGTGCGATCGCCCACAACCGAGACAGGAAAATCGCAGTAGTAACATCGCCGACGGCAAAAGGGAATATGGACATAGGCTGCGGTCGAAGTCGGAAACTGAGTCCTCATTGGTTGTCGCAGAGCAATGAATTGACTCAACTTAGCAAAACTCCAGACGTATTGACCTAAGCGATATACTGTCACTATGTATCTAAAACTTTGAGGGTTTTGGTGCGTTTGGCACGCTTACTCTTTAAAAGTCTCCCGATTCCCTCGTCCGCTTGTGCTCGATTCCCTCGTCCGTTTGTGCTCCAAACTTGTTTGACCTTGTGTTCGTTTGGAATCGCCGCACTCTTATCCAGGTCTTAGGCTGGAATTATGATTGACGCAATTATTATTATTTCATTCATCCTAGCAGGGGCAGGGGTTGGCTACTACAGTGTTGACTTGCTGCCTATTACAGTGCTGGATCAAGTGACCAGTCTTGATGGGCTAAGTGTTGTGACGGCTGGATTTGGCGCGTTACTGGGCTTAGCGTTAGGGTTGGTGGCACAAACTAGCTACCGCCGCGTCGAACGCCAAGTGCAAGAGATGCCAGTAGATATGCTCCTTAGCCGCTCTGTTGGGTTGGTGGTGGGGCTATTGGTAGCCAACTTAATGCTGGCACCCATCTTTTTACTGCCCATTCCTGGGGAGTTTGCCTTTATCAAGCCGTTGGCAGCGGTACTAGGGAGTATTATGTTTGCCTTCAGTGGCATTAACTTGGCCGATACCCATGGGCGATCGCTCCTTCGCCTCATCAACCCCAACAGCATGGAAACTTTGCTGGTTGCAGAAGGAACGCTGAAACCAGTTCCCCCAAAGGTTTTGGATACAAGTTGTATTATTGACGGACGACTCGAAGACATTCTGGCAACAGGCTTTGTAGAAGGGCAAATTTTAGTGCCTCAGTTCGTCTTGCAAGAGCTGCAGCAAGTGGCCGATGCCTCAAATGACCAAAAGCGGATACGCGGTCGGCGGGGTCTCGATATTCTCAAGCGGGTTCAAGAAGCCTACCCCGATAAGATTGGTGTCCATCCTGCCGACTATGACGATGTCAATACCGTCGATGCCAAGCTAGTGCGGTTGGCGCAAGACATCAACGGCACCCTGTTGACCAATGACTACAATCTCAACAAGGTTGCCAGTTTACAGAAAGTGCCTGTGCTTAACATCAACGATCTGGCTCAGGCGATTCGCCCTGTTTACCTACCGGGTGATAATTTGGATCTGAAAATTGTGAAACAGGGCAAAGAACCTGCTCAGGGGGTAGGCTATCTAAACGACGGAACCATGGTAGTTGTTGAAGATGGCGGCAGCTACATTGGCGAAGAAATTTGTGTGGCGGTAACAGGTGCGCTTCAAACATCCGCAGGTCGCATGATATTTGCCCGTCCCCAGCAGTCGTCTGCAGTAACGCAAGGATAATAAGTAGTTCGACCTAAATAAAAACAAGCTTCTAAAAGTCTGTGCCGCGCGGGCGGCACAGACTTTTAGAATTTCATGTTTAATTACGCCCATCTACTTAGGGATCAGTAAACAAAAATCATCCCGGTGTCATTCCCGCCTGCGCGGGAATCCAGGATAATCCTTCTGCTTGAGCCGGTATCTTATTTCAACGCAGTTCCCTTAGTAGGTTCTAGTCTCTAAAATTATTTGTGTAGGGTGGTTTTGCCGCCCAGTGGAATCATCATGCCACGTCACCGAATAAAGTTGTGCGATCGCTGCTTACAGTCTGTCCCAATTCTCTATCGCGTGCAGTGGAACGAGTCGAGACAATGGACATTTGTCTGCGAGACCTGTCATCCCAGCATTAGCCAGAATAACCCTACCTACACCTACGGCGGCACCTGGAAAGCTAAGAAGCCAAGCTAGAGAGCTTACTCCGCAAACCAGATTTAGTCAGCATGGGGCTGTCTCGATCTAGGCTGAAACCTTAGCAGGATTTAACCCTGAAGAATCGTTTTTGAAACAATGCGCGTTTTCTTGCGATCGCTCTCGGACAGATCACCCCCATCTTGTAATCGCGTGGCGTTTGCTTGAAGTACAGTTGCAGCACTTTGATCCCCCATTTGCAGGGCAGTTTTGGCCGCTGATTGTAGCATTGTAGCGGCTCCAGAGCGATCGCCTTGCTGAAGTTTTTGCTCAGCAATTTGGGTTTGACGATATTTTGCCAGAGCCAATACATGCTGTTGCACCTGAGTATTGGGGGTAGGCTGAAAAGTAGCACTAACATTTCCGACTACTGTCACCGGATCAGACAGTAGCCCCTCTTGATTCTGCGACGGATCGTCGTAGCGAATTTGAGCAGTTACCAGCACATGTTGCCCTGGAGCAAATTGTCCAGCGTACAGATTGGCCAGCACCACCCTGGGCGAATCAATCATTAAATCACCCAAGCGGACGGCGACCGAGCCAGATTCCTGTACCATTGGCAGCTCAATCGTTTCGGGCACTACCTGGGCGATCGGTTTCAGCTCAGCCAGGCGCACTCCAGGCGATAGGGTTAGCAACAAATAGGCATTGGTCAGCGCTACGGATTGAATTCGACTAAATAGGCGATTGAATTCGCTAACGGCATCTTCTGGCTGCTGAATGTAGGACAGGGTACCCCCACCCGCGTCAGCAATCTTTTCTAGAATGTCTTGGTTCCAATTATCGCCAAACCCCAATGTGTTCAATGTGAGATTATAGTCTGCCGCTAGCTGTGCCAATTTGAGACAGCGATCGTTATCCCCATGCTCGTTTTCTCCATCAGTTAGCAAAAAGGCTTGAGAAATTGTATCTTTCTTACTTTTTGCCAGTTCTTCAATCCCCAGTCGCATCCCTTCGTCAATAGAGGTACCCCCACTCGGTTTTAGGCGGTTGATTTGAACTTTAATCCCGGCTGGATTATCAATCACCTGGCTGGGTACTAACACTTTCGCCTTGTGGTCAAACACCACAATTGAAATGCGATCGCCCACCGACAAGTTATCCACAATCTCTTGAGCAGCCTGTTTTACCGTTTCCAACGGTCGCCCATTCATTGAGCCGCTGTGGTCTAAAATCAAACACAGATTCAGCGGCGCAGCAGGTTGTGAGGAATCAGCGATCGCCGATATAGAAATCGCTAATTGACGCTGGCTAGTGGGCTGCGCTACATCCAGATTGATATCACTTAGCGCTACTTGCAGACCTACTTTCATAGTTTCAACGCTCCTAGGAAAATCCAGAAATCTACATAAAACGGTAGTCCTAAATTGGTAAGGATTTTTTGATGGGCGGGCTTCGCCCATCAAAAAATCCTTACATCAATACCACTACCCATAAAACAATTCGTAAGTTCAACCTAAATAAAACCAAGAGCTAAGTCGCCCAAGAGGATGTTTGAAAAGTGGTCTGCTGTGATTTTAGGCACCCTGTTGATCCCCCTAGCCCCCTACCCTTCGGGAAGCCGCTTCGCGTCTATAAAAAGGGGGGAACTGGACTCAAAGTCCCCCTTTTTAAGGGGGACTTAGGGGGATCTAAAACGTTTTGCTACTAACAATCAGACTTTTAAAACATCCTTTAATAGTGGCGTTAGCCAAGGGAGATGAACCAGGTGACGAGAACCGAACAGGAGATGCCTCAAAGAAATGTCCTCAGATGCCTCAGATATTATGTCGTAGCGGGACGGATAAGTTATGTGAGCTGCACCTTTTTAGTTCTGAGCAGGACGGTCATCTCTCCCGCTCTAGCCTGCAACCGATACTGGGTTCACGCTACTATGTTAAAAACAATGCCTCTTGTTTAGGCAACTGCAAAGGCAAATTAAGCTATGAGTTCACCCATTCAGGCCGTTCAGTCTCCCTATTATGGGGATTCGTCCTATCGTACACCCCCACCAGATTTACCGTCCTTGCTCTTAAAGGAGCGAATTATTTACCTGGGTATGCCGCTGTTCTCCTCCGACGATGTTAAACGGAGAGTGGGGATCGATGTGACAGAACTCATCATTGCTCAGTTGCTTTACCTGCAATTTGACGATCCAGAGAAGCCTATCTTCTTCTACATCAATTCAACTGGTACTTCCTGGTACGACGGCGACGCAGTAGGTTACGAAACCGAAGCATTCGCCATTTGCGACACCATGAGTTACATCAAGCCACCAGTTCATACTATTTGCATTGGTCAAGCATTGGGCACCGCCGCCATGATTCTTTCGGCGGGTACAAAAGGCTTTCGCGCCAGTTTACCCCACGCATCCATCGTGTTGAATCAGCCCCGTACAGGCGCTCAAGGTCAAGCGACCGATATTCAAATTCGAGCTAAAGAGGTGCTTCTAAACAAAACCACCTTGCTAGAGATCTTGGCCAAAAATACGGGTCAAGCGGCTGAAAAAATTGCCAAAGATACCGATCGCATGTTCTACCTCACTCCGGCTGAAGCAAAAGAGTATGGGTTGATCGATCGTGTATTAGAAAGCGCCAAACAGTTACCTGCACCCATTCCCGCTCTGACCTAAAACGGGATAGGTATCTATTCAAGCCTGTCAGTCCGCCTTTTACAGGACTGACAGGCTAGATCAAGATTTGCCTAACTCCGTTTACCCGCTCTTTGCTCACTCCCTTACCCCCTCAAACGACCTATGCCAATTGGAATTCCAAGCGTTCCCTACCGCCTTCCTGGTAGCACCTACGAGCGGTGGATCGATATCTATACTCGTCTCAACCAAGAGCGGATTATTTTTTTAGGTCAGGAAGTGACTGATTCGCTAGCAAATTCCATCATTGCATCACTCCTGTATTTAGATTCGGACGACCAGAATAAGCCCATTTACATCTACATTAACTCTCCAGGTGGCTCCGTGACAGCGGGCATGGCTATCTATGACACCATGCAGCACATCAAGTCTGAAGTGGTGACGATTTGCGTTGGCCTTGCAGCATCAATGGGTGCCTTCTTGCTGGCATCGGGCAGCAAGGGCAAACGGCTAGCTCTGCCTCACGCTCGAATTATGATTCACCAGCCCATGGGTGGTACCGGACGCAGACAAGCTACCGATATTGAAATCGAAGCAAAACAGATTTTGCGGGTGCGCCATGAGCTAAACGAGCTGATGGCATTTCATAGCGGCAAAACGGTTGAGCAGATCGATAAAGATACTGATCGCGATTACTTTATGTCGGCAGAAGAAGCTCGGGAATATGGCTTAATCGACCGAGTGATCAACGAAACTCCCTCTTGAGCGATCGCCCAAGCTGATACGGATCTACATCTCTGATGGCAGAATTTTAGTTAATTCTGCCATTTCTACATAGCTTTGCTGGCTTAAGCAGGTGGGCGTAATTAAGCAAGATTCTAAAAGTCTGCGCGGGCGGCGCAGACTTTTAGAATCTTGCTTTTACTTAGGTTGAACTACTTAGCATAAAATATTGTTGCGTTGTTGAGCATGAACTTGGCCGACTGCTACCGGATATTGGGGCTGAGAACTGGCGCGTCCTATGAGGAGATTAAATCTTCCTATCGGCGGTTGGCGCGCCAGTTCCACCCTGATGCCAGTCCTGGCAATCAACACCATGCTGAAAAGTTTATTCAATTAACTGATGCATACCGCCAACTAATCGACTCGGTGAGTCCGCTCAGTCCTTCTCTCAAACCCACCGCACATCAGATGCGATCGCCAAGCTCACCACCCACTCAACCCGCCAAACAACCCCAAGCACGTTCTACCAACCTGCGCCAACAGCCTTCTATTCAAAAAGACCCTAACGCCTCTTCGACCGACCAGCAGCTTAAGGAACATGCTTACCTGCAACTACAACAGATGTTGCGAGAGCAGCGCTTTCCACGGGCGATCGCCTTGGTAGAAGGGTTGGCGCAGCGTCTTCCCAATGACATTGAAGTGCGCCAGTGGCAGGCGATCACCTATCAACGGTGGGGTCGCCACCTGGTAGATATCAATCAACCCGACAAAGCTCGGCTATACCTCAACAAAGCCCTACGCACCGATCCCCGAAACAAAGCGCTTTGGTTTGAAGTCGATCGCGACATGCGGCGATTGGATGGGATTGAGATTTTTTAACTGCTCTAATGGCTGAAGTCTAATTACCGAGACAGTAAGAGGGCGATCGCCTCTTCCAAGTCTTCTTGGCTGAGGGGCGTAATCACAAACACCTCTTGGCAGGTTTTTCCTTTGCGAGCAATTAGCTTGTACCCACCACGTATAGGGACAGATACCTTGAGTTGAAACATCGGCGCATTGGATTTAGAACGGCTTAGCACTGCCGGAGTAACCGTCTGGATACCCGCTACGTTGATCAATTGGTGAAGAATGGGAATTAGACCGGGCAAATGTGTTGAGTGATTCCAAACCAGTCTACCGCCCATAACTCAGCCTACCCATGATCTTTTTTTCCGTAGTGGTCAGTCGTTCAACCTAAATAAAAACCAAATTCTAAAACCTTGCGCCGCCCGCTGTGCGGGCGGCGCAGGGTTTTAGAATCTTATATTTAATTAAGCCCACCTACTTATAACGCGACGCGCTTTAATTAGAACCCGGTTACGTTTAAGCCCCATGCGACGCATGGGGCTTAAACGTAACCTAACTTGTAACCTAACTTATTGCATAGCCTCTAAAAAAACCTGCCTCTACGCTGCCTCTAGCGGAGCCATTGTCAGGTCTTCTCTACTTAACTGCTGATGGTACAGTTCAGCCTGCTCTTGAGGCCCAACCCACACGATCGCTTGCCCTTCGTGGTGAATTTGGTTGGTCAGCTCGTGAGCGCGATCGCGTGTCATCTGAGGAATATGTTTCACTAAACATTCCTCAACATGCTTAAACGTGTTGAAGTCGTCGTTTAAGACAATCACCTTATAGTTGGGATAGGTCTTGTGAACCGTCTGGCCGGACTTTTGAGGCGCTACCGTGGGCGCAGTCGCCATCATAACGGGGGCTAAAAGTACGGAATTCATAGACACTAGGATCCAAAATCTAAAGGAAATGTAATATTCAATCTACTCTCAGTTTAGCCTCCATTTCTAATGGTGGAGCATTTACGCCATTCGATTGGATAGAACTCCGGCAACCTACTTTATTCGACCCGCTGTGCCGACAAGGCTTAACGCCTTAACCTTATCTTTATATTAAGTTTTTGTGGCACTTTTGACTTAAAAATGCTAGGCAGGCTGTGGAAAACTCAGGTTTTTCTGTGGAAAACATGGGGATATGATCGGGAAAACTAGTAGGCGATCGGGGAAAAGACCCATGGGTGTTTATACAGTGTGGATAACTTTCCACATTTTCCACAGGTTTTCCACAGGGCTAAATCAATTCAGAGGCAGAGTGTCCCGCGATCCCCTCGTCTTTTCCACAGTTTCCACAGTCCCTACTACTACTGATCTTTCTTTAAATAAATTTTCTAATTCATTAAGCCGCTCATTAAGAACAAATGTATGGGACATCAAACAACAAATTGAACCAGAGGGATAACGGTGATACGATAGCCTTCCAAGCACGATTTAAACCCCAAGGTTTCCCCGATGAAACTTACCTGCACTCAAAGCGATTTCAACACCCATCTGTCTCTGGTTAGCCGTGCTGTCCCCTCGCGCCCCACTCAGCCTGTGTTAGCAAACGTGCTGTTAAACGCAGATGAAACAACTCAACGCGTTAGTTTGGTTGGCTTTGACCTTAGTCTAGGAGTGCAAACCAGTTTTAGCGCTCAGGTTGAAATCGGTGGTACATTAACCCTTCCGGCTAAACTGCTGACGGATATTGTGTCACGATTGCCTGACGGTGAAATTACGCTAGATGCCGAAGCAGATGCGGCGCTTGTAACGTTGACCTGTGCCGTAGGGCGCTATCAAGTGCGAGGCATGGGAGCAGACCAATATCCCGAACTGCCAACCCTGGAAAACGGAGAAGCCACCCACCTACTGGTAGAGTCTTTGATTGAGGGGCTGCGGGGGTCTTTGTTTGCAGCCAGTGGCGATGAGACAAAGCAGGTATTGACTGGGGTGCACATGACTGCGGAGGGCGATGAGATGGAGTTTGCTGCCACGGATGGGCATCGATTGGCGGTAGTGCAAACGGTGAAACCGGGAACCGAGGGTGAACCTGTAGAACCTGTGAATCCAAAGTCAGTGACGTTTGATGTGACTGTTCCGGGGAAAGCGTTGAGAGAGCTGGAGCGGATGTTGCAAATGCATCCGTCAGTAGAGGCGATCGCCGTTCGATTTGACCAGGGGCAACTAATTTTTGAATGGGAACACCAGCGCCTCACCAGTCGCCTGCTAGAAGGGCAATACCCTAACTATCGCCAACTTATTCCCCGGCAGTTTTCTCGCCAAATGACGGTCGAACGGCGCTTGTTCATCAGCGCTTTAGAACGGATCGCCGTTCTAGCCGACCAAAAGAACAACATTGTCAAAATTAGCCTCGACAGCCTTAAGCAAGAAATCGTCGTTTCGGTAGACGCGCCCGATGTGGGCAACGGACGCGAAGCCGTCGCCGCTCAAATTTCGGGCGAAGATCTGGATATCGCTTTTAATGTTCGCTATCTGCTAGAAGGGCTAAAGGCGTTCAATACAACTGAAGTTCAAATGCAGTTCAACGCGGCAACTAGTCCGTCGATTGTCACACCTCTGGGTGGCATGAAGATGACCTATTTGGTGATGCCTGTACAGATCCGTAGTTAAAATCACGCAATGTGCAACTAAAGGTCTAAAAACCTAAGTTTCTCGTCGAACAGGCATCTTGCCTGACTGGTTTAGACGGGCAAAATGCCTGTTCGACGAGAGGGTTGAGAGAGTTGCACATCGCGTTAGTAAGTAGGTGGGCTTAATTAAATATAAGATTCTAAAACCCTGCGCCGCCCGCACAGCGGGCGGCGCAGGGTTTTATAGCCATAGACGGATTGGTTAGGACGGGGTGCAGGGGTGGAACCCCTGGCTGGGGGCAAAGCCCCCACACCCCCTTTGATCCCAGTGTCCTAACCTTTGTGGCGACAGCTATAGAATTTGGTTTTTATTTAGGTTGAGCTACTTATAGCTGTTACCGATCTGGTGCGGTACGAGTAACAAGCTGAAACCCTTGCCCTGTCTGTCCAACGTGTACCTCATGTTAAGAGGAACCGCTATATCAGCCGTTAATCTGCTGCTTAAGTACAGTTCAGTAAGTGTCCTAGGATGCGGTTTGTTGAGCAGGCGACTGTGTGATCAATAGTTACGGTAGCTCAAGTCAAAGTATTGAGGTTGTACCTTAACTCAGCTCTTTCACGGCTCTGCTGATTGCTCTTACCACCGATAGAGCAATTTCCTCCTCAATCACCTTATTAGGTGAGCTATAGGGGTGAGGCGCAATCGCCTCCTCGCCTCTTAACCTAATAGCAAGATTTCAATTGGGGTACCTTAGTTTTGTGCCAGGTGAATTTAGGCATCAAAGTCAGTTTTCAAAAAAACTTTGTAATGCTTCTGGAATTCGTCGGATCCGGAGTGTAGCTCTACTACAAACCCAGTAACACCAGAAATCACCCTCTTGAGCGATATTCCTCAATATTCTTCAAGAGTTGTAAAGTCTCTCCAATGGGTCAACCAAAGCGCCTAAACTCTTTTTATAGGGTGAATTGGTAGCTTAAATTACCCACTATCTATTTAATCATTAACCTTAATTTCAGGAGGATCGCGATGCTGAATCTATCTGCCCATCGCTCCCTATCGTTCATGTCTTTATTGAATTATTTAGAGCGTCCCATCACTGCTCTAGCATTAACGTTAGGTCTGGCTGTTGCCGCTCTCACACCAGCTCAAGGGCTTGAAGTAGCTCCTATGGGGGCAAGTCAAGTCGCCCGTGCCAATGGAAATGTGCAAGTTATTAGTCAAGGTTTGCCTAACGGTATCTATCTGTATGGTCAATCGCCTGAAGCGGAGCAGATTGGCTCCGCTTACATGGTGTTTGAAGTCAACGATCGCCAGATTATCGGCGCATTTTACATGCCGTCTTCATCCTTTGACTGTTTCTATGGTGAAGTGCAAGCTCAACAGTTGGCATTGAATGTCGTCGATACTTATGAGCGGACGGTGCATCCCTATGCAGTAGCGCTAGAAACGACGGGTTCGGTGGCTGCCGCTGGAGATGGGGCGATCGCTCCCCTTAGCCTAGAGGGTTTCCATGCGATCGATGCAGTGAGTGGCAACGACCAGCGTATTCTCAACACCTGTAAGGCAGACCAACAGCGAGTAGACTAGGGCAGTTGGTCATGAACCTTAGAGCTTAAGCGGCTAATAGTTTTACGCTCCACGCCTATTGGATGCCACCCAATTGTAAATCTCGTTTTAACCAGGTCGAGCTACAGAATCAGTGGCTACCTCACCTCAAGCGGTTCAATCTTTTTAGGATTGAACCGCTTTTTAGTCACTGTTCAGTTATGAGTAATCCTCACCAAATATGAGCCTCACATAATAGTTCTCAGCGACTGAACGGTTTCAGGTCAAAAGACAGGTGGAGTCAGGAATGTATTATGGTTCTTAACCTGTCCTTATTGCTTAAGTAATCTGACGTTTAACTAAAAATGGTGTACTTGAGTGTCTAGGGTATTTTCTTCCCTGAAAGCTGCTCCAGATTTATCTGTGCAATTCTTCTGTGCACAAAATTCTTAATCAAATTTCAAGCCATCAGTAGTTCAGCCTAATAAAAACCAAAGCAAGCTTGAAGTTCTGTGCTGATTGTTGCGTGGGTGGCACAAGATTTTAGCTGTTATGTTTAATTGCGTTCATCTGTTTAGTCTTCAAGTGTTTAGTGTTCAAGGAGAAAATTGTGACTTATTCTAATGACGGTCAATCTAGGCCTCCTGTAAGAGTATCCCGTCGTGCATTCTTGAGCTGGAGTGCTGCTGGATTTGGTGGTGCTGTATTGGCATCTTGTACTCAGCAGGGTGCGACCCCACCTGCCACTTCGCCTGTGGTTAGTGCTTCTGCTTCGCCTGCGGCGGCTGGTGGGTTGCCCCTGTCTGCGGCAGAAGCAGGTGGTTTGAATGCCATCATTGAGAAAGCAAAGGCAGAAGGGGAGCTTTCGATAATTGCCCTGCCGGATGATTGGGCAAATTACAAAGAAATGAAGGAAAGCTTTTTGAAGAAGTATCCTTTCATCAAGCTAAATGATTTGAATCCTGATGCTAGTTCTGCCGATGAAATTGAAGCGATCAAGGCAAACAAGGGTAACAATGGGCCACAAAACCCCGATGTGATTGACGTTGCTTTCAAATTTGGCGAAGAAGCTAAGGCAGAAGGCCTGCTCCAGCCCTATCAGGTAGAAACCTGGAGCAGCATTCCTGATTCACTGAAGGATGCAGAAGGCTACTGGTTTGGCGACTATTACGGTGTAATGGCCTTTGAAGTCAACACGCAGGTTGTTAAAAATATCCCTCAAGATTGGGCAGATTTGCTGAAGCCAGAATATAAGGGACAGATTGCTCTGGCGGGCGATCCTCGTAAGTCGGGTCAGGCGATTAACGCAGTTTGGGCGGCGGCTTTGGGCAGTGGTGGCTCGGTTGAAGATCCGTCGGCTGGACTGGAATTTTTTAAGAAACTGAGCGCTTCAGGCAATCTGTTACCTGTGATCGCTAAGCCTGCCACGATCGCCAAAGGCGAGACCCCGATCGCCCTTCGGTGGGACTACAATGCGCTGGCCAATCGCGATACCACCGCTGGCAATCCTGAAATCGCCGTGGTATTGCCCAAGACGGGTCTGCTTGCAGGTGTCTATGTGCAGGCTATCAGCGCGTCAGCGCCTCGTCCCTACGCCGCTCGGCTCTGGATGGAACACCTCTACTCTGACGAAGGGCAACTGATTTGGCTAAAGGGCTACTCCCGCCCTGTTCGCTTTGATGACTTGGCTGAGCGCAAAGTTATTCCGGCTGATTTAATGGCGAAGCTGCCCGATCCCGCCATTTACAGTAAGGCCGCTTTCCCCACTGCTGCCCAGATTACGCCCGCCAACGATGCCATCACCAAAGACTGGGATAGCGTTGTGGGAGCAGATGTGAAGTAAGGATGCAACATGAAGGGATGATGACTTGTTTGTCACCCAGTGCAGCCAAAGTTGTTAGATCTGTTTGAATATGAATTGGTGTGTGAATCGGTTTCCAGCTTTGCCGGAAACCAATTCACACCCTTCAACAGCATTTATGCCAGAGGTCTATTGGTGAATTGAGGACTGATTTTAGATCCTCGCTGAATCTATTGCACTGTGATTAAGTAGATAGGCGTAATTAAATATAAAACCTTAAAAGTCTGCGCCGCCCGCTCAGCGGGCGGCGCAGACTTTTAGAATCTTGTTTTTATTTAGGTTGAACTACTTATCCTAGTTAGAGGATGTTTTTAAAGTCCCGTCGCTGGTATAAAAACGGTATCGATCCCCCTTAAATCCCCCTTAAATCCCCCTTAAAAAAGGGGACTTTGAATCCAGTTCCTCCCTTTTTATAGACGCGAAGCGGCTTCCCGAAGGGTGGGAGGCTAGGGGGGATCACTCAGTGCCCAAAATCACAGCCAATCACTTTTCAAACATCCTCTTAGGGTGAAAGTAAGCTCATTTTTTATCCGTCTGCTTTATGACTTTATTTCAGCCCTTTAAACCGATTTTGAGGGTGCGATCGCACTTTGCTGATACCGATCGCCCGTGGGATTGGCTGGGAGTGGTACCGTTTTTTGGGTTTGCGATCGCCTTTTTGCTGCTGCCAGCGGGATCAATCGCCATCCGCAGCTTTCAAGACAACGCTGGAAGTTTTACGCTGCAAAACCTGATTGATCTACGGCAGCCGACGATTCTATCGGCCTATTGGGTCAGCATTAAACTGAGCGTGGTGACGGCACTGATTGGGGGTGTTTTGGGAGCGCTGATGGCCTATGCCATCACGGCTGGTGGATTGGGCGGTGGAGTGCGATCGCTGCTAATGACTTTCTCTGGCGTAGCTTCTAACTTTGCCGGAGTACCGCTGGCTTTTGCGTTTATCGCGACACTAGGGCGATTGGGCATTGTCACGGGATGGCTGAATGGAGCGGGGATCGACCTGTACCAGGGTGGGTTTAACCTTTACACCTTCTGGGGTTTGGCGATTACGTACCTGTATTTTCAAATTCCCCTTACGATTTTAATCTTGGTGCCCGCGCTAGATGGTCTGAAACGCGAGTGGCGAGAAGCATCTGAAAACTTGGGTGCAACCGCCTGGGACTATTGGCGCTACGTGGCACTACCTATTCTCATGCCGTCACTGTTGGGTACGATGATCCTGTTATTTGGCAATGCCTTTGGTGCCCACGCGACGGCCTACGCCCTTACAGGTGGACAAATCAATTTGGTAACAATTTTAATTGGTGCCCAAATTAGCGGCGATGCGCTGCAAAATCCGGGGTTGGGCAATGCGCTGGCACTGGGAATGGTGGTAATTATGGGGCTGTCGATCGCCGCTTACTCAGGGCTACAGCGTAGAACGGCGAGATGGGTGAAATGACGCGTCAAACGAGCACCCAGGAGAGGGCAACGCCCAGTCGGGCTTGGTCATGGCTGTGGCTGGCAGTGGGATTGCTGTATTTCGTCGTTCCCTTGCTGGCGACCGTGGATTTCTCACTGCGCGCTAGGAAGGACGAACTCAGCCTTGCCGCCTACGCTAATATTTTTAACGATCCCAAGTTTTTTGAAAGCTTTACCTTCTCAGCTTTAACAGGGGTAGCGGCGATCGCTCTCAGTTGGCTGCTGATCGTACCCACTACCTACTGGGTGCAACTACGGTTGCCCCGTCTGCGCCCCGTTATAGAACTGATCACCCTACTGCCCTTCGTCGTTCCCGCTGTAGTGCTAGTTTTTGGGCTAATTCGCACCTACAGCACTACCTTATTGAACAACCGCTCCGGCGGCTGGGTTTTACTCACCGCCGCCTACGTCATCCTTTCCTTTCCCTACATGTATCGTGCTGTGGATACCGGAATGCGGGCTATCAACATTCAAACCCTGACCGAAGCTGCCCAAAGCCTCGGAGCCGACTGGCGCACCATCATCTTGCGCGTCATCTTCCCCAACCTGCGGGTCGCTCTACTCAACGGTGCCTTCATCACCTTTGCCATTGTCATGGGCGAATTTACGATCGCCGCTCTGCTTGCTCAACCTGCTTTTGGCCCCTATATGAACCTGCTGGCCAGCAGCAAAGTCTACGAACCTTCTGCCCTTGCTGTCGTTAGCTTTGCCCTCACGTGGGGCGCGATCGGCATTGTGCAGATATTAGGACGCGGCAAAGGATAATGGATGTTCAGCATTGTCGAGCCTCCGCCCTCCCTGCCCGTCTCTCTCCTTTATCTTTTATCCCTCATCTCTCATCCTGCCCATGTACCTTACCCTGACGCACCTCTCGAAATCCTACGGTTCTGCACTGGCCGTGAAGGGTGTGAATCTGAACATTAAAGCGGGGGAATTTATTTCGCTGTTGGGTCCATCGGGATGTGGCAAAACGACGATTTTGCGGATGATTGCGGGATTTGAGAAACCTTCGGGCGGGACGATTTCGTTGGCAGGACAAGACATCACGAGAATTCCAGCTAATCGACGCGATATGGGAATGGTGTTTCAGTCTTACAGTCTGTTTCCGCACATGACAGCGGCAGACAATATTGCCTTTGGGTTGCACTTGCGGAAAAAAACCAAAGGGCAACAGCAGCAGCGCGTGGACGAAATGCTGGAACTGGTGGGGCTGGAGACAATGGGCGATCGCTATCCACACCAGCTTTCGGGTGGGCAGCAGCAGCGGGTGGCACTGGCACGCGCTCTGGCGTTTTCTCCCCAGGTGTTGCTGCTCGATGAACCCCTGTCGGCACTGGATGCCAAAGTGCGAGTCCAGCTTCGCAATGAGATCCGCCGGATTCAGCAGCAACTGGGGATCACGACGCTGTTTGTTACCCACGACCAGGAAGAAGCGCTGTGCATTAGCGATCGCGTTGTGGTCATGTCACAGGGGCAGATTGAACAAGAGGGCACCCCCGAAGAAATTTATCTGACCCCCCATACGGCGTTCACCGCATCCTTTATCGGCGCTACAAACCAGATCCCTGGCCTGTGGACAGACGGCAAGGTACAGGTAGACACCCATCCCAATACCAGCCTCCCAGATGAATTCTTGCTCACTCAACCGACTGATCTAACCGATGGCTCTCGTGTGGTAGTTCTGGTACGACCCGAAAGTATTACGGTTTTGTCGCGTGAGGCGATCGCTCCCCAGCACACTAATCTCATGAGCGGTCTGATTACCAGTCGTACCTTTTTGGGTTCCACTGTGCGCTTATCAGTTCTCGTCGGCGAGTTTTACCTGAATGTAGACGTTCCCACCGACCAGGCTGAACAGTTTGCCTCTGGGCAGTTGGTGCAGCTTAGCTTCCCGCCTGATCAGTGTCGCGTTTTGGCGATCGATCCACTGGCACTAATGGCAGGCGAGTCCGTTGGCCAGTCTGTGGAAGAACGGGCAACTGTAGAGGAATAACTCTTCTGCTACTGGTCGTGCTACTCCCTTCCCGTTTGGGTCAGGGCTTCGCCAGAGTCATCTCCTGCTGCCTGCGGATGGAAGTATTCGTAAATTTGCTGCGCCATCTTAGGACCAATGCCAGAGACTTCACCAATCTGGGCAGCGCTGGCTTCGCGCAGGTAGTCGATCGAGCGAAAGTGAGCCAAAAGCTGTTTCTGTCGATGATGACCCAGACCAGGAATTTCTTCGAGCCGAGAGCGACGCATGCGATCGCTTCTTTGCTGGCGGTGGAAACTGACGGCAAAGCGGTGGGCTTCATCGCGCAGTCGGCGTAGTAGCTGCACACCGGGTTGTTCGGCCTCAGTTGTTAGAGGCAAGGTTTCGCCAGGAAGAAATATTTCTTCGCGCTGCTTGGCTAGGCTCACCACTTTCACATCTTCCATTAGGTTCATCTCGCGCAGCACTTCTACTACGGCAGAGAGCTGTCCCTTGCCCCCGTCAATCATCACCAAGTCGGGAAAATCGGCATTGCCAACCCGTTGCAGGTTGGGATCTTGCGCGTAGCGCCGGAAGCGCCGCTGAATTACTTCAGCCATGCTGGCAAAGTCGTCAGAGTGTCCCGATCGCACCATTGGGTTCTTAATTTTGTAATGTCGATAGTGCTGCTTGGCGGGCAGCCCGTCGATAAAGGTGACCTGTGAGGCAACCGCATCCGATCCCTGAATGTGGGAGATGTCGTAGCCTTCAATCCGGTGAGGCAGGTCGGGCAAGTCCAAAATTTCTGCTAGATCCAGCATGGCCTGGTTGTTGCGATCGGCAAAGCGCTGGGTGCGCGCCAGTTCATACCCAGCATTGCGCTCAACCATGTCGATCATGTCGGCTTTGGTTTGCCGCTGGGGCAAGAAGACCGAGATTTTGCGTCCTTTTCGCTGGGTCAAAAATGCTGCTAGCATATCGCCTTCGGGTAGCTCATGCTGTACCAAGATTTCGGTTGGAATCTCAACTGCATCGACGCTCTGGTAATGCTCTTCGAGCACGCGCTGCAAAATGGCTCCGGGTGTGCCCGATTGGGCATCGGCGACAAAGCCCAGTCGTCCCACTAGCCGCCCAGCCCGAATCTGGAATAGTTGAATACACGCATGGTGCTCGTCAGCAGCCAGGGCGATCGCGTCTCGTGACACCGTATCATCTGGCGACTGCACCTTTTGGTCTGCTCCCAGTGACTCTAGCCCTCGAATTTGATCCCGTAGGCGGGCGGCATATTCAAAGTTCAGCTCTTCTGCTGCCTTTTCCATCTGCGCCGACAGAATGTCCTCTAGCTCCTGCGTCCGCCCTTGAAAAATCATCGCTACTTTCATCAAAATCTTGCGATAGTCTTCGGGGCTGACCAATTTCTGGCAAACCCCAGGGCAGCGCCCAATATCGTAATTTAGGCAGGGTCGATCTCTAAATAACGGCTGTGGGCGCTGCCGCAGCGGAAATACCCGTTTTACTAGATGCAGCGTTCGCCGTAGCAGCCCTACATCTACATAGGGGCCATAGTAGCGATCTTTATTTTTATTCAGCTTACGCTTGCGCGTAATGAAAATACGTGGGTATTCGTCGCTCCAGGTAATGCAGAGAAACGGATACTTTTTGTCGTCCTTCAGCAGCACATTAAAGTGGGGCTGGTGCTGCTTAATCAGATTCGCTTCTAGCGCCAGTGCCTCCGCTTCTGTGTCAGTAACGATGAACTCTATCTCGACGACCTGCATCACCATGAGGGCAATGCGGTGTTCCCGATACGCGTCGTCTCTGAAGTACGAGCGCACCCGACTCCGTAAGCTCTTGGACTTACCGATGTAGACGATGTTATCCGTCGCATCTCGCATAAAGTAAACCCCCGGCTCCTGAGGAATTTCCTTGAGCCGTGATTCGAGGCGATCGGGGGTTTTAAGTAGCGGGATCAGTTGAGACGATTGGGTCACAGGCAGGTAATTATCTGGGACACACTTCCCCATATCTCTAGGATAGCGAGAAGTTGAACTCGCGTTAAAATCTAACCCAAAATGCACAACCGCGAAATTTGCTGTAACTCAGGTGCTACATTTACCCTAAATTATTGAGAGGGTGTTGTCCGGCAACAGCAATGGCATCACTGTAGAGTGACACTGGTAGTGACTGTCATTAGTGCAACGGGCGATCGCCAACCATCCCTTTGAGAGACTTCTGGAACCCATGCAATCGCAACCTTCCCTGCGCCGGACAAAAATTGTAGCTACCATCGGTCCAGCCACTAGCAGCCCAGAAGTTCTACGCGACCTGATCGAAGCCGGAGCGACTACCCTGCGGCTTAACTTTTCGCACGGTACTCACGAAGATCACCAGCGCAATATCCGCACGATTCGTCAAATATCTTTTGAGTTAAATCAACCCGTCGGCATCCTACAAGATCTTCAAGGTCCAAAAATTCGTTTAGGCCGCTTTGAGAATGGCTCGATTATTCTCAAAAAGGGTGATCCCTACATTCTCACCAGCATCGCCTGTCCAGGCACCCAAGAAATTAGTTCCGTCACCTACGATCCTCTGGCAGACGAAGTACCCGAAGGTGCCAGCATTCTGCTCGATGACGGGCGTGTTGAGATGCTAGTGGAAAAGGTCGATCGCATTACGCGACAACTTCACTGCCGGGTCGTTGTCGAGGGAGCTTTGTCCAATAATAAGGGCGTTAACTTCCCTGGCGTTTATCTCTCGATCAAAGCCCTTACCGACAAAGACCGCACCGACCTGATGTTTGGACTCGATCAAGGTGTCGATTGGGTCGCCCTCAGCTTTGTCCGTAATCCACAAGATATTTTAGAGGTCAAAGAACTGATTTCTAGCGCTGGCAAAGACGTACCCGTAATCGCCAAAATCGAAAAGCACGAGGCGATCGAGCAAATGGAAGCAATCCTCTCCATTTGCGATGGCGCGATGGTGGCGCGGGGCGACTTGGGGGTAGAGCTACCCGCCGAAGATGTGCCCATTTTACAAAAACGGTTGATTACGACCGCCAACCGCCTTGGTATCCCCGTCATTACTGCTACCCAAATGCTCGACAGCATGGTAAGCAACCCTCGCCCTACCAGAGCCGAAATTTCTGACGTGGCGAACGCCATTCTAGATGGTACCGATGCGGTCATGCTTTCTAATGAAACGGCTGTTGGCAAGTACCCTGTCCAAGCTGTAGAAACCATGGCACGGATTGCAGTGAGGATCGAACAAGAGCCATCCTTGACCCGAAATCTAGAGGGCAGTGCGGGGCGTTCTATCCCCAATGCAATCAGTCAGGCGGTTGGTCGCATTTCTGAACAACTGCAAGCCTCCGCCATTATGACCCTAACCAAAACTGGTGCGACTGCTCGTAACGTGTCTAAGTTTCGCCCCCGCACCCCAATTTTGGCTATTACCCCCCATGTGGATGTGGCGCGCCAACTCCAACTCGTGTGGGGCGTTAAACCGCTGCTGGTACTAAACCTACCCTCCACTGGTCAAACCTTTAAAGCGGCACTCAACGTAGCTCAGGAGAAAGCCATGCTGGCGGAGGGTGATTTGGTAGTTATGACCGCAGGCACGCTTCAAGGTGTGGCCGGCTCTACTGACCTAATTAAGGTGGAAGTTGTGACCGCTGTCCTAGGGCGTGGCATTGGAATTGGGCAGGGATCGATTAGAGGTCGCGCCCGTGTTGCTCACACTAGTAAAGAAATCGGCAACTTTAATGCAGGGGAAATCTTGGTGGTGACGACTACGGGAGTGGACTACGTGGAAGCTATTCGCAAGGCATCGGGTATTGTAACCGAGGACGACAGCCTGACCAGCCATGCTGCGGTGATTGGTCTACGGCTGGGGGTGCCCGTGATCGTAGGGGTCAAAAATGCCACTGAAATTATTCGAGATGGGGCAATTTTGACGTTAGATATGCAGCGAGGCTTGGTATATGCCGGGTCTGTTGGAGCCACCCCCACCGACTGGCGCTGAGCGCTGAGTTACTTTTTAGAGAATTGTGCAACACGCAATTCTCTGAAAAGTAACGGGTTTGGTCAAGCGCGTAGTGCCACATTAGTCGTCGGGGAATTGCCAGCAGGCGATCGCCTCAATTTCTCTACTACCGCAGATGCAGGGTTCAGGAGCAGACACAACCCACTCGCGATCGCAGGTTCGACAGTGGCACAGAATATTTGCGTAATTTGCCAATTCCAACGTCCGTCGCCAGTCCTGCTGTTCGCTAGGGGTAAGGGGTAAATCATCGGGCATAGGATAGGAGATATTTTACCGGCTTTGAAAGGCTTCGTCGAACCGTCGCGTAATTGGCTCAACTAAGAACGTGAGAATAGACCGCTGACGGGTCACGACTTCGGCACTGGCCGCCATACCGGGGACTAACTTTACATCTTGCCCATAGACGGGAACCACTGTGCGGCTGAGTTTGACCTTGGCGGGAAATACTAACCCTAGTTCTCGATCCAGAGTTGCGTTGGGGCTAATTTGAGCCACTTCACCGGGAATAATGCCAAATTCTTGATATGGAAAGGTGGCGAGTTTCACTTTGGCACGCATACCGGGAGCAATGAACCCAATGTCTCGGTTGACGATTTTTACATCCAATACTAAATCACCGCCCTCCGGCAAAATCGACAGCAGTTCCTCTCCCGGTTGGACGGTGCCCTTGGCCAAGGTGGCCTGAACGTTATAGATCGTTCCTGTAATCGGGGCGCGGATGACCTCTTGCTCTGCTTGCTGATTAGCTTGCGCCAGTTGGCCTTCTAACGTGGTCAGGTCTTCGCGGCGCTGGTTAAGCTGACCGAGAATTTCGCTTTGCCGTTCAGAGCTAAGCCGATCAGTGGCCTGTTTTGCGCCTTGATAGGCTGCCTGCGCTTGTAGGATGGTTTGCTGCTGCCCCACGATGTCTTGCTGAAGCGACGCAATTTGGTCTTGTGCCTGGGTTAGCCGATCTTTGGCCTCTAAGTAGTCAAATCGGGGTACGGCTCCATTGCCAGGTTCGACCAGAGCGCGGAGGCTACGCTCTCGTTCTTGAGCTGTGGTTAGTGTGGCACGGGCATTGACCAAGTTTTCTTGCAGCCGAACTAAACGGGAACGGGCTTCGGCGATCGCCGAAGCCTGCCGATTCGCTTCTGAGCCAGCCGCTGCTTGGCGGTTGTCAAATTCGTTTAAACGAGCGGCCAAAAGTTCGTCTTGTAGAGCAGTTCCAGCATTAGTTTGACCAGTCCGTTCAGCTTCTAAGCGGGCAATGTCTTGGCGAATCAGTTTGAGCGACTGTTCTAATCGCTCCACGGTGGTTTTGGGCAAGCTGGCATCTTGCTGAATCAGCACATCTCCTTGCTGAACGCGATCGCCCTCTTTGACTAAGATTTTGCTGATGGTGCCGCCCTGTAGCGCCTGCACAGGACGCACTTGCTGCGCTGGCACCAGTTCGCCATTGGCCACGGCGACTTCATCGACTTGGCTGAAATGTGCCCATGCGATCGCCCCAAATACCAGTGCAGAGAGAGTTCCTGCCAATAGTCGGGTATAGAGCGGCGGCAGTTCCTTTACCGCTTTGCCCAATTCGTAAGATAGATAATCTTCTGGATTAGCAAACTGCTGCCGGGTTTGGCGAGCCTGAGCTGAAGCCGTGGGAAGGGATTGAGCCATGGGAAGTGTGAATCAGGGCAGGATAGGCGATCGCGCATGAACGCTCAACTCACAGCAGGAAGCGTTAATTCCAGTTGCGTAACTCCATACTAGATCACTGGCTAAGCAAGACGGTGAGACCGATCTGAATTGTCCTTGTGGATTAGCTTTAAGCCGCCGCGCTTAGCGCGGCGGCTTAAAGCTAATCCACGTTTGTTCTTCAAATTGATACTTCATATCTTGATAAATAGATGGGCGTAATTAATTATAAAATCTTAAAAGTCTGCGCCGCCCGCGCAGCGGGCGGCGCAGACTTTTAGAATCTTGTTTTTATTTAGGTTGAACTACTTAGCTTGGGTAAAAACTGGGTGAATCCAGTTTTTACCCAAGAAGGAACTTCGGCATTGCTTAATCTGGATTAAGCCTGAATGATAAAGTCGGTGTCCGAAACAATCGGCGCATTCGAGAAGGTAATGAACTTAGTCCCTGCATCTATCGCACTGGATTTGTAGAACAAACTGTTTGAGCCGGCACTAAACACGATGGCGGCAGAACTGCCTGCCACACTTGCATCATTCGCAACTGAGGCAAACTTGCCCGCCGTAAACGCCGAACCCGATCCTCCGATAAATGCGAAGGTCGTCCGATCTAACAGAATCTTGTCGGCTCCTGCTGCAAAATCGGTAATGGTGTCTAGCCCCGGTGAAACAGTAGCAAAGGCCGCGCCTGTGTTGTAAACATACGTATCGAGCCCTTCACCCCCGGTGAGCGTGTCGTTGCCTACCCCGCCCTCTAGGGTGTCATTGCCCAAATTACCTAACAAAACATCATTACCCGCTTTGCCGAGGAGGATGTCATCCTCACCACCACCGTCTATGGTGTCGTTGCCATCTAAGCCGTCTAGAGTGTTTTTTCCACTGTTGCCCGCGATCGCATTGTCTCTACCGTTGCCTGTTCCGGTGAGATTCGCCGCCCCATCTAGTGTCAGGTTTTCGATATTGGCTCCAAATATTGAAGTCAAAGTAAAGTCAATTGTTGATACCACGGTATCGACTCCACCCAGCGCGTCTTCTAGCTCCAGTACCAGATCGCCAATGTCGTCCACTACATAGGTGTCGTTTCCCCGTCCTCCGGTCAGCGTGTCAGCCCCTTGCTGCCCGTCTAGTCGGTTGTCGCCATCATTACCCTCGATTACATTGGCTTCTGCATTGCCTGTACCATTGGCATTGAGCGCACCAATCAAGACTAATTTCTCCAGGTTGGCACTCAAGGTAAAGTTACCGGCTGACCTCACCGTATCAAGTCCACCGCCTGAGTTTTCTACAATCTGATCTTCAGGGCCATCCACTACATAGGTGTCGTCTCCAGCTCCGCCTATCAGCGTATCCAGTCCGGTGATGCCATCCAGCAAGTTGTTGCCGCTATTCCCAGTGATGGTATTGTCGAGGGCATTGCCAGTGCCGTCTAACGCTTCCAATCCAGTTGTACCCATGAGGGTAAGATTTTCTAAATTGGCACCCAGAATAAAGCTCTCAGAAGCAATAACTGAGTCGATGCCTGCATTGAGGGCTTCAGACACGAGTGTGGACTCGCCACTGCTGCTGACGATGTAGGTATCGTCACCAAGGCCACCCTGCATAGTGTCATCGCCTACACCACCGTCTAAGAAGTCATTTCCTCCACCCCCAATCAGGGAGTCGTTACCATCTAGCCCTAACAAGGTATTGTTGCCAGCATTGCCAGTGATGGTATTGTCGAGGGCATTGCCAGTGCCATTTAGGTTCTCGGTACCGGATAATCCAGTCAGCGTTAGATTGTCAAGGTGGTCGCTAAGGGTGTAAGTGACGGTAGAAACTACCTCATCAATGCCTTGATCCAGAGTTTCAACAACACTGTCTGCAATGCTATCTACGCCATAGGTGTCATTCCCCAGCCCTCCAGTCATCGTATCGGCTCCTCCTTTACCGTCTAGGAAGTTGTTGCCATCGTTACCGAGAATGGTGTTGCTGAGACTGTTCCCTGTGCCGTTGATGTTGGCTATTCCCGTTAGGGTGAGGTTTTCCTGATTGCTGCCCAGCGTGTAAGTAACACTAGCCTGAATCAGGTCAATATCGAAGGGGTCAGGGGTTTCGTTCACCACATCACCCACGTTGTCTACCACGTAGGTATCACTGCCAGAACCACCATTCAGTTGGTCTGCTCCTAGTCCTCCATTCAGGACATCGTTGCCTCCCAACCCACTAAGGATGTTGTTGCTGTCGTTGCCTGTGATTGCGTTGTCTGCACTATTGCCGCTGCCATTGATGGCACCTGCGCCTAGCTGTAAGATCAGGTTTTCTAGTTCTGCACCCAGCGTTAGGGTGACGCTGGTGCGAACGGTATCGATGCCACCGCCAACCGCTTCTATCGTGACATCGCTGAGATTGTCCACCACGTATGTGTCGTCGCCATCACCACCCGTCATGGTGTCGTCGCCCGTGCCCCCGTCTATCAAGTTATTTTGGCTGTTGCCCACAATGGTGTTACGCAGAGTGTTGCCGATCGCCGTGAGAGCCGTTTCGGCTTCTAGCAAAACCAAGTTTTCGACGTTGGTGCCATTGCTCGTACTGAGGTCAAAGGAAATGGTGGAGCGAATGGTGTCGTTACCACCGCCGACCGTCACCGTTTCTTGCACCACATCGCCTGCATTGTCTACTACATATATGTCGTTACCAATGCCGCCTTCTAACGTGTCTACGCCTTCACCCCCATCTAGCAGATTATTGCCTTCGTTGCCCGTAATGTCGTTGTTGAAGACATTGCCAATGCCGTTGATGTCGCCTGCTCCTGGTTGAAGTACCAGAAATTCAATCTCGCTATCGTTGATTAAGGTGTAAGAGGCTGAGGTAAAGACCGTATCGATGCCCGCACCGGGGTTATCGATCACCTGGTCATCTGAGCTATCGACGAAAAAGGAGTCATCACCAGTACCCCCTATCATCGTGTCGATGCCTGCACCGCCGATTAAGGTGTCATTACCCGCTTTGCCGTCCAGGGTGTTATTGCCTTCATTGCCGGTGATGGTGTTGTCAGTGGCGTTGCCGCTGCCGCTGATGTCGCCTGCTCCAGCAATTAGGATGAGATTCTCAACGTTGTCGCCTAGCGTGAAAGCGATCGCGCTCGATTCTGCAGTGTCGATACCATCAAGGGGGTTCGCTTCGCTAACCACATCGCCGCTGTTGTTGACCACATAGGTATCGTTGCCTGCCCCTCCGGTCATGGTATCGCTGCCGTTACCCCCATCCAGGCGATCGTCGCCGTCACCCCCAATCAACACATCGTTGCCGTCCAATCCGCTCAGGATGTTGTTACCGATATTGCCCAGAATGGTATTGTCCAGCGCGTTGCCTGTACCAATGAGAGCCGTACCCGTTAGGGTAAGATTTTCGATGCTGTTGTTGGCGGACAAACTTAGGTCAAAGTCAATGCTGGCTTCGATCGTGTCGAGTCCGGCTCCGGATGCTTCGACCACGGTATCGCTGAGACTGTTAATTACATAGGTATCATTGCCGTTGCCGCCAATTAGGGTGTCGCTGCCGTCCTCCCCAATTAAGCGATCGTTACCGTCGTCCCCGATCAGGGTGTCGTTGCCAAGGCCACCGCTTAAGATATTGGCTTGAGCATTACCTGTAATGGTATTAGCCAAGTCATTACCTGTGCCGTCTAAAGCCATGCCCGTTAGGGTCAGGTTCTCTACTAGAGACAGAGCTGGAAGGTTGAGGGTGTAGCTCAGGCTTGCTTCAATGGTGTCCGTGCCGCCTGTGACGCTGGTTTCAATGACTCCATCAGAGAGGCTATCGACGATGTAGGTATCGTTGCCGTTGCCTCCCGTCATGGCATCGAAGCCTGTGCCTCCATCCAGCAGGTCGTTTCCTGCGCCGCCATTGAGCGTGTCGTCACCTGCTAATCCAAACAAGGTGTTGTCACTGCCGTTGCCAGTGATGACGTTGTTGAGATCGTTACCTGTGCCACTTATGGCCGTTCCGGTCAGAGTGAGGTTTTCAACATTGCTACCGAGGATAAAATCGACTGCCGATTCAACGCTATCAATGCCTCCAGTGAGGCTGGCTTCGATGATGACATCGCCGATCTGATCGACTACAAAGGTGTCATTGCCGTCTCCGCCCGTCATCGTATCGCTGCCTGTGCCACCATCAAGTCGGTCTGCACCAGCGTTGCCGTCTAGGGTATCGTTGCCGCTGTCGCCACTTAAAACGTTAGCGGAGGCATTGCCCAAGATCGTGTTATCGAGCGCGTTGCCTGTGCCGTTGGCGGCTGTTCCAAGGAGGGTGAGGTTTTCGAGGTCGCTGCCCAGGGTGTAATTGATAGTGGACTCTACGGTGTCGATGCCATCACCAACGGTCTCGGTAACTACATCTCCACCTTCACCCACAACGTAGGTATCGTTACCCGCTCCGCCCAGCAGGGTGTCGTTGCCAGTGCCCCCATCCAGGCGATCGCTCCCAGTCCCCCCTTCTAGGCGATCGTTTCCACCGCCGCCAGCTAGGGTGTTGTCGCTGCTGTTGCCCAGAATTGTATTGGCGATCGCGTTCCCGATGCCAACGATGGCGCTACCCGTTAGCGTTAAGTTCTCTAAGTTCTCGCGCCCGACAAGACTCATGTCGAAGTCAACGCCAGACTCTACTAAATCGGTGCCACCTGCGGCGCTGGACTCGGTAACTACATCTCCCGCGTCGTCTACCACAAAGGTATCGTTGCCATTGCCGCCAATTAGAGTATCTGCGCCGATGCCGCCATTCAATAAATCTGCGCCATCTTGCCCGTCCAGCAGGTCATTACCTGCTAAACCAAGCAACGTATTGTTAGAAGCATTGCCAGTAATGGTGTTGTCGCCAGCGTTGCCTGTACCGCTAATTGCCGTACCCGTCAGCAGCAGCGTCTCTAAATTGGCAGAGAGGATGTAGTTGACGCTAGATTGAACCGTGTCGATGCCGCCTGTGTCGCTGCTTTCGGTAATGACATCGGTGCTGTCGTCTACGACGTAAGTATCGTTGCCGTTCCCCCCTCGCATCGTGTCGCTGCCCACTCCGCCGGTTAAGGAATCGGCTCCGTCGCCGCCATCTAGGGTATCGTTACCGCCTAAGCCAAACAGGCTATTGTTGCCAGCATTTCCGGTGATAACGTTGTTGAGTTCATTGCCCGTGCCGTTGAGGTTGGCTAATCCCTCTAGGGTGAGATTTTCGACGTTAGCCCCTAACGTAGTAGTAATGGTGGATTGTACGGTGTCAATACCGCCCGTGAGACTGGTTTCTGTCACCACGTCCCCGATGTTGTCTATCCGGTAGGTGTCGTTGCCGTCACCGCCGATTAGAGTGTCGGCTCCCAATCCACCATCCAGCAGGTTGGCGATCGCGTTACCTGTAATGACGTTGGCGATCGCGCTACCCGTACCCGATACAGCGCTGCCCGTAAGCGTCAGGTTTTCAATGGCTGTGTAGGCAGGCAAGTCTAGCGTAAAGTTAACACCGGCTTCAATCGTATCAAGGCCGCTAGTGTCGGTAATGCTGTCGGCGATATCGGCTAGAACATAGGTGTCGTTGCCTGCTCCACCCAGCAGAACATCGATTCCTGTGCCACCGTCGAGGCGATCGTCACCATCCCCAGCGTCTAGCGTGTCATCGCCAGCAGCCCCAGCAAGTGTATTATTGCCAGCATTTCCTGTAATCGTATTGTTGAGGATGTTGCCTGTACCACTGATTCCCCCAACTAGCAAAACCAGATTTTCTAGATTGCCCCCCAACGTGTAGGCAGCGGCGCTGGAACTGACTAAATCAATGCCCTCATTAGTATTCTCGACGATGACATCGCTGACATTGTCTACGGTATAGCTATCGTTACCTGCACCACCCCGCAGCGTATCGTTGCCTAACCCACCATTGAGTAAGTTGTTGCCTTCGTTGCCGATGATGGTATTGGCTGTATCGTTACCCGTACCATTGATATCTCCCGCACCCGCTACCAGAGTCAAGTTCTCGAAGTTGGGAGTTAGCGTAAATGTGGCATTCGATAAAACAGTATCGATCCCTTCGTTTGCGTTTTCAACAATGGTGTCTCCTGTGCCGACAGTATACGTATCATTGCCGGTACCGCCACTCATGACATCGTTGCCAGTTTCCCCATCTAGCAGGTCATTCCCTGCGCCGCCATTGAGGGTGTCGTTGCCTAATCCGCCTTTGACAGTATCGTTGCCATCCCCTGCATTCAGTAGGTTATTGCCGCTATTGCCTGTAATGCTGTTGTTGATATCGTTGCCACTACCGTTAATATTGGCGACTCCGGTTAATATCAACGTTTCAACGTTTGCGCCAATAGTGAAGGTGCCGCTGGTAGCTGTTGTGATGACCGTAACTGTATCCGTACCTTCACCAAAGGCTTCCACTGCTGTGTCATTAACGTTGTCAAATACGTAGCTGTCGTCACCACTGCCACCAATCAGGTTGTCAGCCCCGGCTCCTCCGTTCAGTGTGTCGTTACCTGCACCACCATTGAGCGTGTTATTGCCGCTATTGCCCGTAATTGTATTAGCCAGCGCGTTACCCGTGCCGTTAATATTCTCAGTCCCAACCAGAGTCAGGTTCTCAACGTTAATGCCGTTGAGAGCCAGGTTGATAGATGCAGAGGCGATCGCCTCGTCTATGTCAGCATTGGGCTGCTCGATCATCAGATCGGAGCTGTTATCAATCAAGTACGTATCATTACCCGCACCACCGCTGAGGGTGTCTGCACCGCTGCCCCCATCTAAAACATTGTTGCCGCTGTTTCCCGTAATGTTGTTGGCTAGCGCATTGCCAGTTCCATTTAGATTTGCTGTCCCTACTAACGTTAAATTCTCTAGATTGGTACCCAGCGTGTAAGTTGCACTGGACACGACTGAGTCAATGTCGCCAATGCCATCTTCCACAATTAGGTCTGTGACATCATCAAGTACGTAGGTATCATTACCCGTGCCACCTACCAGCGTATCAACTCCCATGCCACCTGCCAGGCTGTCGTTGCCCGCACCACCTACGATGACATCGTTTCCAGCTCCACCCGCCAGGGTATTATTGCCGTCGTTTCCGACAATGGTGTTATCAAGGACGTTCCCTGTCCCGCCGTTGTTGCCAGTTCCCCCAATGGTGAGGTTTTCTACATTGGCTGCCAACGTGTAAGTGACTAGCGTGGAGACGATGGTGTCTGTGCCATCGTTAAAGTTCTCCACCACTACATCGCCCAAGTTGTCTACAACGAATGTGTCGTTGCCGCCACCGCCGGTCATTGTATCTCGACCCACGCCGCCATCAATATAATCACTACCGGCACCAGCGTCTAATTCGTTATTGCCGCTATTGCCTATGATGCTGTTGTTACCCCCATTTCCCGTCCCTTTGATGTTGGCAGCACCAGTTAAGACTAAATTTTCTAGGTTGCCACTCAATGTGTAAGACACATTGGCATTAACAGTGTCGATGCCACCGCCAACGGTTTCGGTGATGCTGTCAGAGGACACGTCTACTACATAGGTATCGTTGCCAGCCCCACCTGTCATGGTGTCTGTGCCAGCCCCACCATCGAGCACATCGTTGCCGTCTCCCCCATTAAGCGCATCGTTGCCAGCATTGCCTGCCAGACTATCGTCGCCAGCGCCACCACTGAGGGTGTTGTTTCCAGTATTGCCAAGTAGAGTATTGTTGCCAGCGTTGCCTGTACCGTTGAGAGCACCCACGCCCGCCAAAACGAGAATTTCGAGATCACTCCCTAACGTGTATGAAACTGTAGCTGTCACTGTGTCAATGCCTTCGTTGGCATTTTCAACGACAACATCACTACTGCTATCTACTGCGTAGGAATCGTCGCCATTGCCCCCCGTCATGGTGTCGTTGCCAATGCCTCCATTGAGGCTGTCGTTACCGCCACCACCTCGGAGGGTATCGTCTCCGCTATCTCCTTGAAGGATGTCGTTGCCTTCTAGTCCGTCAAGCAGATCATTGCCGTCTCCGCCAGCAAGACTATTGTTGGCACCGTTGCCTATCAATATGTTATTGAGGGCATTGCCTGTTGCATTAATGGCTGCACTTCCAGTCAGCGTCAAGTTTTCAAGATTATTGCCTAGAGTAAAACTGACAGAGGCCTGAACAGTATCGATGCCCTGCCCGCCCAGCTCAGTCACTACATCGCCAGCGTTGTCGACTACGTAAGTATCGTTACCCTGACCGCCCACTAGGGTATCTTTGCCAACTCCCCCATTCAGCAAGTCTGCACCCTTGCCGCCATTTAGCGAGTCGGCTCCCCCTAAACCTAGCAACGTATCATTACCGCCTAGGCCAACAAGAAAATCCTTCTTTCTGGTTCCTCTTAATTTATTTTTCTTGCTGTTACCGTTGAGCCGTGCCATGTTTGAATTAACTCCCAATTGAGAAGGGGATACGAGTGCCAAAGATGCAATATTTTTTGGCTAAATCACTGACTGCCTCTAAGCAGTTATAAATCTTGACTTTATAGCCAGCTCAAAGCTGAAGATGGCAGTTTAGTAAAGTAAAAAAAATAGATATTCAAACACATGAAAAGTAAGCTCTACAGCTATTGCTAAGAAAAGAAGTTTTGCTTGTATGACTTCTAAAGCTTCCAAAGTAAAGATTTCATGGTTTCTGAGGACTATAAAAGCCAGGAATAAACCTCGTCTAACTTGAAGCCCAGAGTTTTCCCTCACCCTTTTCATATATGCCGAAGGCTTTAAGCCCTCTCCCTGGAGAGAGGGACTTTGAAAGCTTTTCCGGCTCCCCTCGCCCTTTG
>Ga0335394_10000209_pt1 | contig 59943 bp, 42 predicted proteins | sample MAT03_FD_205741 | JGI IMG/M metagenome (GOLD analysis project Ga0335394, IMG submission 205741) | Freshwater microbial communities from Lake Fryxell liftoff mats and glacier meltwater in Antarctica - MAT-03 (spades assembly) (version 2) ... | reverse complement strand
CCAAGGGTTGTCTGACCAACCATTTTGAGTCGCCGTTTCGCCCTGCACCCAAAGTACGCCATCCCTCGGTGACCTTCTCGAGATCCTTGCGGATTTACGTTGGTTTCAGGGCTTTTGCTTGATACAGCAATCCCTGGAAGGCCAACAGCTTCCACGCCGGCGGATTGAACTGCGCGTTCGGCGATGGTTCCGTCCACTACATTTCCAACTCGGTAACGCTGCAGATTTTCAAAGCGATGGCCACGATCAAAGGTCGCGAAGTCGTCAGCCAGACCGAATATTGAGTTTTGCCGGACATCGTCTGGTAGGGTGGGCAGAGGGCCGCGAGGCCCACCGCTTTGGCCAGCGATCTGCTGTCCCTGGAGGAGATCGATCCGCCATTCACTTCGGGATAAAACTCTCTGGCCGCAGCGGTGGGCCTCGCGGCACTCTGCCCACCCTACAACGTTTCCAGTGCCAACACCCTGCGCGAGGTACCCGCATGCCTTCTCTCCATCGCCGTGATTTCCATCGGGCCGCATTGGCCGGCTTTGCCAGCGGGTTGCTGAGTTCTCGCGTGTTGGCCGCCGATCTTCCGCCCAAGCGAAAGTTCACCATTGACCTGGTCTGCGGCGCGATCGGGGTCACCGCCGATCAGGCGCGGGCGATTGCCTTGGCCAGCGCCAATGGCTTTGAATCGGTCCAGCCGCAGCCCGGCGATCTGGCCAAACTCTCCGAGGCCGAGTTGGCGCAGTTGCTGGCCGGTCTCAAAGAGAAGGGGCTGGTCTGGGGCGCTGCCGGATTGCCCGTCGACTTCCGCGGCGAAGAAGACAAGTTCCAATCCGACCTGAAGGGACTGCCGGCCGCCGCCGCCTCGCTCAAACGGGCGGGCGCCACGCGCCTCGGCACCTGGATCCGCCCCTCCCACGCCACGCTCACCTATATGGCCAACTTCAAGCAGCACGTCCGCCGGCTGGCCGAGGTGGCCAAGATCCTGGACGACAACGGTCTGCGATTCGGCCTGGAGTACGTCGGCCCCAAGACTTCGTGGACAGGCGCCAAACATAGCTTTGTTCACAGCATGGCCGAGCAGAAGGATCTGATCGCGTGCATCAATCGACCCAACGTCGGGCTGGTCCTCGACAGTTGGCACTGGTACACGGCCGGCGAGACCGAGGCCGATCTGCTGACCCTCACGAATAAGGATGTGGTAGCCTGCGATCTGAACGACGCCCCCGTAGGGATTGCAGTCGATAAGCAGATGGATCTGGTGCGCGAGCTGCCGATGGCCACCGGCGTGATCGACCTGAAGACGTTCCTGAGCGCGCTGGTAAAGATCGGCTACGACGGCCCCGTGCGGGCCGAGCCCTTCAACGCCGCTTTGAACAAGCTGCCGCCGGATGAAGCCGTGGCCAAGACCGGCGAGGCGATGAAGCGGGCATTTGCTCTGGTGGAACAATAGAGTGGGCAGCAAGGTAAGGGGGGGCGCAGGGGTTTCTTTTTTCCAGCCCTCTTCCATAATCCACCTTCCCCTTGCGCATCCCTTTCCTGCTTATCCCACGACCTGCCGGTGACTCAACGCATCCTGCTCGTCATCCCGACGCTGGACCAAAGCGGCGCCGAGAAGCAGCTCTCGCTCCTGGCGCGCGGCCTGAAGGCTGGCGCCGGCCGCGAGTTCGAGGTGCATGTCTGCGCCCTGACGCGCGGCGGTCCCTTGGAGGCCGAACTGGCCGCGGCAGGCATCCCCGTCACGATCATCGGCAAACGGGGCAAAGTCGATCCGCTGGCCTTCTATCGGCTGGTCCACCACGTGCGCCGCCTGAAGCCGGCCATTGTCCATACCTGGATGTTCGCGGCCAACAGCTACGGAAGGGCGGCAGCAATCCGCGAGCGCGTCCCCCATCTGATCGCCAGCGAGCGCTGCGTCGACCCGTGGAAGCAGTGGCACCAGCTCACGATCGACCGCTACCTGGCGCAGCGCACCGAGCGGATCGTCGTCAACTCGCCCGGCGTCAGCGAGTTCTATGTCCGAAAGGGAATCCCGGCCGACAAGTTCGCGTTGATCCCCAATGGCATCGACCCGGCGGAAGTTCCTGCGGCCGGGGCCCCCTCGGAAGAAGATCGGCGGAAGGTGCTGGCCGAGTTGCAGCTTCCCCTCGACGCCCGACTGATCGTGGCGGTTGGCCGTCTCTGGCCGCAGAAACGGATCAAAGACCTGATCTGGGCGTCCGACCTGTTGCGGGTGATCCGCGACGACACCCACCTGCTGATCATCGGCGACGGCCCTCAGCGGCGCATGCTGGAGCGCTACACGCGCTTGCTGGAGCTTTCGGAGCGGGTCCATTTTCTGGGTCATCGCTCCGATGTCCCGCGCATCTTGCCGCACATCGATTGCCTGTGGCTGGGGAGCGAGTACGAAGGGCTGCCCAACGTGGTGATGGAAGCCATGCTGGCCGCGCGCCCTGTGGTGGCCACCGACATTGCCGGTCCGCGCGAACTGATCGTCGAGGGACAGACCGGCTTTCTGGTTCCGGTGGGCGATCGCGCGGCCTTTGTGCGGCGCTCGCGGCGTATCGTCGAGGAACCCGCATTCGCACGGCAACTGGGCGAGGCCGGTCGGCAGCGCATGCTCACCGAGTTCACCGTCGAGAAGATGGTGGACGCACACGCCGGGCTCTATCGCCAGTTGCTCGGCGTAAAGTAGCAGGCTCACCCGACGCTAGCGGCACGCAGAATAGCCTCCGCGATGAGCTTCTGCACCGTCACGACAGGCGTTCCGTCTCACTCCGGGACGCTTGAAGTGGAATTGATGACACATGGCGGGTGCGACGCGAAAATCGCGGTTCGCGTACGCAGTAAAAAATCCCCCAAGGCATTGCAGAAAAGCCATTTGCGTCACGCCTTCAATTCTCTACGCGGCTTTGGCATCGAGGTTGCTTTACATCCCAACATCACCAGTCAAACGCTGGTGACAACGAAATAACGGCCCTGACTTCAAGGGGCTACCAACAGTTATCTCGCGGCTTTTCACGAAGAACACTTCACGCCGCGATTCCATTCACCACGTTTCTCATAACGAAGGATTACGAACATGGCTTTCGATGCATTTCTGAAGATTGATGGCGTCCCCGGCGAGTCGACGGATTCGAAGCACAAGGATTGGATCGAAATCCTGTCCTTCAGCACGGGTGTCTCGCAGCAGGGGAGCGGCTCGGCTTCCTCGGGTGGTGCCCGCTCGGCGGAGCGTGCCAACCTGCAGGACTTCTCGATCGTCAAGACTTTGGACAAGGCCAGCCCCAAGCTGAACCTGTTCTGCTGCAACGGCACCCACATCAAGGAAGTCACCGTCAGCCTGAACCGGGCCACCGGCGACAAGCAGAAGTACATGGAATACAAGATGTCGGACGTCATCATCTCCAGCGTTCGTCCGGGCGGTTCGGCCCAGGGCGGAGAGGCCCTCCCCCTTGAGGAAGTCAGCTTCAACTACGGCAAGATCGAGTGGATCTACACCGAGACCGATCACCAGACCGGCAAGCCCAAGGGCGATGTGAAGGCCAACTGGGATCTGGTCGCCAACAAGGGTGGCTAGTTCAAACTGGAATGCATCGAAAACCGCCCAGGGCCGATTTCGATCGGCTCCTGGAACGTGCCGGCCGATCCCGCGGAGAGGCATCTCTCCGCGGACGAGCCGGCTCTCTCTCGCTTGACGAGAACAACGACTACGGCTTTGTGGCGGCCAAGCCCTGAGCGTAGCTTTACGAGCCCGGCGCTTCGCAGATCCTGGTGGCAGGATTCGCGACCGCCGGGCTTTTTTTTGCGCGCTGGGCACGCAGGCGCCGGGGCCCCACGTCCTTGACGTTCCTCACGAAATGCCCTAGTTTTCCCGGCAATCCCGCGTTGCTTCCCCTCCTGCCTTCTGCCCCCGTTTCTCTGATGACCAATCTCCGTATCGGACTCCCCAGCAAAGGCCGCCTCGAGGAACTGGCGGGCGACCTCCTGAAGCAGGCCGGGCTGAGCTTCCGCCGCCAGGAGCGGACCCTCTTCGCGAGGGTTCGCGAACTGCCGATCGACGTGACCTTTCTGCGAACCGACGACATCCCGGTCCTCTGCGCCGAAGGAGCCATCGACTTTGGCATCACCGGCAGCGACCTGGTGTGCGAGAGCGGCGTCGATGTCGCCACGCGGCTGGAGTTGGGCGTGGGGCAATGCCGCCTGGCCCTGTGCGTGCCGGTCGACAGCCCCATTCAGAAGGCGGGCGAGTTGAACGGCAAGCGCGTGGCCACCAGCTTTCCGCGGACCACCAACGAGTACCTCACCAAGAACGGGGCCAACGTTCACCTGGTCAAGCTCTCCGGCTCGGTCGAGATCATGATCCAGCTCGGCGTGGCCGATGGCATCGTCGATCTGATCGAGACCGGCAGCACGCTGGCCGCCAACCGGCTGCGGATTCTGGACGAGATCGGCCAGTACCAGACCGTGCTGATCCAGAACCGCGAGGCCCGACATAGCGAACTGGCCGAACGCGTCGTCCGCCGATTGGAAGGGGTGATCATCGCCCGCAGCTACTCGTTGTTGGAGTACAACGTCCCTCGCGACAAACTGTCGGAAGCCGAGAAGATCACGCCGGGCTACAGCTCGCCCACCATCAGCGCGCTGGAAGATCCCAGTTGGTGCGCCGTGCGGGTGATGGTTCGCCGGGGCCATGTGTTGAACATCATGGAGCAGCTTGAAGCCCTGGGGGCCGCGGCGATCCTCGAGACGCAGATCTCGAACTGCCGACTGTAGCTCGCGGGCGAGCGGATGCATTAAAATCCAGCGGCCCAGGGATGCCTTGCCAGCGCTCCCTGGGTCCTTAGATCGTTGCTCCGTCCCTCTCCTGGAGATCGCCCCGATGGCCAAGACTTTTCGCGTCGCCGTGATCGGCTGCACCAAACGTGGCGGCTATGGGCATGGGCTGGACTACGTCTGGCGCAAGATCCCCAATGCCGAGATCGTGGCCGTGGCCGACGACGACAAGGTGGGGCTCGCTCGGGCGTCGCAACGGTTGAAGGTCGAGAAGACCTACGACGACTGGCGCAAGATGCTGGACGAAACCAAGCCCGATGTGGTGGCCATTTGCCCGCGCTGGCTCGATCAGCATCGCGACATGGTGGTGGCCGCCGCCGAGCGCGGCATCCATATCTATCTCGAGAAGCCCCTGTGCCGCACACTGGCCGAGGCCGACGAGATGCTGGCCGCCTGCGACAAGACACATGTGAAGCTGGTCATTGCCCACCAGACTCGCTACAGCCCGATGGTAACCGTGGTGAAGAAGCTGATCGCCGAGGGGAAGATCGGTAAGGTGCTGGAGTATCGCGGCCGCGGCAAAGAAGATGCCACCCGCGGTGGCGGCGAAGACCTGTGGGTGTTGGGGAGCCATGTGATGGATCTGACGCGCTCGTTCGGCGGGCATCCGCTGTGGTGCTTCGCCTCGGTAACGCAGGATGGTCAACCGCTCAACAAGTCGCACGTCGTCGAGGGGAACGAAGGGATCGGCCTGCTGGCTGGCGACTCGGTGCGGGCGATGTACGGCATGCCCGACGGCTCGACCGCCTACTTTGCCAGCCAGCGAAAGGCTGGCGGCAATCCTTCTCGCTTCGCCCTGCAGATCTATGGCAGCACGGGCGTGTTTGAACTAGGGTTCGGGCACCTCTTTCCGGTCAAGTATCTTGATGATCCGGGGTGGTCTCCCGGCCGCAGCGGCAAGGCCTGGCAGAATGTCTCGACCGCCGGAATCGGCGTGCCCGAGCCGCTCAAGGATGGCGGTCTGGATGCCGGCAACGAGCTGGCCGTGACCGATCTGCTGGCCTCGATCGAAGAGAATCGCGAACCGCTGGGCAATCTGCGCGAAGCCCGCGGCGCCACCGAGATGATCGTGGCCTGCTTCGAGTCGCAGCGCGTCGGCGGCCCGGTGAAACTGCCGCTGGAGAACCGCGAGAACCCGCTGGCGAAGTTGTAATGAAGAAACGTCCCCAGGTCGCCCTGCTGATCGAGACCTCGAACGCCTACGCTCGCGGCTTGCTGCGCGGCGTCCGGCGCTATCTCGCCGAAGGACACGCCTGGTCGATCTTTCTGCCCGAGCAAGGCCGGGGAGACGCGCCCGGCGCGTGGCTGGTTGATTGGCGCGGCGATGGCATCATCGCCCGGATTGAGAACCGCCGCATCGCCACGGCCGTAGAGCGGACCGGCCTGCCGGCCGTCGATGTCAGCGCGGGCCGGCTCGTGCCGAGCTTGCCGATGGTTGAGACCGACAACGAGGCCATCGCCCGGCTGGCGGTCGAGCACTTTGTGGAGCGCGGCTTTCGCGAGTTGGCCTTCTGTGGCGATCCGCAGTTCGCCTGGGCCAACGCCCGGGGGACGTTCTTCACGCGGCTGGCCGCCGAGGCCGGCTGCTCGTGCAGCGTCTTTCCGCCGGTCGGCGCGCCGGCCAAGATGTCGCCCGAGATCGAGCAGGCGCAACTGGCCGCCTGGGTCAAAGGGCTCCCCAAGCCGGCCGGCGTGATGGCCTGCTACGACATCCGCGGCTGGCAGTTGCTGGAAACCTGCCGCCGGATCGGCGTCGCGGTGCCCGATGAAGTCTCGGTCTTGGGCGTGGACAATGACGAGTTGCTGTGCGACCTCTCGGAGCCTCCTCTTTCCAGCGTCATCCCCGACGCCGATCGCACCGGCTACGAAGCGGCCGCCTTGCTCGACCGCATGCTGGCCGGCAAGCAGGTCCCGGCCGCCGAGCATCTGATACCTCCCCTCGGCGTGATGACGCGCCGCTCGAGCGACGCCCTGGCGATCGCCGACGAAGATGTCTCGCAAGCCCTGCGGCTGATTCGCGAGCATGCCTGCGACGGCATCAAAGTACCGGACGTCCTCGCCCGGCTGGCCGTGTCGCGGCGCGTGCTCGAAAGCCGTTTCAAGAAGCTGGTGGGCCGCACCCCGCACGAAGAGATCGTGCGGCTGCAGATGGAGCGCGTGAGCCGCTTGTTGACCGACACCGATCTGCCGCTGGCCATCATCGCCGAGCGGGCCGGCTTTCAGCATGTGGAGTACCTGAGCGCGGCGTTCAAACAGCGCACCGGGCAATCGCCCAGCCAATTCCGCCGCGCAAAGCGGGGGAAGTAGCCCATTGGCGTTGCCCGTCGGTTGCCACTGGCTAGATCTCTGGCAGGCCCAGATCGAGCTCGCGGCAACGCTGCAGCGCCTTCTCCAAGGTCTTGTCGGGAACGGCAGTCACGGCCGCAGGCGGAGGCCCCAAGGGCGTCGCCAGGAGCGGATGCTCCGCAGGCCATGGCATGGACAGGCCCTCATCGGCCCGAATGCGAGCCAACGCGTGAAGTTCGACAGGATAGAACTGGAACGGTGCATAGGCGAACGCGTCGACGCCAAAATCCTTGCAGTGCGTGGCGTGGTAGTCGCAGAGGCCCAAGACGGCGGAAGCGAATTTTCGCTCGTGGTCCCACCGATCAAGGACTGCCTGAAACACTCCTCGTCCGGGAGATTTCACCAGGGGGAAGTCCGGCTTGATTCGTCTCCAACGGCAGTAAAGTCCCAAGGCGAATGGCTCCAGTGGAGAGCTATTCCACCCTTTGGAATCGGCGCGCAGGCTAACCATCATTCGGCGAAAGAGCGCGTCGACATGGTCATCCTGGCGCAAGCTGATGGCCGTCAATAAGTGGAGCGTCGACTGATTCAAGTCACTCCAGTCTCCCAACAGTCTGCCGCGTAGGTCCTTGCCGTACGCGCGGCATAGCCAATCGTCCCATTGAATCTTCATCCGCAGCGCGCTCACGACAGACCGCGCTACGCCTGCCACATCGGCGTAGCCCTTCTCGTCGCCGCGAAACACCCGCAGCAACCCGCGAGCCAGAAATGTGTGTCCATCAATGACGATCCAGTCGGCTAGCCCGCTCGCGAATTCATGGCGATCCAGTTCGGCCTGCTTCGCGCCTGGCGGGACGGGCATGTTCCAGGCACCCTCGACGCGCCCCCGGGTGCGCTGGGCAAGGTTTCTGAGCTCCTTCGGTGCGAGCTTGGCCCCCAGTTCGATATTCTTCTTGATGGTCTCGCGAGTGAGGAACTTGACGCTCGAAGCGCGACTTGTCAGCACGGTTGCTGATTTCTTGGCAGAGGCTTTCTTGCCTGGCTTCGGATCCTGCGCCCGTTGCTTGGGCGACGTTCCCGCTTTCGACAGCACTTTTATCTTCGCGGCCTTGTGCTGTGCGAATGCCAAGCCGAATTTCTTTCCCAGCAGTTTACGGAGCGCCTTCCACTGCTCAGCCTCCAACACGAGGTAGCCCCAACTGTCGGAGTCTTCGAGTCCGCGCAGCGAGTAGATCTCGACCCTTTTGGGGAGTAAACCTGCCACGGCAAACAGGCAGGCAGCCTGGTCGACATCCTTACGTCGCACGCCCGCTAGAGCGGCGGAAGACTCGGCGCCATCGGCCTGGATCGTCAACGTCAGTGGATCTTCGTCGTCTTCCTCCACGTCGAGGAGGATTCCATGCGGCTTAAGTACGCTTGCCAACGAGTCGCAGATGGACGCCACGGACTCCTTCCAGTCCGTCTGTACGGCCCCCTTGGCGTGGTCCCATAGCTGTCCGGTGAACCAAGCCAGCGGTGTCTCTTCTGCAGCCGGGGCGGTGATCTTTTTCTGGGAAAGGCCCGCCAGCAGCAATGCGTCGCGCCACATGCCAGACGCTGCCACGTCAGCGGCCCTGTTCGTCTTCATCGTCGCCTGCCCCTTCTTTCCCATTTGAACCCCTCTATCTGGAAGAACTCTGCCACAGACCGCCCGCACATAAGCCAGCATCATGGCTCAGCCTGCCGAACTCGATCGAGTCCCTGTCAGTGGCGGCCATGTTAACTTGTGTACGCAAGGAACGATACGACCCGCAGATTACGCACCCTGTACGGCCTGCTCCGGGCAGCATCCACCTTGGCAGGGACCTTTTCTCTCCGATCACCACTAAGCTTTGGATCTGCGCCGGAAAGGAGCTATCATGGAATGATCCGATGGGTATCCTCGCGATCCCCCCGGAAGAGTGTCCGCCTTGAAGGCGGAATGGCTGATGGTGTTTGGTTTGCGCGTCGAGTCTGCCTACCCTCGCTTCCGTTCCGATACCCCCCGTCGATTGCATGGCCAAGGCGATCTCCCCTAGTTTCGAAGACGCGCTACGCAAGTGCAAGCTGGTGGATCTCACCACGCTTGATAAGGTCGTAGCGCAACTCAAACTCGAACTCGGCGAGAAGCCGCGCGACGAAGTGCTGGGCGAGCGGCTCGTCGAGATGAAGCTGATCACCGAGTGGCAGTTCGACGTGCTGAAGGACGGCACCCAAGACACCCTGATGGATGGGCGTCACAAGGGTTTTTTCCTGGGCAGCTACAAGATCGTCGGCCACCTGGGCACCGGCGGAATGAACTCCGTCTACCTGGCCGAGCATGTGGTCATGCGTCGCCAGGCCGCCATCAAGGTGCTCCCGCTCAATGGCGACGAGGACAGCGCCTTCCTGGAGCGCTTTCAACGCGAAAGCCAGGCCACGGCCGCGCTCGACCATCCCAACATCGTCCGCGCGCACGACTTCGGCACCCAGGGCCAGGTTCACTACCTGGTCATGGAGTTCGTCCCCGGCAAAGATCTGCAGCGGATGGTCAAGGATCATGGGCCGATGGCCTATGAGACGGCCGCCGATTACATCCGCCAGGCCGCGCTGGGAGTCGAGCACGCCCACGAAGCGGGCATGGTCCACCGCGACATCAAGCCCGCCAATCTGCTGGTCGACTTGAAGGGGACCGTCAAGCTGTTGGACCTGGGCGTTGCCCGGGTGAACACCAACAAAGACGACGCCTCGCTCACGAAAGAGCACAAAGAGAACATCCTGGGAACGGCCGACTACCTGGCCCCCGAGCAAGCAATCGACAGCCACAATGTCGACGCCCGCGCCGACATCTACAGCCTGGGCTGCACGCTTTACTTCCTGCTTACCGGGCATCCGCCCTTTCCGCACGGCTCGCTGGCGCAGCGGATGCTGATGCATCAGATCCAGACGCCAGCCAGCATCTACGACGACCGCCCCGACGCTCCGCCCGAGCTGGTGGCGATCTGCGAAAAGATGATGGCCAAGAAGGCCCCCGATCGCATCCAGAACGCTGGCGACGTGGCCGCAGCCCTGACCACCTGGCTGGGCGAACGAACCGGCGATGGCAGCGGTACGGGCAGCGGACTAAGCCTGCGCAAGTCGGGCGGCAACTCCAGCGCCGGGCTCGAAGCGGCCGGTCTGGGCTTCGATACCTCGTCGCTGTTCGGCCCCTCGAAAGGGAGCGACACCACGCGCTCCGGGGACTCCGGCACCGATCAAAAAATCAACTGCCGCACCTGTGGCACTTCGTTCAGCCGCAACGTGCACCGGGCCAAGTGCCCCAAGTGCGGCACTCAGAACGAAGTGGCCGTGGGAGATAGCGGGCGTCCGACTTCCAATGCCGGGCTGTCAGGGCTCTCGGCCGGTTTCTCCGGTGGCCAAGGCTTGACCGGCGGAGGCAGCAATAGCGGCCTAAGTGGCTTGAGCGGGCTCGGCGGGGGCTACGGCGGCGGAGTCCTGAGCTCCGATGGGAGCGAAGCTGCCGCCCGTGGCGGTGTGGATATGGGCCCTGTCACCACGGGGGGGTCGGCCATCGGCCTGGGGAAAGGGATTGTGCCCGGCATGGGATCGGGCTCCGGCTCGGGACTCGGTCGGCCAGGTGCCGGCTCGGGCGTGGGCGTAGGAGGAAGCGGTTCCAACATCGGCCGTGGGCCGGGCGGTTCCGATGCCAATCGCGCCGCGGCAGCCGCCGCCAAAGGCCCCGCACCCAAGACAGAGGGCAACGTCCGGGCCAGTTGTCCCACCTGCGGCGCGACCTACTCAGCTCCCTGGAAGACCTGCTTCCACTGCGGCGGCGCCACGATCGTGGCCGATATGCCCGCGGCCGCGCCGGCGGGAGATTCCAACGCGGCTTTGGGCGCTGGCTCGGCCGCCGGCTTGCCTGCCAATCGCCGCTCGGGCTACTTCCCCGCGGTTCCCGCACCGGCTGTCGAGCCTGAGGCGGAGCCCGTTCAGGATGAATACGGCTACGAGGAACCTCCGTCGCGATTGTCCGCCGCTGAGCACAACTCAAACTCGCGTGCCGAGCACAACCGCCCGTCGGCCGCTGAGCATGTCCGGCCGTCACAGGCCGAGCACAATCGCCCCAGCGGCGTGGGCCGCCCTTCGGCCAGTGAAGCCAAGCAGCGCTGGGTCGATGAAGACCAGCCCTCCGATGGCGGCTATGCCATCGACTCGGACCGCGACGACGATCCCTCGTCGATTTCCGAAGCCTCTGCGATCGAGGACCTGCGGAGCCTGCGTCGCCGTAAGCCCAAGAACAAGGTCGTGCCCATTGTGGCCTTGTGCGTCATTCTGGCGGCCATTGGCGGCGGCGGCTTCCTTTTCTTGCAGCAGTCGGCCGCACCTGATGGCCCTAAGTACGACAACGGCCAGCTCAAGTTTCAGGGCAAGCTCGAGAACGAACGCGAAGTCGGCCCCTGGGTCTTCTGGAGCCCCGAGGGTCAAAAGACAAAACAAGGCGAGTACCGCGACGGCAAGCAGATTGGCCGCTGGATCTTCTGGAACGAAAAAGGCCAGATCGAAAAGTCGGGCGAGTTTGTCGATGGGGCCGAGCACGGCGCCTGGGTCTTCCGCTACCCCGACGGCCAGAAGAAGGAAGAGGTCGAGTTTCGCTCCGGCAAACGGCAAGGGCATGGAGTTCTCTGGCATCCCAACGGATTCCGAAAAGCCGAAGGTGAGTACGCCGATGACAAACCCGTCGGCGTCTGGGAAGAATGGGACGAGCAGGGCCGGCCCACCAAGACCGCGCCGGCCAAGAGCGAGCCGGCCAAGACCGCGCCGGCCAAGAGCGAGCCTGAGAAAAAGGCCGACGTAAAGACCCCGGACAAGAAGTCGAGCTAGCAACCCTCATGCTCTCCGAGCGCGGCACGGAAGTCCTGAGCGGCGTCATCTTGCTGGCCATGGTCGCCGCGTTGGCCGCACGGCTCTGGCTGGCCTATCGCCGCACCCGCTTCACGCTGGCCCAACTGCCGCTCATTCTATTTTGTCACTTCATCTGCCGGCTGATGTGGGGCCTGCGCATCCAAGGCCGCATCCCCGTCGAGCGTCTGAACGGCGCGGTGATTGTGGCCAACCACCGCAGCCCCTTCGATCCCTGGTTCATCGAAGTCTCGCTCGACCGCATCGCCCATTGGATGGTGGCCGGCGAGTACTTCACGGCCGGCATCTTCGGCTGGTCGCTTCGCACGGTCCAGGCCATTCCCACCAAGCGCAGCGGTATCGATACCGCCTCGACCAAACAGGCCATCGCGTACGCCCAGCGCGGCGAGCTCGTCGGCTTGCTGCCGGAAGGCCGCATCAACACGACCGAGGACTTCATGCTCCCTGGCCGGCCGGGCGTGGCCCTGGTCGCCTTGCGGGCCAAGGTCCCCGTGATCCCCTGCTACCTTGATGGCGCTCCTTACGACGGCACGGTGCTGGGGAACTTCCTGCGTCCGGCCCGGGTGAAGCTTATCATCGGCCAGCCGATCGACCTGAGCGAATTCTACGATCGCGAAGACGATAAGGTATTGCAGGCCGAGCTGACCCGTCGGTTCATGCACGAGATCGCCTGCCTGGCCGGCCGCCCCGACTACGCACCGCAACTGGCCGGCAAGCGCTGGAAACCCGAAGAGTAGCGATCCCTCGTCATTCGCTTCGGGACGGAATCTTCTGGCCGAAGCGGTGGGCCTCGCGTCCCTTTCCCCTCTACACGGACACTCTTTTTCGCACCACTCTCGACGCGCCGCGCGATTGATGCTCGATTGAGAAGGATGCTGCCCCACCAAGCTCAAGCCGCCGCCGTTCGTTCGACCTTGCATGATCTGACCTACGCCGATCTGCAGGCCGCCCTGGTCAGGGATGGTGTGAGCTGCGCGCACGCGCGGGCCCTTTGGCGGGCGATCTATCGCAGCGAGCAGTCGCTCTATGAGTTGCAGAAAACCTTTGCTCCGCCCTTGGCCGGCTGGGTCAGGCGACAGATGGCCGACGGGGACGCTTTCGAGCGTCTGCAACTTGCCGAAGAGACCGCCAGCAGCGATCGGCTGACGAGAAAGTTCCTGCTCCGCCTGCACGACGGACAAACGGTCGAGACCGTCCTGATGGGCTACGCAGGGCGGCACTCGGTCTGCGTCAGCACGCAGGCCGGTTGCGCCATGGGCTGCGTCTTCTGCGCCACCGGGCAGATGGGATTCGTGCGGCATCTGCGTCCCGGCGAGATCGTGGCCCAAGTGCTGCACGCCCGCCGGGCGCTCGGCGATGCCGGACACTTGCGCAATCTCGTTCTGATGGGGATGGGCGAACCCTTGCACAACTACGACTCCGTTTTGAAAGCGCTGGAAATCATCAGCGACACGGGCGGGCTCAACCTCGGGCCCAGTCGCATCACGATCAGCACGGTGGGCGTGGTGCCGGGGATCCTTCGCCTGGCGCGCGAACGCCGACCGTATCATCTGGCCGTGAGCCTGCACGCCGCCGATGATGCCGCACGCTCGGCGCTGGTGCCGGCCGGCCGACAGTGGCCGCTGTCGGAACTTATGTCAGCCTGCCGCGAATACATCGCCCTGACCGGTCGCAAAATCTTCTTCGAATGGACGTTGATCGCTGGTCAGAACGACTCGCTCGAGCAGGCGGCCCAACTAGGCGAACTACTTCGTGGCATGCGGGCCCATGTCAATTTGATTCCGCTCAACCCGACCTCAGGCTTTGGCGGCCAAGCGAGTGGGACCGAGGCGGCGGTGGAATTTCAGGGTGTACTTCGAGCGGCCGGTCTGCCGAGTACGGTGCGGCAACGCCGTGGGATTGATGTAGCGGCCGGGTGCGGGCAGTTGCGTGCCCAGCGGCTGGCGCGGTGAACTTTGCAGACCGGCCCCCCCGAAGCGGGGCAGAGCGAAGCGTGCAACTTTGCGGGTTGAAACAGCGCCTGCGCTGACCTCAGCGCGTAACTTTGCGAGTTGAGTGAGCCTAAACACCTCGTGGTCCGTGTAACTTTGCGGGTTGAAACAGCGCCTGCGCTGACCTCAGCGCGTAACTTTGCGAGTTGAGTGAGCCTAAACACCTCGTGGTCCGTGTAACTTTGCGGGTTGAAACAGCGCCTGCGCTGACCTCAGCGCGTAACGTTGCGGGTTGGCGGTGCTGAACGCGGTCGCCGAGGCCGTCCCCCGAAGGGAAAAGGCCGCATGTCGTCCGTGTAACTTTTAGAGTGGAATGGCAGGCCCCGGCACGCCCGGGAATGTAACTTTTCGGGTTGGGGCGCGGAGGTCCCGGGGGACGCCGGCGCTGGGGGGGGCGCGTAAGTTTGCGAGTTGAGGGCCCATTGGGATTCTCGCCTGCAGGTCCGAAGTCGTTGTTCCCCGAAGGGGAACCAGCCCACAGCCCAGGGTTGGCCCGCGCAGCGCGGCCTACCCTGGGATCGTCATACCTTCCACGCGCTTCGGTTTTGTGGCAGCCGCTGGCTTCGCCAGCGGCTGCCACAAAACGACAAGAGAACAAGAGGGGGTTGGTGGGAACGCAAACCCAGGGTAGGCCGCGCTGCGCGGGCCAACCCTGGGCTGTGTGCTGGTTCCCCTTCGGGGAAAAGACAGGCCGCACGTCGTCCGTGTAACTTTTCGGGTTGGGGCGCGGAGGTCCCGGGGGACGCCAGCGCTGGGGGGGACGCGTAAGATTGCGGGTTGAGGGCCCATCGGGATTCTCGCCGTCAGGTCCGAAGTCGTTGTTCCCCTTTTGGGAAAATACAGGCCGCACGTCGTCCGTGTAACTTTTCGGGTTGGGACGCGGACGTCCCGCGGGACGCCGACGCTGGGGGGGACGCGTAAGTTTGCGAGTTGAGGGCCCATCGGGATTCTCATCTGAAGGTCCGAAGCCCTCGTTTCCTCGAGAGCGAGGTGCGCCACACTCACTCGAAGGTTCGCACGCGGCTCGGTCGCAACCCGCCCCGGGTCCCCACCCGTGGAGAGCGATCGATCCTTGCACTGGCCTTCTATCCATTACGCAGTATATCACAATATGAGTTCGTTTTGGATCTGATTTATTTATTTTATTAAGATTTCCGAAAGCTAAGCCTTTGCGGAGAACTTTGACTTCGCTGGCCTGCAACCCGTAAGCTTCATTGGAACGAGCAAGACCGTGCCATCCGTTTTTGCCTCGCCAAAAAGTATCGTTACTCTTTCCTCACTCCGAAGGCGAGCGTTAGATCGAAGCTGCTTGTTGTCCAATCTCTCTCGACACAGTTGATTCTATTGCTTGGAAGTGGGAGCCAATGTTTCCGATTGCTCAGGCAACATCGACTGTGAGCTATCTTACGGCGACAGTCGCTTTCTGCACTTTCGTCGTTGCATTGAACCAGTACTTTCTGGCTCGCACGAAGATCCGCCAGGACCTGTTTGACAAGCGTTTCAAGGTCTACGAGGCAGCTCTGGCTTTCGCTCGGTATATCGCCACCAATCAGCAATGTAAGAATCCGGGAGGATGGAATCGCATTCCGATCGAGACGGAATATGTCTATGAGGAGAGCATCAACACGGCTCATTTTCTCTTTGGATCGGAGATTGAGATCTTCCTCAAGCAGATGTCGGATCAAGCAACTGCTTACAATAACCTGAGCATCATCACGGCATTGGACTCAGACTCATTTGCGGCGGATCGAGAAGCAGCAACCCTCAGGCAGGAGGAAATACGCCTGTGGTTCTTGGATGCCTGGCAAAACATTGTCCGACAACGATTCGCTCCGTACTTGTCATTCAGCGAGTTTCGTGAGTAGCCGCGAGTAGCAATGGCGAGTCGCTTTTTGGCTGTCATGGGCAACTTGATCGCCAAATCGCGCGGCGCCCGCACCATAAGGTTCCTACGGTGCGTCGCACATCTTGGCCAGATCGCGCAGGTAGTCCAGCGCGTCTTCCACTTCCCCCACGGCAAAGCCCTTGATCCGCCCACGCGCATCGCAGTCGCGCAGCCGCATCAGTTCGTCATAGTCTTCGTGCGACTCCAGCCGTCGGCGACTGCGCTGGCCGATCGTGCCGTCGCAGATCGCGTGGGCTTCCATGTGGTGCTCGATCAGCCAGGCCGTGCGAGGCGTGATGAAATCCCCCAGCGCCTCGAGCGCGGCGGCCACATGATCGCGCGGGTCGATCGCCTTGCCGATGTCGTGCAACAGCGCCGCCAGCAGGAACTCCTCGTCGTAGGGGAGCTCTTCCTTGGCCAATTCGAAGACCTGCAAGCTGTGATAGAGCGCGTCCCCTTCCGGATGGTACTTGGGGCTCTGTTTCACGCTCTCCAGCGGCGCAAGCAACGCCTGATAGATCAGGAAGCGATCCATCTGCTGCTCGATCTCGAGAGACTCCGCGTCGAGCTGCGCGTCGGGATACTCCTCGGCCAGCATCTGTTCCAGTTCGGGCAGGCTGGCCCGTTCGATGGCCCGGCCGGTGATGGAACTTTGAAAGACGAAGTTCACCTGACTGGTGTCGTAGACCGTCAGCTCGAAGCGAAAGCGGTCGTAAACGTGTACGTGCCGAAAGATCTGCTCGGTGCCGTGCTTGCGGACCTGTTTCCGCTCGACGTCGTACTGCAGGCCCGTGCCGTCGAGCCGCGAGGTGATCGGGTCGATCGAATCGCAGAAGACGTGCAGGTCGATGTCGGAGCCGTCGCGGACATGTCCGGTCAGGGTGCTGCCAATCAGACGCGGGCGGAAGTCGGCCAGCAGATGCATCATCCGCAGCGCGGCCAGACGCATATCGCGGAGGTTGTCGGTCCGGCGTTCCCCTTCGAACTGCCGCGCAAACGACAGAATCTGTTCGCGAATTTCGCGATTCGATGGGAGATCGTGGGGTTTGTAGTCCCCGCGACAGAGTCGCCGGGCGGCCTTCAGCTTGGCCCGAAAGTATTCCGACTCCTGCCGCTCGTACATCAAGCGGGCCGCCTCGAAGGCGATCTGCTGCCGCAGTTTGCCGATAGCCATGACACAAGGCGCCGAGATGAAGCCACTCGTAGACGGCGCTGGGCTTGGAGGCCGCCTGGTAATCCCAGAGCGTATCCCCTCTGAGAGGATTATAGTGATCGGGGGGAGAAAAAGTCGATGCGATCCCCCCCAGTTGAAGGTTTTCGGTCGATTCCCCAAAAAAGCAGGGGGAAGACTAGAAATCCCACTTATGATTCGACAAAATAGAAACCGCTGCCCCATTGACCAATCTTGGTCAGACCTTCTGCAAGGGGGCAGCTTTTCGGTTAGCGGTTGACAGTTCGTTCGACTTTGCCGTCCTGCTCGAGGTGGGATTTTGAGCGGACTGGCTCCGAGCAGAGTGGATTCTGAGCAGAGTGGGCGAACGACTGCGTGACGGACGGGGCTCCGAAGCGTTTGGTGGATTTGACGCCGTGTGGGCTTAGCTGGCGAGCGTAGGGCAGGCCCGTTCGGGTGCTGCAAACTATGCGGGGACGCCGGTTAAGGGTGGGCTCCTAGTATGTCTGTCGACAACTGCAAAATTGAACGCCGGTCCGATGGCGTGCTGCTGGTGCGAGTTCCCTCAGAGAACCGCAACGGTCAGACACTGCCTGATGCCGTATTCAGTTTCCGCGCGGGCGATCCCCAGTACAAAATGTGGGAGCAGCGCTGGGCGCAAGAGCAAGGTCACAAGAACTTTGCGAACGGGCACACGTAGAGCGCCCACGCAGAGGCTGCTTCGCCCTTGTCGTGCATACGTCCCTCACCTGCCTCGGGTTCGAGCCGAATCAGCTTTTTGGGCGACCGACCGCCGCCAAGGCAGCCACCAGGGCCTGATCTTGCCGGGTGAAGACGCTCCGCAGATCCAGCAGCAGACGCTCGCCGCGGATGCGACCCACGACCGATGGGCATCCCGCCCGCAGTGCCGCGGTAAGCCGCGAGACCGGCCAGTCGCGTTTCGGCATCAACGCCACGCACCAAGTGGGCAACTGCTGCGTGGGGACCGCGCTCTCGGTCAGCCCCGTCACATCGGCCAAGGCCTCGGCCGCTTCAATGGCCGCGGAGGCCGCCAGTTGCGGTGCCAGCCGCTCGGCGCGGTTTCGCAAGTTCTCGATTGAAGTGGAGAGGAAGTGCAGCAGCGGGATTTCGCGCCGCGATCGGTCGGGCTCGCGATAGATCCGCAGCGTGGCCGCCAGCGCGGCTTGGGTGGGGGTGTCGGCCGCCAGGGCCCGAGCCAGAGGGTGCCGGGCGATGGCTTCGATCGTTCGTCGTCGGCCGACCAGGATACCGCAGGCCGGCCCCCCCAAGAGTTTCTCGCCTGCCATCAGCACCACGTCAGCGCCGGCCTCGAGGCTGGCTCGGGCGTGCCGCTCTTCGGTCAGCCCGAAGCTGGAGAAATCGAGGACTCCGCCCAGGCCGATGTCGTCGATCAGGGTCAAGCCGCGCTCGTGCGCCAGTCGGGCCATGTCGGCGAGCGAAGCTTGGGCGGTTGAACCGACAACGCGAAACTCTGGCGAGTGGACGCGCAGCATGGCGGCCGTCTCTTCGCCGATCGCCTGCTGATAGTCGGCCAGGTGCGTGCGATTGGCCGAGCCGACCTCGCGGAGCTTGGCGCCGCTGGCCGCGATCAGGTCGGTCAGCCGAGTGCCATCGGCCGCCTCGCTGATTTCGCCGCGCGACACCAGGGTCTCGCGCCCGGCCGACAGAGCGGCCAGCGCCAGCAACAGGCCCGAGGCCCGGCTGTTGGTCAGCAGCGCGGCCTCGGCGCCGGTCTGTTCTCGCAGCAGCGCCTCGACCGCGTGTTCGCGATCATCTGCGGCCCCCACGTAGTCGCGACTGGCAGCCATCAGTTCGCTCACCGCGCTCTCGGCCAGGGGAACTCCGCCGGGGCCGGCCGGCAGCAAGACGCCGGTGGCATTGATCACCGATCGGACGGGCGAATTCTGATCGTCCGCGATGGTGCGGGCGATCCGCTCGGCCAACTCCGCCACATTGGGCAGGGTCCGCTCCGAGGCGGCTGTCTGCACTTCCACCCGCACTTCGTCCAGGATCTGCCGCACCCGCGAGGCGACGACCGACTGGCTGACCGTATCGATCAGCCCTCTGATCTGCGTCTGTTCCAGAAGCTCGTTGACCGACGGCAGATTGCGGAGCAAGGGGCTGGCCATGCGAGAACCTCGGCAAGGATGAACGCGGAGAGGCTGTGATTCTTTGTGGTGCGGGCGTCCCGCCTGCCGGAACATCGGTCCCACTTCAAGGCAGGCGGGACGCCTGCACCACAACGGGTGGACGGCACACGGATAATGCAGCGATAGTATGAGGCTCGGCGCGGGGTGCCGCAACGAGATGGCCCCTTGGGTCGGCGTGTCCGGTGCAAACGGCGCATCCGCTATGTCCCATCACGCGCCAACGAGACGCAATTCCGAAGGGCTCGCGCGCCGATAACGACGAGTGAGCGGGGCCTCTCCTCGCCGAACCAATCGGGAGTCTTGCCATGGGACGCGGGCTATTCGTAGCGCTGGGCGTGTTTGCGATCATCCTGGGCGTGCAGTGCCTGTTCGTGGACCAGGCCGTGCTCCGCTCGCCCGCCGTGGTGCAGAGCTCTTCGAACAGCTTGACGCTGAACAAGCCGACGCAAGCCAAGGTGGTGCAACCTCCGGAGTGGGCCCCTTGGAGCCTGCTGGGCGGCGGGACTGTGACCATCCTTTACGCGATCGCGCTTCCTAAGCGAATCGTGTTCGCGGGGTAGCATTCCAAGGTCAGTGTTACATACAGTTGAAGTTTGCGGCTAGCACACTCATCTCAAATTTGAAATCTGAGATTTGAAATTTGAGATCTCAGATTTGAGATGTTAGCCGATTGCTAGCCCGGCCAGGCTCCCAGCAGTTTGAGGAACGCCCCTGTCCACGCGCCGTTAGCCGGCCACGCCGGTGCACTGACCAGATTCCCTTCCACATGCACCGCGTCGAGCCCTTCCCCCGGTTCGAGCCAGGTGCTGCCGCACGCGTCCAGATCGGGCTTCAGCGCCGGATAGGCGGTACACTTGCGTCCCTTCAGGATGCCGGCAGCCGCCAAGACTTGCGGCCCGTGACAGATGGCCGCGATCGGCTTCTTCGCCGTGTCGAAATCGCGGACCAGTTGCAGCACCTGCGGGTTGACCCGCAAGTATTCGGGGGCCCGTCCGCCCGGGATCATCAGGCCGTCGTAGTTGCTGGCCTTGGCTTGGTCGAAATCGGCCGAAAGACGGAAGTAGTGCCCCTTCTTTTCACTATAGGTCTGCTCCCCTTCAAAGTCGTGGATGGCCGTGATGATCTTGTCTCCGGCCTTCTTGCCGGGGCAGACCGCGTCGGCCTGATGTCCGAACATCAGCAGGATCTGATAGGGGATCATGATCTCGTAATCCTCGACGTAGTCACCGACGAGGATCAGGATGCGTTTGGCAGGCATAGGAAGGAACTCGCCGGAAAACGGAAAGGAACGGGGCCACTTCAGATCAACGTGGCATTCCGCAGGCGGCGCGTCAACCAGCAGTGTCGGGCTCGGCCTTCTGTAGGGAACGCCCTCGGTGGCGTTCCGCGCGGAGGCGAGACACCTCGATAGCGACCGATCCCGAATGGAAGGACGTTCGAGCGGCTCGGAACGCCACCGAGGGCGTTCCCTACAGCGCTCTCAACTATCCGAGCCCTTCTTACGTGGGACTGGGGCCGTAGATGTACAGCGTCTTGTTCTTGGCCTTGTTGGACCACCACTGATCGAGCGACATGGAATAGACGCCCTTGGCGATCGGCAAATTGGCCTGATAGACAAAGCCGTTGAAGATCAGCGTGTAGTGGTACACAAAGTCTTCCATCACTCCGTCGCCATCGGTGTCTTTGTCCTTGCAAAGCTCCATGGCATACAGCCGGCCGGGGGTCAGGACGCTCTCCAGCTCCTTGAATGTCTTGACCGTCGTGCGGCCTTTGGCTGGCGTGCATCGCTGGTACCCGTAGCGGCTCTTGGCCAGCGACTTGCCAACCCCGCCGAACGCCAGCCCAGGCGAATACGGATCGCCATGGCAATTGCCCATGGTCCAGACCGAGAGCATCAGGTTCTGGTACGAAGTGCAATGCAGACAGCGCGCCCACTCTTTGGGGAGCACATTCTTGGTGTTGGTTTCGACCTGGATGGCCCAGTCGGGGTGACCTTCGAGACCATAGACCATGTGCGACGGCCCGTTGCCCGTGCCGTAGCCGCCATACGGGGTGCGCCGCGCCACCAGCCAGTCGTGCACGGCGGTAAAGGCCGCGCTGCCGCGCTTGCTGGAGCAGACGCGGAACAGCACCCCGGCGTTTTCGGCCAACGCCCACACGGCCTTGTCGTCGGGTTCCAGATAGGGACGCACGGGCAGATGCATTCCCATGCCCGAGGCCTTGCCGACGAACGTCTTGACCACATTGGGATCGGTGTTCAGACAGACTTCTTCGCGCCAGTAGGACTGAAAGTGCATCAGCGCTGCCTGCACATTTTCGTCCCACTTTTTGCTTTCAGGATTGTGGCCCAGGTTATAGCCGCAGCGCCGCAACAGCCGCCGGATCCGCTGGATCTCGGCGTCGTCGGTCGCGCCCCCTTCGCCGATCCGCTTGGTGATGATTCGGTAGGTTGCTGGCATGCTGCATTCCTTAGCTGGGCCGGACGGACGCTGGCGATCCCCGGCGATTTCGCCCCCAGTTCTAACCGGTGAACGAAGGGCCGCCAATCAAAAACCCTGTTGGCAAACCCTGCTGGCAAATAACGTCCGGGCGGATGATTCGGATCAAGCATCGGACCAAGTTGACGGATCGCCGTTCCCTTGGAATTCATTCATTCCACACTTACTGCGGGGATGGCCCCATCGCCCACGCTTGCGAATAATGTCGGCATGTTGTCAGGCTATTATTCTTACGCCGGCCAGAGCCTTGCGCTGCCACCTTCCCGGAAGGGCTGCTCTTGGGCGACATCAACCGCCTGCAAGGTCCCTGTCTCGCCGGTCACCTTACCTCGAATGGCAGGTGCTGGATGAAGTTCACAGGTCTCGCTGCATTGACCGTGGTCTCGAGCCTCGTGCTGTCGGCCCATGCGGCCGAGAAGAAACCGTGGTCTCAGTTCCGCGGCCCTGGCGGGTCGGGCGTGGCCGAAGATCAGAAGCCTCCCACCGAGATCGGCCCTGAGAAGAACGTGCAGTGGAAGGTGCCGGTCCCCAGCGGGTTCTCCTCGCCGATCGTGGTGGGCGACAAGCTGGTGATGACGGCCTTCGACGGCGGCAAGCTCTACACGATCGCCTATCGCCGCAAAGACGGCAGCGAGGCCTGGCGCACCGAGGCCCCGGCCGCGAAGATCGAGGGCTACCACAAAACCGAAGGAAGCCCGGCCGCTTCCACGCCGGCCAGCGACGGCGCGCGGATCGTCTCGTACTTCGGCTCGTGCGGGCTGTTCTGCTACGACTTAGACGGCAAGGAGCAGTGGAAGCTCGAACTGCCGATGGCCACGACCATGGCCGATTTCGGCACGGGAGTCTCGCCCGTCGTGGTCGATGGAGTCGTCGTGCTCGTGCGCGACGAGATGAAAGAGCCCAAGATCCTGGTCGTCGACCTGGCCAGCGGCAAGATCCAGTGGGAGAAGAAAAGGCAGTCGATCGCGTCGTACTCGACCCCGGCCATCTGGGACACACCGGCCGGCAAACAGATCGTGGCCCCCGGCTACGGACGGATGATCGGCTATGACCTGAAGTCGGGAGACGAGAAGTGGTACCTGCCAGGCATGCCCTCCTCGTGCTGCACCACGCCGGTGGTCCTCGACCAAACACTGTACTTCGCGGGCTGGTCCCCGGGCGACGTCGAGGACAAGGAGTTTCAGATGCCCTCGTTCGACGACCTGCTGAAGCAGGCGGGCGAAGAGAAGGAAGGACATGTGACCAAGGCCGCCTCGGAGAAGACCTTTTTGAAGGGCTTCTTCGATAACAACGACACCAACAAAGATGGCAAGCTGTCGCGCGACGAATGGGATGCGGGGCTCAAGTACATGGCGGCCTCGAAGAACAGCGTCTTCGCGCTCAAGTCGGGCGGGTCGGGCGATCTGACGGCGACCCATGTGCTGTGGAAGAAGACCAAGGGGCTGCCGTATGTCCCGTCGGCCATTCTGTATGCCGGCCAGTACGTGTTGGTGAAGGATGGCGGACTTGTGACGGCCTATGATGCCAAATCGGGAGACGAGTTGTACTTCAAGCGGGCCGTCGCGGCCGGTCGTTACTACTCCTCGCCGGTGGCCGCTGCGGGGAACATCTACTTCACGTCGCTGGATGACGGCGCTGTCACGGTGCTCAAAGGGGGCACGACCGCGCCGGAAGTCATCGTGAAAAACCCGCCGCTGGGCGAGCGCGTGGCCGCCACGCCGGCCATCGCCGACAACGTGCTTTACATCCGCAGCGAAAAGCACCTGTGGGCGTTTGCCCCGCCGAAGTAGTGCGGAGCGGGATTGCCCAAGGCCCACGGGACGGGCCGCCATTGATTGGGGTGCAGGCGGACATCCTGCCGGAGCATCGACAACGCTTCAAGGCAGGCGGGACGCCTGCACCACAATTTCAAGGCAGGCGGGACGCCTGCACGACAATAGGCAAACGGCCTCAGCCTGGGCGATGACGCTGGTGGGCTACTCCAGCACGAAGTCCTGCTGGACCACCACTTCGCGGATCTGCTGGGTGTCCGGCTCGATCACGCGGATGGTGATTTGAATGCCGCGCATCGGGAATGGGTAAGGCGGGGGGAGTTCTTTCTCCGTGACATCGTCAATTCCGCCGATTCCGTTATCGTCGAAACCGTTGGTCCCTTCATCAGGCCCGCTTCGCCAGCCTGGCGTCGACAACTGGTCTAGCCCGTCGGATTCGTAGACGCTGGTGTAGGTGTCGTATACCGCGGCGTTACGCCGCACAGCAGACGCAGGAGGGGCTGGGTCCACTGGGCTCACCTCCCCTGCTCGCAGGCGAGAAGCGGCGTCTCCCAACCCGTTAAAGTGTGCCGCCGGCGCACCTGCGCCAGGCGCATAATTTGGCGCGTAGCCCAAGTTAACGTAAGCCCCATAGCTAAGCGGCGCCCCTCCCACCAAGCTGGTGTAGGCGACGGGCGAAATTTGGCCCGGCAACACTGCCACGCCGCCCGACGAATAAACCGGCGCACCGGGATCCCAGATCTTCACGTCGAAGCCAATGACGTTGGTCATGATCACGTCTTCGTTGATGCGTCGGTTGTTCGTGGGATCGGCTAAAATAGCCGGCTCCGAGACGCGCCCTGTTTGCGAATCAACCAGATCATAGGGATAGCGTTTCAGAAGCTGATCGAATGAATCCACAGTCGTCGGAACAGCTCCGGGCACTCCGCCTGGAACGGGAAACTGGAAGCTCGGGTTGGAGCATTCACCCAGCACTGGCAATCCAAAGCCTGTATTCTTGGACCAAAAGCGAACATCGCTGATGTAAGCGCTGCTGGGGAAGCAGTAGCGATTCCTGGGCACAGAGAGATCGGCAAGTGTGTTGGGAATAATGCGAACACCCCCGCTTGCCGTGGTTGCGTCCGGGTCGATTGCGTTCCCCTCGACACGGACGGATAGGTCCGCATAGCCGTAGAAGCCTTGGGTAGCTGGATTCCAAGGGTCGGCCGTCGCCGGGGGAAAGGCGGTTCCAAGATTACTCCGGAGCTGACGCTGGTAGTTTGCACCATTCTGTTGCCACCACGCGATGGTCGTGGCAACCGGAGACGAGTTGATGGTTGGGTTTCCGACGAGCAGAACCCGGCGATAGAGAGTCGTCCCGCGCAAGAACCATGCCACTTCGGCCACTTCGGAACTGAATGTTTCGGTTCCCAATCGCCCGACGAAGGGTTCATGCCGGCTGCGCGTGGTCCACATGATGATGTCATCGCGGTCCCCCAGCGTCGTATCGCGAATGGCGCCACCCAACGAATTGGTCGATGCCTCGGTGGCCAAGTCGGGGATGAAGGTAGTTCCCAACGGCCCTTCCACAAAGGTGAAGTACCCATCGCTGAAATCCTTGCGATTCGGGTCGGGGCGGACGGTGTAGCCTTCCAGGTCCTTTTGCAGGCGGTAGGCCACGCCGGTGAGCTGCGAGTTGAGCTCGATCGTCGCCCGGCTGGTGTTAATCGCATCGGTGATCTGCGAGAAAACCCCGGTCAGGATCGACATCAAGATCAACGTGAGGACGGTGGCCGTCAGCACTTCGACCAAGGTGAAGCCATTTCTTGGGGTGCAGGCGTCCCGCCTGCCTGCCCTGCTAGATACCTCTCCGCGGATGGCTCGCGAATGTCGGCGGCTACCAACGGCGCGGAGCGAAACAAACGCAGGACCGCGGGCGGGAGAAGGGTGCATCGTGGTCTTCCTTTGGTACAAAATGCGATCGCCGGACGCGGTGTTCCTTCCCGTCTGGCAACGGGAAGGGCCGGTCCGTTTGTGCCAAAGGAAGGCCGGGCCAAGAAAGGCCTTCCTGAGTGAGTTGTTCTTACCTCTTGATTCAATCAGGCATCGCCGGCCAAGTCAACAGAATTAATTGCGTAGCGAGGAATGGGTCAGGGGCGGGGGTCAGGGGGCAGGGAAGCTCCCCTTCACGCGATGCCTCGCAGGCCCGGCCCCTTCTCTTCCCTCCCACGCTTGCCGCAGCCCTCTTCATCCCGAACAATACAGAGAGTCTTCCCTGAGGTTTCCGATTTCGGCGGTTCCACGCGCGCAGGAGACTCGTCATGGCAAGTACATCGCGTCGCACGTTTCTCACCCGAACGGCTTCCGGCGCCGCGGCGCTCGGTTTGGCGGGCGATGGCCTTGGGCTGTTCGCCGGCTTGCCGCGCGTCTCGGCGCAAGAGGCCGCGCTCCCCAAGATCGTGCCGCTGCGGGCGGAGATCGAGCCGCTGGTGCGACTGTTGGAGGAAACTCCCCGCGACAAGCTGGTCGAAGCGGTGGCGGGCAAGATCCGCAGCGGCACCAGCTATCGCGAAGTGGTCGCCGCGCTGCTCTTGGCCGGCGTGCGCAATGTGGAACCGCGGCCGTCGGTCGGCTTCAAGTTCCACGCCGTGCTGGCGGTAAATGCTGCGCATCAGGCCGCCCTATCGGGACCGGACACCGACCGTTGGCTACCGATCTTCTGGGGTCTCGACTACTTCAAGGCCGCCCAGGCCGACGATCAGAAGGAGCGGGGCTGGACGATGCCCCCGGTGAACGAGTCGGGGCTCCCCTCGGCCAGCCGGGCACGGCAGGCGTTTGTCGACGCCATGGAGAACTGGGACGAAGCGGGGGCCGACACGGCGATTGCGGCACTCGCCCGCAGCGACGGGCTGGATGACACGTTCGAGCTGCTCTATCGCTATGGGGCCCGTGACTTCCGCTCGATCGGGCACAAGGCGATCTACGTGGCCGGCGCGCGGAGAATGCTGGAAGTCATCGGCCGCGAGCACGCCGAGCCGGTGCTCCGCTCGCTGGTCTATGCGCTGCTGATGCACGAAGGGGATAATCCGGCCAAGCGCGACGGCGAGCCCGACCGCGATGGCCGCAAGAATGTCGAGCTGGCCGCCACGCTGAAGGCCGAGTGGCAGGACGGCAAGCCCTCGGATGTGGCCGTGCGCGATGTGCAGGCCGCGGTGCGCCACGTGACCAGCGAAGAGCTTTGCCAGTTGATCGTGGAGCAGCTCAACCGCGGGATCTCTCCCGACTCAATCTGGGACGGCCTGTTCACGGGCTCGGGCGAACTGCTGATGCGGCAGCCTGGTATCGTGGGGCTGCATACGCTGACCACGACCAATGCCCTGCACTACGCCTATCGCACGGCGGCCGACGAGAAGACCCGCCGCTGGCTGCTGCTACAGAACGCCGCCTTCCTGCCCCGTTTTCGCGCGGCCATGCACGAGCGCGGCAAAGTGGGAGACGCCCGCATCGATCAACTCGAACCGATGGCCACCGAAGCCAGCGGGCCGGAGGCGGTCGGTGAGATCTTTGCCGACATCAGCCGCGATCGGACGCTGGCCAGCCGCAAGCTGCTGGGCTATCTGCAAGGCATGCCGAACGGGAAGCAGGATGGACCGGCCGCGAAGGGGGATTTAGCGAGCGAAGCTGGGCGAGCCCGTCAGGTGATGGACGCCGCCCGAGTGTTGGTGTTCCTCAAGGGGCGCGACTCGCACGATTACAAGTTCAGCTCGGCCGTGCTAGAGGACTACCCGGCGCTCAGCCCCGCCTGGCGCGACCGGCTTCTCGCGGCCAGTGCGTTCCAACTGGTCGGCGCGGGGGCGAAAGACAATGCGCTGGTCGCCCGCACGCGCGAGGCGCTGAAGGGTTAGTCGACCGCGCCTCGCGTTCGTCTTTCTTCCCTCCGTCTTCCTCCGCGTCTCCGCGTGACACTTCTCTTCCCGATGGTTCAGACGAAGGATATCTCACGCGGAGGCGCGGAGACGCGGAGGAAGACGGGGGGAAGGAAGAGGGGTACTTCTTTCGAAGTCCAACTTCCGCCTGCGAAGTCGTGTTACTTCCCGCGCGTCTTCGCCAGCAGCCCCTTCATCTCGGCGACGACCTGCTTGTGACCCGGGTCTTCGGCCAGGTTCTTCAACTCGCCGGGGTCGTTTTGATAGTCGACCAATTGGGCCCCCTTCTGGCCGCCATCCCATTCGGTGTACCGGTAGCGTTCGGTCCGGACCGAATAGCCCAGGTAGCCGGGGTTCTTGGCAGTTTCGCCGGTCGTGGTAGGCGTGCCGCGGCTGACCTGCGTGATGGCCGGCTTGTCCCACGTGGTGGTCGGGTCTTCAAGCAACGGCTTCAGGCTCAGGCCATCGGTCTTGGGAACTGGCAGGCCGGCCAGTTCGGCCAGCGTGGCGTGCAGGTCAACCAACTCCACCGTCCGGCCGCAGGGCTTGCCGTTCCCCTTGGCGCGCGGGTCGTAGATCACCAGCGGCACGCGGGCGGAGTTTTCGAACAGGCTCATCTTCTGCCACAGACCGTGCTCGCCCAGGTGATAGCCGTGATCGCTCATAAAGACCACGATCGTCCGCTCGGCCAGGCCCAGCTTTTCGAGCGCGTCCAGCACGCGGCCCACCTGGGCGTCCATGAACGTGGTTGAAGCATAGTAGGCCTGCAACGCCAGGCGGCGCTGCTCGTCGCTCATCTTGTCCTGCTCGGGCTTGGCGCTCAAAAAGGCCGCCGCGGGGAATTGCTCGCGATGACTCTGCGGGACCTGCGTCAGCTTGAGATCGGCCGCCGGGTACTTCTCGAAGTATGCCTTGGGGGCCACGTACGGCGTGTGCGGCCGGAAGAAACCGCAGGCCAGGAAGAACGGTTTCTCGCGATGGGCCTCCAACTGGGCGATCACTTCCGTGGCGATCTTGCCGTCGGTCTGCTCCGTGTCGACTCCTTCCGAGGCATGCCAGCTGAGCGTACCGCCAAACCGCCCCGAGCCTTTGCCCGTGGGATTGAGAGAGAAGATCAGGTCCTGATCTTCGTCGTCTTTGTCGCGGCCGCGCGGGTTCACGACCTTTTGCCACGACGGCGGATCATCGAGCCCATCGGTGCCGATCTGACCGGGAACTCCGTAGTGATAGAGCTTCCCCACGCGTGCAACGTAGTAGCCCCCTTTCTGAAACGTCTGCCCCAGCGACTGGGCGTCGGGGACGTTCTTGCGGAACTGGGTGGCGTTCTCGTAGACGCGGGTCGTATCGGGCCGCAAGCCGGTAAGGAACGACGCCCGACTGGGATTGCAGAGGGGGAACTGGCAGTAGGCCCGATCGAACCGCACGCCGCGCGCGGCCAGCTTGTCGATGTGGGGAGACTTCGAGACCGGGCTGCCGTAGCAACTGAGCGTGCTGTTGGTCAGATCGTCGGAAACGATCAGCAACACGTTTGTCTTGCCCGCTTGGGCGAAGAGGGCCGAAGGAGCCAGAAAGCACAAGGCCAGAGCAATGGGCAGCGTGCGAATCATCGGACATGCCTCGCGGAACGGGGGTGAGTTTGCGGCAACGATAAGATGGCGAACCGGGACGTATTATTTCGTTCGCGCCTTACCGATGTCGGCTCAGGCAGCCCGCTCCAGGCTACAGGTCCTTATCCTTCACGGCAAAAGTGTTCCCTTGATGGATGTCGCCGGTTTCCAGTCCCTTCTTGAACCAGCGGACCCGTTGGGCGGACGTGCCGTGCGTGAAAGAGTCAGGAACGACACGGCCCTGCGTTTGCATTTGCAGCCGATCGTCGCCAATGGCCGTGGCGGCGCGCATGGCCTCTTCCACGTCCCCTTCTTCCAACACGTGCCGCGATTTGTTGGCATGATGGGCCCACACGCCGGCGAAGAAGTCGGCCTGCAACTCCAGCCGCACGCTCAGGGCGTTGGCCTCGGCCTTACTCACCTGCTGCTGCATGCGGTGCACTTTGTCCGAGATGCCCAGCAGGTTCTGCACATGGTGGCCGACTTCGTGCGCGATGACATAGGCCTGGGCGAAATCGCCAGGAGCTTTAAAACGGTTTTTCAACTCGCTGTAGAACTGCAGGTCGATGTAGACCTTGCTGTCGCCCGGGCAATAGAACGGCCCCATCGAGGCGTCGGCCCGGCCGCAGGCGCTTTGCACCTGGCCCGAGAAGATCACCAGCCGCGGATCGCGATAGGTCTTGCCCGCGTCGCGGAAGATTTCGCGCCACACGTCCTCAGTATCGGCCAGCACGACCGATACGAAGCGTTTCAGCTCTTTGGTTTCTGGCGAATCAGGCCGAGCCGGTCCCTGCTGTTGCTGCGGAGGGGCCTGATTGCCGACTTCGTTCAGCACCACGCCGGGGTCGACCCCCAGCAGGAGCGCCAGCACCACAAAGGCGATGGTCCCCATGCCACCGCCGACGGCCAGTCGTCCACCGGACGATCCGCCGCTGCCGCCGTACTCGACGTTCTCGCTCAGTCGTCCGTCAGATCGCATGGCCGGAGCTTCCTATCGAAAGTGCTGCGTAGTTTGTGAGTGACAGCGCACGGAGGCCCGTGCATTTCCCAAGGGAATGACCGCCGTAAGTGTTTCCAGCCCACGCAGCGGAGCAAGGGCTTGACGAATTCCAGGGGGGGCCAGGGCCAGCGGTTTCACGCAAAGGTGTCCGTTCCGATCGTCCGCGCGACACTTGGTCGATTGCGATGGCGGCACTCGGAATCGGTAACTGTTGGCGGATCGCCCCTCTTCTTCCTCCGCGTCTCCGCGCCTCCGCGTGAGATCCCTTTTCTTTGGAGATAGGAAAGAAGTTTCACGCGGAGGCACGGAGGAAGAAGAGGGACCGCTGGTCGTTACTAAATCAAAATCCTTTGCCGGGACCAAACTTGGGAAAGAGCTTGCGGATCGGATCGACAGGGATCTGGCCAGCGTCGGGGGCGAGTTCGCGAAAAGGGGAATTGGGACGCGGGGGTGGAGGAGGCTGAGGCTGCGGCGGAGCGGGCTGAAGCTGCGACTCGCCTAAGGCGCGGATGTTGGTCTTGGGAAGTCGCACCGGCTCGGCCGTCTCGCTGACAGGCAGCATCGAGAACTCCGTGACCTTCCAGGCACTGGCATGCGAGCCCAAGCGGAAGACAACGTCTTCGGAATGGCGGAAGGCGCCGTCCAGTTGCGCATCGAGCAGTGCACTGGGGTCGACTCGCACGCCGGCCACTTCGGCCGATAGCCCCACAGGGCGGACCTTCAGCACGATCCTGACCGGAGTGGCGTTCTTGATGACGGGCAGATTGACCGGGTTCTCGTTGCCGAAGCGGTTGCGCGGCGGCTCTGCCCCGAAGACCAGCGTCGGCAGCTTGCCCACCCCTTGCATCTCGACCGGCATGCTGAGCAACAGTGGGCCCGTGCCCGAGCGCCGCGCTGCGGTGATCACCAGGTCGAACTCAGGCGGCGGAGTGTAACGCAGCAGCAACGAAAGGGGGCGTTGGTCCGGCTGCCGTCCAATCGCTACGGGAGCCATTTGGCCGGAGAGCTCGTTGCCGGTGACAAGCCAGGTTCCATACACCGCGTCGCGGCGAACATCGATCAGCCGGAGCAAATCCAGGCTTTCATCCACCGGGCGGCCCGCGACCTCGGGCAACGGTGCCGGTTGGTGCTGCCAGGGGAGATCGAACGATCTGCCGGCGATGTCGACTTCCGGATCGCTGCGGTCCAGGTGGGTTGCGGCCAACACATGCGGCGGCAACGCGGCCTGCGTCTTCCGGGCGGGCTCATCAAGCCTTGCGTTCTCTCCCGTCAGTTCCAGCGGACTGCGCTCGGAGATTTTGGAAAGAGACGGATCGAGATTTACGTCCGTGATGGAACTTCCAAGATTTGGAGAAACCACCGGCCGCGCGGAAAGCTGCGACACCACCTGATCCATCCAGGCCTCGCCAGGAACGACCGGGCCCACTTCGGGCGTATTCGCGACGACGACCGTAGGTTCCGCATCAACGGCATCCGCGGCGGCGACCGAGTGCGAACCGGCTGACCACAGAAGCGGTACCGCCAGCAGCAACATCAGCAGCGCGCCGCCCGAGGCCAGCAACAGATTCAAGTGCCGTTCGGTCCAGGTGGGATGGGCGGCCAGCCAGGCAGATTTCTTCGCGGCCAGCCAGTTCTTGCTCTGCCCCACCGATTGTGCCGCGCGTGCGTGCGCGGCATCGACCTTGGCCGCCCAATGCGGCCGTCGCGTGCGCCACTCGCGCGCGAAGTCCCAGGCCTCTCGCGACTTGGTCTTGGCCCAGGCGGCGCTTTGAACGGAGCCTTGCTGCAGCTTCTGGCCAAGCTCTTTCACTTTCGCGGCGCCCGGCTTGCGGTCCCCGTCGGAAGCTACTGGCGTTCTTTGATCGGCATTCGCCCGACTGAGCGTGGGGCTATTGCTCGGCGATTCCGCAGCGGACCGGGACTCCATCGCCGAGCTTTCCGCAGCGCGCAGCATCATGGCGCCGGCCGTGGCTGCGGCTGGCAAGCGGACTGAGATGCCGCATCCCAGCAGGGCCCCGATGACTTCGCTCATGGCCTGATAGCGCGCGGCCGGCTGCTTGGCCATCATCCGCTGAAAGGCTTCTTCCAGCTTGGGGGGCACATCGGCGTTGGTCGCGCGGAGCGAAGGAATCGGGTCCTTCATGTGGGCCATCAAGGTCATGAAGGCCGAGTCGCCCGTAAACGGCGGCTTGCCCGACACGAGCTTGTACAGGCAGCAGCCCAGCGAGTAGATATCGGATCGGTGATCGGCCACCTTGGCGTTCTTGGCCTGCTCCGGCGCTACGTACTCTACGGTCCCCAGCATCTGGTTGGTATTCGTCAGGCCGTCGGTCAGCCCTTCGTCGCCGCTTTCATCGGCCAGCGACTGCACCCGGGCGATGCCCATATCCAGGACCTTCACCACGCCGGCCTTGTCGACCAGCAAGTTCGCCAGCTTGATGTCGCGATGAAAGACTCCTTGAGCATGAGCGTGCTCTAATCCGGCCGCGGCCTGCACTAGCGCGCCGACCGCTTCGCTCACCGGCAGCGGACCGCGCTCTCGCAGCACCTGCGCCAGGTCGCGGCCTTCCACGTACTCCATCACAAAGTAATGGATGCCCTGCCACTCGCCGGCATCGTAGGCCGCCACGATGTTGGGATGCGCCAGCTTGGCCGCGGCTTCGACTTCGCGATAGAAACGCTTCAGCGCCTTCTCGGATTCGAGCGTGGCAGGCGGGAGGGTCTTGATGGCCACGATCCGCTTCATCCGGCGATGCACGGCCTTGAAGACCTGGCCCATTCCGCCGGCGCCGATCTTCTCCAGCACGGTGTAGTCGCCGTAGACCAGCCCTTTCACCTCCCCTTTCAGCAGCACTTCGCTTTGGTAGGGAGTGAGACGGCCCTCGCGACAAAGCCGGCCCGCCAGCGCGGGACCATCCTGGGGTCGCTCTTCGGCCGGAAGTCCATCGACGAAGGCGCTCAGTTCAGGAGCCGGCAACAGCCCGCTGCGCGCTAGTGCGTCGGAAAGTTGGGCGAGCGATAGAGACATGGCGCCGAGAGGGATTCGGGGACAGCTCGCTCACAAGTGCGAAGTGTCGAAAGTTTCGACACTGCTTTTAGTCTAGCCCTGACAGGAGGGAGCGCCAAGCAAACGGCCCGCGATCACGAAAAAAGCCCTTGTGGTGCAGGCGTCCCGCCTGCTTGCCCTGCGTTTTTGCAATTCAAGCAGGCGGGACGCCTGCACCACAAGAGGGCGACGATAGGGCAGGCAATCGCCTGCGATGACTCTTGTTCGCGGTCTTTAGCCCGCCAGTTCCAGATCGAACACGCTGGTCGAGACGTCCATCGACTCGTGTTGTCCTGGTAGCAGCCACAGCCGCTTCATGTCGGCATACAGCACCGACTCGCATTTCAGGTGGGGCCACGAGACCTCTTTTCCTTCCATGCCCGGCAGGCGAAGGACCATGCCGGCCCCGGAGACCGACGACTCCGGCGTCATCAAGGCGTCGTTCGAGTCCGGATCGTCGTGGTCCGCGACCTTTTCGCCCGCCCGGATCACGGTCTTTTTGGGTTCGGGGCGGTCCTCGTCGGTGGCGTCGGGTCGTAGTGCGCTCAGGGCCTTTTCGGCCACTACTTGCGCGGCGGTCGCACCCACGTTCACGCCAAAGCGATCGCAGCGGCCAAACAGCTCCTTCAAGTGGCCCGCGGCATCGGCCAGTTGCATCGCCCAATCGCGCAGCTTGGCCTGCTCGCGGCAAGCCATCGTCTCGCGTTCTTCCAGTTCGCGTTCGCGGCGGGCCAGGTCGACCTCGGTCACCTTCTGCAACCGCTCGAGCCGCTCTTCGCGGATCCGCAGGCTGGCGATCTGACTTTCGTCCTCTTCGATCGGAGCCGAGACCCACGATTTACGGCTGAAGAGATTCATAGGAGGACGCCTTGTATTGCTGGTGAGCGGACGAAGAGAAGCAAGATGTGAGTCCGACCGCTTCGCAGCGATCTGACGAAGTAAGCCAAAAGCACTTGGTGTGCCAATAGGCGGGCGAAGCAATCTGCCGAACAGTCCGCCAGGACGCAAACTCATGAAGGATCAACGGTTGAGTCCACCGGACCGTCGCGCTGCGACGTTCGCGGACTATCATTTTCGTTCGCGCCCGCGCGAATCGAGTCACCGCAACATGAGGGGTAAGCCCCGCCCTCGCGTCAGTTTCTCTGTCCAATCGAAGGCCGCCAGGCTCTATCTAGATGGACTTACGGTCGACGCCCTCCCTCTTTGAGACTTGCCATGCTCCGCCGGATTCTGCCGATCGCGCTCTGCCTGCTCTGCTCCTTCTCCTCGACGGCCCTCTTCGCCGAGACCCTGTTCGTCGAGGCTGAGTCCTTCCGCGATCATGGCGGCTGGGCGATCGAGACCTCCTTCACCACCATCGTCGGCTCTCCCTATCTTCTGGCGCATGGGCTGGGCCAGCCGGTGAAGGACGCCGAGACGACCGTGGCCGTGGGGCAGGCGGGCGACTACCGCGTGTGGGTTCGCACGAAGGACTGGGTCGCCCCTTGGAAAGCCCCGGGTAAGCCGGGCCGCTTCCAGTTGAAGGTGAACGGCCAGGCACTGGCGGGCGAGTTCGGCACCGAAGGAGCCGACTGGCACTGGCAGGCCGGCGGAACCGTGAAACTCCCCGCGGGCGAGACCAAGCTGGTCCTGCACGACCTGACCGGCTTCGCCGGGCGCGCGGACGCCATCCTGCTCAGTTCCGACGCCGACTTCCAACCGCCAGCCGGTGAGGCCCTCGCGACCGCGCGGCGCAAATGGCTGAATTTGAAGGACGCCCCTGAAGACGCGGGCGAGTTCGATCTGGTCGTGGTCGGCGGAGGTTACGCCGGTATGGGGGCCGCCATCGCGGGAGCTCGCCAGGCGTTGAAGGTGGCCTTCATTCAGGATCGCTTTGTCTTGGGCGGAAACGGCTCCAGCGAAGTTCGCGTGTGGGCCAACGGCGGCACGATGCGGGGCAAGTACCCGCACCTGGGCGAGATCACCGAAGAGTTCGCCGATCATGCCCCCGATAGCCCGGGCGACGGCGCCCACTACGGCGACGAGCTGAAGGAAGCCGTTTGCCGCAAGGAGAAATCGCTGACGCTCTTCCTGGGGCACTTTGCTCAATCGCTGGCCAGCGACTCCAAGACCAAAGAGATCACCTCGGTCACCGCGCTGGAAGTAAAGACCGGCCGCGAGCGGATCTTCCGCGGCAAGCTGTTCGTCGACTGCACGGGCCACGGCACGATCGGCGCGCTGGCCGGGGCCGACTTCCGCATGGAAGACAAAGGCCGGATGGGCATGTCGAACATGTGGTACTGGCAGCAGGAAGCGACCCCGCAAGCCTGGCCCGAGACCCCCTGGGCGCTGGCCCTGGAGGAAGCGGACTTCCCCAAGACGATCAAGAGCCGTTCGCAGATCGACGGCAAGCCGTTCATGAAGGGGGAATGGTTCTGGGAGTCGGGCTTCAATAAGGACGCCATCAACGAAGCAGAGTTGATCCGCGACTGGAACCTGCGAGCGGTCTACGGCGCGTTCTCGGCCATCAAGAACGGCAAGGACAAAGAGAAGAACGCCAACGCAGCCCTGAAGTGGGTGGCTTATATCGGCGGACCGCGCGAATCGCGGTTGCTGGATGGTGACCTGGTGCTGAGCCGCGAGGACATCGTCTCGAAGAAAGAGTTCCCCGATGCCAGCGTCTCCACCACTTGGGACATCGACCTGCACTATCCCAAGGAATCGTTCGCCAAGAAGTTCCCCGACAACCCGTTCATCTCGCGAGCGGAGTTCGGGGCCGGCGTCGACCGCAAGGCCGGCTATCCGATTCCCTATCGCTGCTTCTACTCCAAGAACGTCCCCAACCTGTTCATGGCCGGCCGCTGCGTGAGCGTCTCGCACGAAGCCCTGGGCACGATCCGCGTGATGCGGACCTGCGGCATGATGGGTGAAGTCGTCGGCAAGGCGGCCTATCTGGCCGTGCGCCACGAAACCACTCCGCGCGGCGTGTACGAGAAGCACCTGCCGGCCCTCATCGACCTGATGCAGCAGCCCGGCGCCATGCGCCGCGACGCCATGACGGCCGATCTGTACCGCGATGACACCGTGGGCTCGGTCCGCGCCTACCTGAACAAGGGAGACGACAAAGTGGTCGGCGTTACTCCGGCGAGCAACACCCCTGCACCACCGGCGGGCGATGGCCCGAAGGGGATCAACGTTGGCTCACTCCCCGGCATCGTAATCGACGACTCGCAGGCCAAGCTCACGGGTAACTGGACGGGCGGCGTCAATCTGACTCCGTTCGTCGGCGAAGGCTACCGCTATGCCGGAGCCAAGAGCGCGGCCGAAGCCCGCTTCGCCTTCCGCATTCCGACGGCCGGCAAGTACGAAGTCCGCGTGGCCTGGGTCGGGCACGAGAACCGCGCCGCCCGGGTCCCCTGCGTGATCGAGCGCACGGGCCAGGCGGCGCTGAAGCTGAAGCTGGACCAGCGTGAGTCGGCGGCCAAAGCGCCGTTCCATTCGCTGGGCGCCTTCGAATTTCCGGCGGGCGAAGCGGCTTTGATTCTCTCGGCTGCTGAAGCAGACGGCTTTGTACACATCGACGCGGTGCAAATTGTGGAAGTGAAGTAGTCGCGCACTTCCTCTCATGCCAAAAGAAGATCGTCGGACGGGAGGGCGTCGGGACGAAGGCAGGAATCGTCCCGGCCGAGCTCCCTGCCCCAGTTCCTCCCTCCAAGTTGCACGCCCCTCCCTTCATCGTGTACTCTAAACGCTTCACCGCGGCCCCTTCGTGGCCGTACCGTCGTTCAGACGAAACCGGAGTCGGCAGTGGCAATTCGGGTCAACTGCGAAGGCTGTAAGAAATCCTTCGCCGTAAAAGATCGATTTGCTGGAAAGACTGGCATCTGCCCGTATTGTGGCGGATCGATCGCCGTTCCCACCCCTGAGCCGGCGGAAGTCGGGGCGCTGGCCGAAGGGGAGTTCGCGGTGGGCGGTTCGGCGGTGCATCAGTCCGGAACGCGGACCGACAGCACGTCGTCGGTCAGCCTGGCGGTGGCGACGGAGATCCCTAAGAAGGCTTGCCCCAAGTGTACGCGGCTGAATCTGGCCGGCAGCCTGAACTGCTTCTATTGCGGGGTGACGTTTCCCGATGCCTTCGATCCGTATTACAAGTGGCTGGGCATTCCGCGACAGGACCAGCCGCCGCACCATTATCGCCTGCTGGGGGTGGTCCTCTACGAGACCGACCCGGATGTGATCCAGGAAGCGGCCGATCAGCGGATGGCCCATGTGCGGACCCATCAGAACGGTCCGCATGCGGTGGCCTCGCAACGGATCTTGAATGAACTCTCGACGGCCAAGGTCTGCCTGATCAACGCCGACAAGCGCGCAGCCTATGACGTTCAGTTGAAAGCGCGTCTGGCCCCGGTTTCGGCCAAGATTGCGCCCATGCCGGTCGGCATACCGGTCGCCGTGGCGCAGCCGATGGGGGCGGCCATGCCCGCCAATCCGATGGATCAGTTCCTGCCGCCGACCGTGTGGGGCGCTCCGCCGGGATATTCGCCGCCGGCGCAGGTCTATCAGCCCACTGCCTATCCCCCCGGCGCGGGCGCTCCGATGGCCGGCGTTCCGCAGGGCTACGGCATGCCGATGCACGGGCCGCAGCACGGCGGGCCGGTGCCGATGGCTCGTCCGGTGCAGGCGCCGATGGCCGCGCCGATTCCTTCCGGGGCAGGCTATGCGCGTCCCGCGCGGCGCTCGAGTGGAAACGCGGGCTTGATTCAGGGGCTGATCGCCGTCGTGGTCGCCGGGGCGATCATGGCGGTCGGCGCGTATTTCCTGAATAAGTAGTGCCGATTGTGGTGCAGGCGGATGCTTATGAGCGGCAAGGCGCTAGCCGCCGGTGGCACTGCCAGGGGCCACCGGCGGCTAGCGCCTTGCCGCTCAGTTCCAACGGGCGGGACGCCTGCACCAACAGGGGTGCCTAGATCGCGTACGACCAGTCCCCCAGCGGATCTTCGACATTGGAGGCCTCGGTCGTTTCCGCTCGAATGCGGAGCTTGGGCTTCTCCATGACCACCGTCGAATGCGGCGCCACGCTGCGCGTGAGCCAGACGCTGGAGCCGATGACCGAGTCGTGCCCGACCACGGTGTTTCCGCCCAGCACGGTGGCGTTGGCATAGATCACCACGCGGTCTTCGATCGTCGGATGCCGCTTGGTGCCGCGGATCAACTGGCCGTCGGCGTCCATCGGGAAGCTGAGCGCCCCAAGCGTCACGCCTTGGTACAGCTTGACGTGGTTGCCGATCTCGCAGGTCTGGCCGATCACCACGCCGGTGCCGTGATCGATGAAGAAACTGCGGCCGATCGTGGCCCCCGGGTGGATGTCGATGCCGGTCTTGGAGTGCGACCACTCGGCCATCATGCGCGGGATGAGCGGCACTCCCAGCTCGTAGAGGACGTGAGCCAGACGGTGGATCGTCACGGCCTCGACGCCCGGGTAGCAGAAGATGATCTCGTCGAGGCAACTGGTGGCCGGGTCGCCGTCGTAGGCGGCCTGCACATCGGCGGCCAGCAGCTCGCGGAGCGCGGGGAGCCGCTCGAGGAACACGATCGCCTTGGCCTGGGCCAGGGCCTCGAAGTCGGGCTCGTCGTCTTCCAGCGTGTCGGGCGGAGACTGCCCGGTGCGGCACATCTCGTGTCGCATCACGCGGGCGATCTGGGTGGTCAGCTTGTCGTGCAGTCCGTCGATCAGGTCGCCGACGTGATAGGTCACGTTGGCCATGTGCAGCCCTTCGCGGCGACGATAGCCCGGATAGATGACCTCGCGCAGGTCCTCCAGGATGTCGACCACCGCCTCGTAGTTGGGGAGCGGGACATGCCCCAGGTGGTTGATCTTGCCGACCGTCGTATAGGTGTCGACGATCCGCTTGGTCAACTCGGGGAGTTGTTCCTTCAGACGAACATCGGAGGCCATTGCCGTTGCTCCAGACGCATGAGCCCTTTGCGACAGCAGAGGGCGATATTGAAAGTCGTTGCCGCATCCCGCAGCACAAGGACAGGAGTCAGGAGGATGCGGTCGACCGGAAGAGATAAGAACAGCGAAGCAGGGTCTTTTCAGACCCAACTACAGCGGCACCGGCAACCCTGCGAATGGGAGAAGAATGGAAGCATGTGTGTGCCTCAAACCGGGCAGGTTGCCTAAAGTGCGCCGTTTACGCTGCGCCTGGCCGTAGCTGAATGGTAGGCGTCAGAATCGGGCCAATCAAGAGATCCGGAATTGTCTTCGGCTGGCGGAGAGGGAGAAGTTTACGGCCGTAGGGAAAAAGGTGGGGTGGCGAGAGTGCAAGCGGCGATAGCGAGGGGGGAGGAAGGTGTTTAGTGGCGAGTGTTTAGTGGCGAGTGTGAGAGTTTAAGCTCTGCTAGCGAATGCTCCCCGCTTCTTGCTAGTCACTCGCCACTAACCACTTCCTCCCACTCCTCTATTGCCCCAACGGCCGATTTCGCCAGAATCCTGCACTCCCGGTCCTCTCCGCAAGGAGAGGGGAACACGAACGAGGACTCCGCCCGTGAAGATTGCCCTGATCCACGACTGGCTCACCGGCATGCGCGGGGGAGAGAAGTGCCTGGAGGTGGCCTGCCATCAGTTTCCGCAGGCCGAGCTCTTCACGCTGCTGCATAGGAAAGAGAGCACCTCGCCGGCGATTGAGCGGATGCGGATCACGCAAAGCCCGCTCGGCAAGCTGCCCGGGATTGCCAACTGGTACCGCTATGCCTTGCCCGCGATGCCTTGGGCGATCGAAAAGCTCGAGATCCCCAGCGACGTGGACCTGGTGCTGAGCTTTAGTCACGCGGTAGCCAAGGGAGTGCGCGTGCCGCCGGGCATCCCGCACATCTGTTACTGCTTTACGCCGATGCGCTATGCCTGGCACCTGCGGCAGGATTACTTCGGCGTGCAGCGGAGCTGGAATCCGATCGCCCGGCTGCGCGCGAAGCTGCTCGACCGCGTGCGTGAATGGGACCGCGAGGCCAGCGAGCGCGTGACCCACTTTGTGGCGATCAGCCAGACGGTTCGCGAGCGGATCCGCTCCTGCTACGGACGGTCGGCCCGGGTGATTCATCCGCCGGTCGATGTCGACTTCTACACGCCGGATGAATCGCCGCGCGAGGACTACTATCTGGTGGTCTCCGCACTGGTCCCCTACAAACGGGTCGACCTGGCGATTGCGGCCTGCAAGCAACTGAAGCGGAAACTGGTGGTGATTGGCGCCGGGCCTGAAGCCAGGCGACTGGCTCGCCAGGCGGGGCCGGATGTGACGCTGACCGGCTGGCTCTCGAATGTTGAGATTCGCGAGCATCTGCGGCGGGCCAAAGCCCTGCTGTTCCCGGGGAACGAAGACTTCGGCATCGTGCCGCTGGAAGCACAATCTTGCGGCATGCCGGTGATTGCCTACGCCCGCGGCGGCGCGACGGAGACGGTCGTTCGCCCGGGTCCGCGCGGAGGCACGGGCCTACTGTTCGGCGAGCAGACGGTCGAGTCGCTGGTCGAGTCGATCTCGAAGTTCGAGGCCGCTCCGGAGCTGTTCAGCGCGCAGTTGGCGCGACGTCAGGCCGAGCGGTTCTCGGCCCGCCGGTTCGAGCGCGAGCTGCTGGAATACGTGCGGCATGTTGGCGCGCAAGGCATGGCCGAGCGCGCTGCCGCGTAGCATGTAACGCCCGACTTCTCTCTTGGTCCCAGACTCCGCCTGGGACCACACGAGCCCGAGGCTCCGCCTCGTGGCACTCTCAAAGTTTTCCCACCTGTTTGCGCGTTACTTGCCGCCCGAGGGGGCCGTCTTGGGCGCGACCTTGTCGCTGGTCTGGGCGACTTTGCCCGCTTCGGCGCTGGCCTTGTTCTGGCGCACCGTGGCCGAGGCATCAACGCCGACCTTCACAAAGGACTCAATCGTGTGCAGGCTTTGCGCACCGGTCAGGTGCTTCTTCACCCAGCCCTGCGGCGTCTGATAATACATAACCAACTGGGGAATCGAGCCGCCGACCAGCATCTGTCGCGCGAGCTGGCCGTCGTGGTCGGTGTTCACATTCACGAAGGTCACATCCTTCAGCATTCCCTTTTGAGCAGCCTGCGGGATCGTGGAGTTGTGCATCACGCGGCAACCAGGGCACCAGTCGGCGCCGACCAGGACGACCAGCGGCTTGCCGGTCTGCGTCGCCTCGGCATAAGCCGCGGGGTATGTGGGCTCGACGGGAGCGGCCAGCGCCGCATGCATCACGATCGCCAGAGTCAGATTGCTCATACGAAGTCTCCTTCTTGGAGGTATCGGAAATAGCGGATGTCTTCACCCGCATTCCTCACGCACTTTCGCACGGCCAGGCAGGAAACGCTCCTTGCGTCGGCGATCGTTGGCCCGGGAGGGCAGGTCTCGCAGGGGCGGACCCGAAAGGCAAGCGATCCGAAAGTCAAATCAGGGGGTTCAGTGTATCTAGGTCGACTTTGTGTTCAAGTCAAAAAATGACGATTGGGTAAAATGTAATGATTGGATAATTTGAGGCGGAAATGTGGTCGCCGCGTCGATTCGGTCGCCATTCCGCTGGGTTTCGGAACTTGCTCCCTACGAGGGAGTTTGATCTCTCACACCCTGGCGTTGCCTTTTCGCCCGCCGGAACGATAATAGATCCTGGTTGGGAACCCAGGGGCAGCCGCAGTTCCTCCATGCATCTCCCTCGCTACCTTCGAGCCGCATCCCTGCGACACCTTTCGCTGCTGGGGATGCTGTTCATCCTCCTGAGCTTGGTCTGGCCCTTCTCGTCCCTCCCCTCGACCGCTTCCGAACCGGGCGACGACCCGCTCGAAGAGCTCGGCTCGGACGACGTGCAGACCGCCACCCCCAAGCCGCCGACCGGCAAGTTGCGGTTTCCGGCCGAGCATGAGTCTCAGGCGGCGTTGATGTTGGCCGGCGACGAACTGGCCCGCTCCTTCCCGCGGCTGTTCGTCGACCTGGCAACCGCCCTGCGTGGCAAGACCAAGCTGTTGGTGCTGGCCTCGGATCGCGAGGTCGCCGACGAGCTGCAGGCGATGCTCGACGCCCGCGATCTGCCGCGCGACGGAATCCACTATCTGCAGGTCCCTCATAACTCGATGTGGACTCGCGACTACGGACCGCTGATCGTCGAACGGGGCGGCAAGTGGGGCATGATCGACGCCGACTACTTCGAAGTCGGCCGCCGCGGAGACGACCTGGCGCCGACGCTGCTGGGGCGCCTGGCGGGCATGCGGGTCTATCAGACTCCGCTCCGGCTGGAAGGGGGGAACCTGCTCACCAACGGCCGCGGCATCGGCCTGACGACGACCATCGCCCTCGACCGCAACGCCGACCGGGGCTTCGATCGCCGACAGGTCGAACGAGTGATGACCGACTTCTTCGGCATCGAGAAGGCCGTGTTTCTCGAGCCCCTCTCGGGCGAAACGACCGGGCATGTCGACATGTTCGCGACGTTTGTCTCGCCCGACACGGTGCTGGTCGGCAAGTGCGATCCGGCCATCGACCCGGTGAATGCCGCGCTGTTGGACCGCAACGCAGCCCGCCTGGCCGCCACGCCCAAGACTCCCAAGGGGACTGAAAATCTGCAGGTAGTGCGGATCCCCATGCCTGCGCATCGCGACGGCCAATGGCGCAGTCACGCGAATGTGGTCTACGCCCATCCGTTGGTGCTGGTGCCTACATACCCTGCGGCCACCAGTGCCGCCGACCAGCAGGCGTTGGCTCTCTATCGCCGGCTGATGCCGGGCTGGACCGTGATCGGCGTGGACGCCAGCGGGCTGATCCAGCGAGGCGGCGCACTGCACTGCGTGGTGCTGAATCTGCCCCACACCGGCAAGCTGCTCGATCTCTCGTTCGAGAAGTCGGGCGAGTAGCCGGCTCTCACTAGCCCGACGCGCCAGCGCGCCAGCGAGGGGGAACGCCGAACGATTCGTCGGGGCTTTCCGAGGCTCCCCTCGCTTGTGCGTCGGGCGAGTGTCGGAGTCGCCATCTTGTATACAAGATACTAGCTTCGCGTCCCGCCGGCGTTTACATTGGCTCGGAACGTCACGCACCCCACCCCAGGATTCCCTCCCATGGCCAATCTCGGCAAGCGTCAGTTCCGCTACGAAAAGCTCACCTGGCCCGAGATCGAAGAGGCCGTGGCCATGCAGAAGATTCCCATCGTCCCCTGCGGCGCGGTCGAGCAGCACGGGCCGCACTTGCCACTGGATGTCGACATGCTGCTGGCCACCAGCGTCGCGCTGGGAGCGGGCGAAAAGATCCCCGAGCAAGTGCTGGTGCTCCCCAGCGTCTCGTACGGATATACCGGGCATGTGATGGACTTTCCCGGCACGATCAACATCCACTACACGCACTTCATCGAGCACGTGCTGGACATCACCAAGAGCCTGGCCTACCACGGATTCAAAAAGATCCTGCTGCTCAACGGCCATGGCTCGAACATGCCGAACCTGGACCTGGTCTCCCGGCGCTGCAATGTCGAGACCGACGCCCAATGTGCGTTCGGTGCCTGGTGGTCGCTGTTGACGGTCGACCCCACGTTCCTACCCAAGTGGCGCGAGAGCGAGTTCCCCGGCGGCTGCGCGCACGCTTGCGAACTGGAGACCAGCGTCTACATGCATCTGGCCCCCGACGATGTGCGGATGGACCGCATCCAGAACGGCAAGATTTCCTTCAACGAAGAGAAGTCGCGCTATCGCTGGGTCGACCTGTTCGGCGCAGGGCCGATGCAGTGCACTTCGTGGACGGCCAGCTACTCCGAGTCGGGCGTGCTGGGAGACGCCAAGTTGGCAACCGCGGCCAAGGGGAAGGTGGCCTTCGACGAAGCCGTGACGCGGCTGTGCGAGTTCATCGGCGAGTGGCAGAAGGTTTCCGCGCCGACTCGTAAAGAGAACCATCGCCCGGCACCGACCTTCCCGATGCCATGGGATCAGGAGGACTCGCTGAAGATGCGATAGGGGGGCGTTGCGGCCGCCTTCGCAGGAAGAATTCGAAATTTGAGGATTTGAAATTGGAGATCGGGACGAAGGGAATGGAACAGGAGGGACCAGAGGAAACGGAGTAGGGCAAGCGAAGGAAAAACGAAAGAGTAAAGCGGAAGAGGAGAAAGAAGAGAAAGCGAAGAGGTACGCTCGTACGGCGACCTCAGAGGCATTTCCATTTCTCTGTTACCTCCGTGTTCTCCTGTTCAAATCCCCCGTCCCCCATCTCAAATTTCAAATTTCAAATCTCAGATTCCCTCGCGCCGACTGCACTTAGCCAGCCTCTACCCACCGCGCCAGCATTGCCAGCAGGCCCCAAAGCACCAGCGACGGCGCCAGCGAGATCAACATGGCCCGCTCCAGCGGGCTCTTCACAAACCGATCCATGCCCCATTCCCCCTGCATTGCCCCGCTCTTTCGCCGCAATCGGCGCTCCGCCCAGGTCTGATCGACCCGGGCGACTTCTTGACTTGAGGCGCTCCGCGGGATGCAATCCCCCAAGCGGGGCCTGCAATTGCCGCAAATTGCCGCAAGTTCTATACTCGCATCTTGGGGCCGCTCTGGCGGATGCTACTCCCTCCTTAACCCGCCGGCACGCTTTCCTTCCGGAAACGTCGGGCGCGGATCGTAACGGAACATCATGGCGGAAGATCGTACTCTCATTCCTCTGGCCGAAGCCAAGCCTCCGTTCTTTGTGGGGATCGACCTGGGGGGCACCAATATCAAAGGCGGAGTGATCGACGACGAGGGCCAGATCCTGGCCTGGCGCTCGATTCCCACCCGCGTCCCTGAAGGGGCCGACGCCGCCACGCAGCGCATGGGGCAGATGGTCCGCGACGTGATCGCCGACGCCAGGCTCACGCCTGACCAGGTGGGCGGAGTCGGGCTGGGCTCGCCCGGCACGCTGGATGTTCCGGCCGGCATGCTGGTGGTCCCCGTCAATCTGACCGGTTGGAATCACTATCCCATCCGCGACCGGCTGAAGGAATACGGCGGGCTGGATGTGACCTTTGCCAACGACGCCAACGCGGCCGCTTATGGCGAGTTCTGGATCGGCAGCGGCAAGCAGTATCCCAGCATGATCCTGCTGACCCTGGGGACCGGCATCGGCGGCGGCATCATCATCGATCACATGTCGATCGACGGCGAGAACAGCCACGGCAGCGAGTGCGGGCATATCATTATCGACTACCACGAGAACGCCCGCCGTTGCAACTGTGGCAAGAAGGGGCACCTGGAGCCCTACTGCAGCGCCAACGGAGTCATCAAGCGGACCGAAGAAGCGATCGACGCCGGGCGGACCAGCACCATCAGCGAGCATCTGGCTTCGGGCCAGAAGCTGACGCCGCTCCTGGTCGCCCAGGCGGCAGAAGAGGGAGATGAACTGGCCAACGAAGTCATCCTGAACACGGCCAAATACCTGGGCATCGGCATTGTAACGATGTGCCATGTGATCGATCCGGCGGCGGTGATCCTGGGCGGGGCCATGACATTTGGCCGCGAAGAAACCGACATCGGCCGGCGATTTTTGGAGCGTGTGCGACAAGAAGTGCAGGCCAGGGCCTTCCCAGTCGTGGCCGAGCGCGTGAAGATTCTGTATGCCACGCTGGGGGGAGACGCCGGGTTCATCGGCGCCGCCGGCCGGGCGCGGCTTGAGTATCGTAAGAAGAAGGGGCTGAAGGTTTGAGGGATGGGAAGGATTTGAGATCTGAGATCTGAGATTTGAGATTTGAGATTTGAGAACACGGCGTGTCTCGTTCCGCTACCCGCTCATGGAACGCTGGCATCCGCCTCGCCGAAAGATCGCTGCCCTGGGACATTTCAAATTTCAAATTTCAAATTTCAAATCTCAAATCCGCGAGCCATCGCCATCGCCGTATCAAGAAAACGTCACTGACAGAAGTTCTCAACTCCGTGCCATTCACGGAGCCAAGAACAAGTAAGACTGCCCGAGGATTCCTTTGTCGACTATTGACTGCAAGCACATCCGCAACTTTTCCATCATCGCCCACATCGATCATGGCAAAAGCACCCTGGCAGACCGGCTGTTGCAATCCACTCACACGGTGGCCACCCGTGATCTCCTCCCGCAGATGCTCGACGACATGGAGCTGGAGCGCGACCGCGGCATCACCATCAAGGCCCGGGCGGTGGCGCTGCGCTACGAGTACAAGGGCGAAAGCTACGAGTTGAACCTGATCGATACACCGGGACACGTGGACTTCCATTACGAAGTCTCGCGGAGCCTGGCCTGCTGCGAAGGGGCCGTGCTGCTGGTCGACGCCTGCCAAGGGGTCGAGGCCCAGACGATGGCCAACGCCTACGCGGCGCTGGACCGCAACCTGACGATCGTGCCGGCCGTGAACAAGGTCGACATGGTCAACGCGCGGGTCGAGCAGGTGACCGAAGAAATGGAAGCCTGCCTGGGGATCGATGTGGCTGACGTCCTGCCGGTCAGCGGCAAGACCGGTGTCGGCGTCGACAAGCTGCTGGAAGCGATCGTTGAGCGGATCCCGTCGCCGACGGGCGATCCCGAAGCTCCGCTCCAGGCGATGGTGTTCGACTCGCACTACGACGAGTTCCGCGGGGCGATCACTTACGTCCGCGTGATGAACGGCACGGTCAAGCCGAAGCAAAAGATCAAGTTCCTCAAGGCGGGGGCGACCTACGAAGTTCTGGAGCTTGGACAATTCGTGCCCCATCGCCGGCCGTGCGAGTCGCTGCAGGCCGGTCAGGTAGGCTACCTGATCTGCAACATCAAATCGCTGGGCGACGTGCACATCGGCGATACGGTGACGGTTTCAAGTTCGCAGCAAGCCGTGGCTCTGCCCGGCTATCAGCGTCCTAAACGGATGGTCTACTGCGGGCTCTATCCGGCCGACGGCCAGGATTTTGAAGAACTCCGCGACGCCCTGGTGAAGCTGAGCATCAACGATGCCAGCTTCGAGTTCGAGCCCGAGACCAGCGACGCGCTGGGGTTCGGCTTTCGCTGCGGCTTCCTCGGCCTGTTGCACATGGAGATCATCCAGCAGCGGCTAGAGCGCGAGGCCGATCTCGATCTGGTGCAGACCGCGCCGAACGTGACCTATGAGATCGAGACCAACCACGGCGAGACGATGCATATCTACAACCCGCAAAAAGTGCCTGACTCGGGGCAGATCAAAGAGTTTCGCCAGCCGATGGTCCGCGTGAACTTTATTCTGCCGGCGGAGGTCATCGGTCCGGTCATGCAACTTTGCACCGACCGCCGGGGAACGTACAAGAAGACCGAGTACCTGTCGCCCACCCGCGCCGTGGTGGTCTACGACCTGCCGCTGGCAGAAGTCATCTACGACATGCACGACAAGCTGAAGAGCTGCACCCGCGGCTACGGCACCATGGACTACGAATTCCTGGGCTACGAGACGGCCGACCTGGTGAAGCTGGATATTCTGGTGGCCAGCAAGCGGGTCGACGCCCTGTCGATCATCTGCCATCGTTCCGATGCCGATCGTCGTGGCCGGGCCGTGGTGAAGAAGCTGCGGACCGAAATCGACCGGCACATGTTCGAGGTGGCGATCCAGGCAGCCATCGGCAGCCGCATCATCGCCCGCGAGACGATCTCGGCCATGAGCAAGAACGTGACCGCCAAGTGCTACGGCGGCGACATCACCCGCAAACGCAAGCTGTGGGCGAAGCAGAAGGAAGGCAAGAAGCGGATGAAATCGATCGGCAACGTCGACATCCCGCAGAAGGCCTTCATGGCCGTGCTGGAGACGGGGTTGGGAGAAGATTAGCGGACCGACACAACTGGCGGAGATTTCAAATTTGAGATTTCAAATTTGAGATTTGAGGATGCAGGCAGGCTGGCCCCTTTGCGATTCCCTTCATGCGACCGCGCTCGAGCGACTACGCCTGGAACTATATTCGCTCGCTGGCCGAGTTCGTCATTCTGTTGCTGATCGCGGTGCAGCTCTTTCGTACCTGGATCGTCGAGGCCTATCGCGTTCCCAGCGGTTCGATGGCCTGCACGCTGCTGGGGCTGCATTTTGACGCCGTGTGCGATGCCTGCGGCAATCGCTTTGCCTGCGGGGCCGCGGACGACACCCGGCCGGCGCGCATCGTCTGTCCGCAATGCGGCTACACGGGCATGGACCCCGCGCAGTTGCCGATCGCGCGCGGAGATCGGTTGCTGGTCTCCAAGGGGGCGTTCGCCTTTCGCTCGCCGCGCCGCTGGGAGGTGGCCGTCTTCCGCAGCCCGCATCAGGCCACGCAAGCATTCGTGAAGCGCATCGTCGGCCTGCCGGGGGAGTCGATCGAGATCCGCGAGGGGGACCTGTTCGTTGATGGCCAACTGGTCCGCAAGGATCTGGCGGCGCAGCGCGCCATGAGCGTGCTGGTACACGACGCCCAATTCGAATCGACCGAGGTCCCGCCCCACTGGCAATCCGACGCCCCCGCCAGCCTGTGGCACGGCGAAGGGGGCCGGTTCGTCTTTGCCGGCGACCGCCGGGCGTCGGCAGCCGGTTCCGCGCGGTTTGATTGGCTCAGCTACCGCAACTACCGCCGTTCGCCGAGCGATCCGGCGCAAATCGACGAGGTCCCGATCAGCGACCGCCTGGCCTACAACACAGCAAGTCGGCGGAGCGAAGAAATCAGTCTGGTCAGCGATGTCCGACTGGCCATGCGGGTGCTTACCTCGGGCCCAGGCAACCTGGGGGTGCGGATCACCGACGGGCGCGACCATTTTGAAGTTCACATGACGCCGGCAACAGGGCAGGCAACGCTGTTTCAGAACGGCACGCCCGTGCGCGAGTCCCGCGCGACAGGAGCGCTGTTCCAAACGCACAGTACGCTCGAGATCTCCGTCTTCGACAAGCAGCTGCTAGCAACCGTCGACGACCGCTTGTTGTTCGAGCCCCTCCCGTACGAGCCCTCGCGACTCCCCTACACCGCTTCGACGCGGCCAATTGCTATCGGTGCCAGCGACCTGGTGGTGGAGCTGACTGAGGTCCAGGTTTACCGCGACGTTTATTACACGGATCCGGGGCGAGTCTATCTGGGGAGCTCGCAGATGCCGCATTTCTGGGGAGTCGGAAGTCCTTATTCCCTGGGCCCTGAAGAGTACTTTGTGCTGGGCGACAACAGCGCCTACTCCGAGGACAGCCGCATCTGGCGGCAGGGGCCGGTCGTCCCTGAACGGCTGATGATCGGCAAACCGATCATCGTCCATTTGCCCTATCGATCGGCCGAAAGCGTTCCCGGGTTTCAAGTTCCGGATTTTGGCCGGATCCGCTATATTCGCTGATTCGCACGGTTCAAGGGATCGTTGCGTAGAACGAATGACAGAGAGGTGTTAGGTGCTGGGTGCTAGGTGTTGGGTCTCCAGGGCAAACGCTCTGAGAAGGCCGGTCGCCGACACCGCTTCTGCAGCTCACACCCAACACCTAGCACCTAGCACCTAACACCTCTTTCAATACGCATGGCCAACCCCCTCACTCCCGTGCCGAAGACTTCCGACAAGCCTGCCGAGAAGCCGCCGGAAACTCGCCAGGATAGTTTTCGCGAGACGATCGAGTCGATCGTGATCGCGTTCGTGCTGGCCTTTTTGTTCCGCAGCTTCGAGGCCGAAGCCTTCGTCATTCCGACCGGCTCCATGGCCCCCACGCTCACGGGGCTGCACAAGGATCTGGCCGGCCGGCAGTCGTGCATCCAGTGCAAGCACGAGTACTTCGTCGGCGCGAGCGAAGAGGTCGACACCGAAACCGGCGCGCAAAAGTATGAGTCGATGGATCGCAGCCGGCCGCGGCAGATCGCCTCGGGGACTTGCCCCGTGTGCGGCTACACCATGGACATCGGCCCCGAGAATCCGCAGCACCAGCACTACTATTCGTACACCGGCGATCGCATTCTGGTCAGCAAGTTCGCCTACCAGTTCAAGGATCCCGAGCGCTGGGACGTGGTGGTCTTCAAGTACCCGCAAAGCGCACAGAAGAACTACATCAAGCGGTTGATCGGCAAACCGAACGAGACGGTCAAGATCTATCAGGGCGATATCTACACGCGCGACGATCTGACCAAGGGGGCCGACTTCCTCATCGCGCGTAAGCCGCCCAATAAGCTGCGGGCCATGATGCAGATGGTCTACGACAACGATCTGGCGCTGGCCTGGCTGCCGCAGGTTGGCTGGCAGCCGCGTTGGAGCCCGGCCGTTGCAGATCCGTTTGAAGTGAGCGATGCCCCGCCCGCGCAAGGGGCCTGGGTAACGTCGGCCGATGGCCGCGAGTTCGCCACTCCGGGCAAGCCCAACGAGCTGAGCTGGCTCCGCTACCGGCACTTCCTGCCTGGCTTTCAGGACTGGGAACTGCTGGAAGAGGCCCGCACGCAGGGAACACGCATCCCGCTCACACAGCCGGTCCTTCCCAAGCTGGTGAATGATTTCACGGCCTACAACTCGGGCGATTCCACCTACAACTACGATCTGGCGGCCGACGCGGCCAAGCGGAATCTGCCTCCGCCGCGCGTGGTGCCCGACTCGTATCTGTCGGCACAGAACGGCCTGCACTGGGTGGGCGATCTGGTCGTCGATTGCGAACTGACCGTCAAGCCGGGTTCGGAAGCCGGCGAGGTCCGCCTGGAACTGATCCGGGCCGGCGAATCGTTCGAGTGCCGCTTCGATCTGGCGACGGGCATTGCGACCTTGGTGCGCGAAGGAACGCCGATCGCAATCTCCAAGGGTCCGACCTCGGTGAAGGGGAGCGGTGCCTGGGATCTGAGCTTCGCCAACGTCGATCGCCAACTCACCGTGTGGATTGACGGCGACGTGGTCGAGATGGTCCGCACCGAGAACGGTTCGGTGCAGAATCAAGTTCCCTACGACGCCCCGCAAGAGGCCGTCCCGACCGTCCGCGATCTGTCGCCGGTGGGCATCGCCGTATCGGGTGTCGAAGCCAGTCTGAGCCACCTCAAACTGTGGCGCGACATCTACTACATCTCGGCCAGCATGCAGAGCAGCAACATGATGGACTACTCCCAGACGCCGGCGCCGGGCTTTCTGAGCTCGCCCGACCAGTGGGACCGCATGTTCCGCGTGATGCGCGAGTCGCCCGACTTCGTGCTGAAGGCCGACCAGTTCATGGTCATGGGGGACAACAGCGCCAAGAGCTCGGACAGTCGGCTGTGGTCCACGGGGCCGGTGGTGCCGCGCGATTTGATGATCGGCAAGGCACTGTTCATCTTCTGGCCGCACGCCTGGGAGACACCGTGGAACACCGAAGTAAACGCCGGCCCGCTGGGGAGCATCCGCGTGCCGTTTTATCCCAACTTCAAGCGAATGACATTGATTCGATAGTAGGGTGGGCTGTGCCCACCTTTGCGATGCAAGACAGGTTTTGAAGTGCAGTTCGTATGCGATTCTCTCGAGAGAATGGCACTCGATCCGTTGAAGAGAATCGCCGAGATGGCGATGGTGGGCACAGCCCACCCTACAAAGACGAACGGTCATGGAGGACTGGTCATGTCGATGCTTATCGCCCGCGGGCTGATCAAGATCTACGGCAAACGCCGGGTGGTCGACGGAGTCGATTTCAACGTCGACCACGGCGAGATCGTCGGGCTGCTGGGCCCCAACGGCGCCGGCAAGACGACCAGCTTCCGCATGACCTGCGGTATGATCGAGCCCAATGCCGGGCAGGTACTGCTGCTGGGGGTCGACGTGACCCGCTGGCCGATGTACCGCCGCGCTCGCGACGGAGGGATGGGCTATCTGGCGCAGGAGTCGAGCGTCTTCCGCAAACTGACCGTCGAGCAGAATCTGCTGGGCGTGATGGAAATGTTGGGCATGGACCGCACGACGCGCCGCAAGCGGTGCGACGAACTGCTGGAGCAGTTCACCATCACGCGGCTCCGCAAGTCGCTGGCCATGAGCCTCTCGGGCGGTGAGCGCCGCCGGCTGGAGATCGCCCGCTCGCTGGTCTCGAACCCCAAAATCATCCTGCTCGACGAACCGTTCACGGGCATCGATCCGGTCACGACGGCCAGCATTCAGAACGTGATCCGCGACCTGCGGGCCCGCGGCATCTCGATCCTGATCACGGATCATCACGTTCGCGAGACGCTGCAGATCACCGATCGCAGTTACGTGATCCGCGACGGCCGCGTGCTTTGCCACGGCTCGCCCGAAGAAGTGGTTCGCAACCCTGAAGCCCGGCAGTTCTACTTCGGCGAAGGGATGGAGTTCTCATTCCCCTCGCGGCCGGCCGAAGGGGCCCGCGAGCGACGCGAATCGGATCATCGGCCCGGTCTGAGCGGCCCGCATCGGGTCGGCGCGGTTGACGACCTGGGACTAACAGTTCCCCGCCGCAAAGAGGGCGACGCGAAGTAGCAGCCCCCTCGAACCGTCAGCGACGCAAACTGAGCGGCACGGCGCTAGCCGCCGGTGCCCCCAGGTTTCGCCCTCCCAACCGCTTGCGCGTTGGACATTCTAGCCCGCCGCCGATGAGAACGAATGCCCAAGGGATGCTCGAGCCGAGTACTACCGGCGGCTAGCGCCCTGCCGCTCAGTTCCGGAGCTGGCGTTTGTTCCCACTAAAAAAGTCTCAGCCTCTCCGTGTGCCGTCCGCCCGAAGCCTCTCGCACCGTCAGCGACGCAAACTGAGCGGCACGGCGCTAGCCGCCGGTGCCCCCAGGTTTCGCCCTCCCAATCGCTTGCGCTTTGGACATTCTAGCCCGCCGCTGATGAGAACGAATGCCCAAGGGATGCTCGATCCGTTTACTACCCGCGGCTAGCGCCCTGCCGCTCAGTTCCGGAGCCACTGGCGTTTGTTCCCTCGCCGTTCAAAAAACCACAGCCTCTCCGTGTGCCGTCCGCCCGAAGCCTCTCGAACCGTCAGCGATGCAAACTGAGCGGCACCGCGCTAGCCGCCGGTAGTACACGGATGGGCGAAGTCGTTCCGATTGGAGCGAGGCTGACGGTCTCTAAGCCCAAGTCCCAACGTCATGCTTGGCGGACCGATCTTGAATCTATTCACCAATACGCATTCAGTCACTCCGCTCCCCTTGTCGCCACCGGACCTGGCTCCGCTCGCGGCGAAGTTCGTGAGAAATCCGAGCTAGCGAATTCCCTGCGCCTCGAGCCGGCGGATCTCGGTTTGTCACCCCGGCGGCTTTTTGTCACCAGCTCGCTCCAGCAGTTGGAACAATCAGTTCTATCCAGCCATCGCCAAGCAGGCTCGCAGATGCTGGCCCTGGATTGCGACACCGACAAGGGCGGGCTTTCGCTCAACGAAAAATTCTTTGTCGACTTCGGCAAGGAGCCAGACGGCCCTGTGCGGGCCCACGAGATCCGCTTCCCAGGCGGCGATTCAACCTCGGACATCTGGCAGTAGAGCGGGTCCGTGTCAAAGTTTCCAACGAAGCATCTGCCAATCCTGGTCGCCCGATCGATAGCGTAAAGCGGTCGCTGGGGGGTGATCGGCGCGGATCATCTCTTCGAGCTTCGACAGATCTAACCGCGCCACGAAGGGCGTGCCGGGGAGCAGGTCGTGTGTCGAGAGAACGGTCATGCGGATGACTTCCAATGCGATGCGAGCAGAAGGTCCTTGCCAAGTCTCCCCTTCCAGAAGTTCGAGCGTCACGGGCGGGATGCCATACGCCCAGGCAAGCCTGATCCACGCCGCGGAGGCATTCGGATCGGCAAGAGCGGCCAGCATGGCGCAGGACAATTGCTGCGTGATTCCGATCTGGTCCAGCCATTCCGTCCAACTGACGTGATCAACCCACAGGAGACGCTGGATCGCTCCGCGGCCCTCGGCGGGATCCTCGGCAGTCGCCAGCGCGATGGTCGCAGTTCGAAGTTGTTCGGAGTGGTACCGATGTTCGTCCGTGTCGGGCCGCACCACTTCGGACCAGTATCGCCACGCGAGATAGAGAATAATCGGCGAGAACGCCACTCCGCAGAAAAGGCAACTCTGAAATAGGTACATCACCAGCGACGTACCATGGGGGATGATTGCGAACAGTTCGCCGTGCATAGCGCGTCCTGGCGGGGTGTGAACCCGCGGTCGTTCTCTAGCGAATCCCCTGCAACTCCAGCTTGCGGATCTCCGCCTGCCAGCCCGCGCGGGTCTCCGGCGAGACGTTCGGATCGGGCAGCAGCGAACGCCGCGTGCAGTTCACCAACGCCTGCAGTGTCTGATAGCGACGCGTCTCTTCAATGGCCGGAGGAAGCTGGTCGTGGATCAGCGCGGTGATCTCGTCCATCGTCAGCGTGCCACCCTTCTCCTGGGCGGCGATCGCCTTGGCTTTAAGAAGCGAACGGAGCGACGTGAATGCGGCCGCGGAGTACTCGGCCGTAAGCTTGTCGAGCCGCTCGTAGCCGGTATCGTCGAGCTTGCCCAGGCCGGCAGGTTTGATCGTCCAATTCAGAAACTCGCGGCGGTCGTCCCCCGTCGGATCAAGGACCGGAATGATCAGATCCCCCACGCGGCCTGGCCGGCGGATGTCGGGCGACAGCAGATGGATCCGCGCGGTCATCAGCAGCCAGATGATCTTCCCGCGAAGCTGCGGATCGGACATCATCTGCTGGATCTTGCCGGTCAGGCGGCGCTCGGTCTCGTGCGCGTCGGCGCCGACGCCGCCGAATTGGGTGTCGGCCTCGTCCACAAAGATCACCGCTTTGACCAGCGCCTCGAGCACGCGACGCAGCCGTTCGAAGATCACGTCGGTCTGGCCGAACCACTGGCTGCGGATATTCTTCAGCACCAGCACCGGCAGATCGAGCGCCGACGCGGCCGCCTCGAAGATAAACGTCTTGCCGCCGCCGATGGGTCCGGCCACCGCCGCGCCGGGCAAGGCCTCGGGACCTGACGTGCGAAACCGCGGGATCATCTCGGTCTCGATGAACTTCTTGAGCTGCGTGAAGCCGATCACGTCGGCCAGTGTGTGGCTGGGCTTCTTGAACTCGATCACATCGTCGCCCAACTGCGCGCGGATAAACTCTTCGACCTTGGCAACCACGTCTTCGATCGAAAGGGGACGTCCGCCGTGCGCGGCGCCAATCAGCATCTGCCGCAACGCGTGGATGGAAAGCCCGGCCGTCAGCCGCGCGAGCTCTTCGGGCCCGGCCCACAGTTGCGGCTTGGGGAGCTTCCTGCCCAACTCCGGGCCGCTCGAATTCAGGAACCAGTCGATGTACCGTCGGCGGCTGGCCTCGTCGGGCGAGGGGACCTGCACTTCCAGCACGCTGGGCAAGCGGCTGGCCCGCGGGTGGACCAGGCTGCGCGATTCGGCCAGCATCAGGACCGTGTCTTCGCCATTCAAAAAGCCGGGGTCCGAGAACCAGTCCTGCACGATGCTGATCCGCTGCCGATCGCTGGGCGAGAACTGCGTGACGCCGCCGTCGCCGGCCGGCAGCAGAAAGTCGGCCGCCTCGATCAGGATCAGCAGGTTGTCATTCAGGTACTGCCGGCCCGAGGAGCTCTTGGCCCGCGAGCAGATCGTCAGTTGCCGCAGGAACTCCATGGCCACGGTCGGCTTGCCGATGGCGTCCTGCAGGATGCGGCTGAACTCGTTCTCCAGCACTTCGCGCTGGATCTTGGCCTGCTTGCCGGCCAGGGCGACGTCGGTCTCGTCGAACGCCTCGCCGGCCAGCTTCCACGACACCCAGCCATCGCACAGCGCCCGGCGCTGCGCCGGATCGACGATGCGAATCGGGCCATTCAGCTCGTAGACCAGCCGGATCAGCCCGGGGACCTGCGTCTTCTCGATCAAGAAGTCGGTGAGCGGCAGATAGTCGCCGGCCGACTCCTTGCCCGAGACCAGGAACAGATCGTGGATGTTGCCGCAGACCAGGATGCTGCGCGACTGTCCCGAGTTGATGATTCGGGCGAGTTCGGAATAGAACGGATACGGGGCGGGCTCGGCCATGAGTGTTCTGCGGCAAGGGTCCGGGGGCGAAACGGCGCTAGGATAACCTAAAACGGGGCGTCGAACGAACAATTGCCGCCTGATTCGTAAAGGAGCTTGGGAGAGTTCAGAGCGCGACCGACCCCGGAGGGGTCACAGCGATTAGCCGGGGGTAAGCGCAAGCGCCACCCCCGGTTGGCAGCCACAATTCCATACTGACCCCGGAGGGGTCACAGCGTATCTCGTTCGGCTGCGACCCCTCCGGGGTCGGGAGGTGCTCTTGCTATCGGTACCGGGGGTGGCGCTTCGCTTACCCCCGGCTAATCGCTGTGACCCCTCCGGGGTCGATCGCGCGCCAATCCACCATTTCGAATGGACGCACCACAACGAAGAGCAATTGAAATGCGGAGGTCTTCCTACGCGCGCTGCTCTTTTAGAATGACCAGCGCCGCTCGCAGATAGGCCAGGCCCGAGACCACCGTCAGAATCACGGTGGCCCACAGCAGCAAGTCGCGGCCCAAGGTCCACGCGGTGCTGGGCGGTCCATAGGTAGTCGCCAGGTGGACATAGAACAGGCAGTAGCCGGCTGCCACACACTGCACCACCATCTTCAGCTTGCCCGACAACGTGGCCGAAAAGTCGGCCCCCTGCTGTTCCAGAAAGCTGCGCAGCGCGGTCACCAGCAGCTCGCGCCCCAGGATCACCACGACCATCCAGGCCCGCACGCCGGAGTCGATGAGCAGCACGCCGTCGGGGCTGCGGACGATCTCGATCGCCAGCAGATAGGTGAATGTCCCCAGGACAATGACCTTGTCGACGAACGGATCCAGAATGCGCCCCAGCGTGGTCACCATGCTGTACTTGCGGGCGTAGTAGCCATCGAGCCAGTCGGTGCCGGCCGCAATGGTGAACAGGATCGTCGAGCCCAGGTACCAGCGGCACTCAATCATGCCGAACAGGATCGCCGAGAGAATCAGCCGCAGCGTGGTGAGCTGGTTGGGCAGATTGAACAGCACCACCCTGGGCTTTTGCGGGGCGGCAGGCATGGTGCTGGAAGTTGGCATGGGTTTCAGGGTGTAGGGTGGGGCTGTGCCCACCATGGCCACTTGGACGATCCCACTTCTACGGATCGAGTTCCATTTTCTTTCGAGAATCGAACACGTTCTGAAGTTCGCTACATGCTTGGCGTGTCTTGGTGGGCACCCACCCTACAAGACACCTACCACGGCTTGCCGGTCGCCACGCCCACCAGGTCATACTCGTGCTTGGCCACGATTTCGCAGGGCACAAACTTGCCGGTCGCCAGTCCTTCACCCGTGACGTAGACCACGCAGTCCACGTCCGGGGCGTCGGCCCAGCTTCGGCCGATCCAGGCGTTCTTCTCGCCAGGGACCTTGCTGTCGATCAGCACCTCGAGCGTGCTCCCTTGCTGCGATTCGGTCCACTCAAAGGCCACATCCTGCTGCACGGCCATCAGCTCGTCGCGGCGACGGTTCTTGGTCTCTTCGTCCAGGTGGTCGGGCAGCTTGGCGGCCGGGGTGTCGGGCTCGAGCGAGTAAGTGAAGACCCCCATCCGCTGGAACTTCTGCTCGCGGGTGAACTCGACCAGCTCCTGGAACTCCTCCTCGGTCTCGCCCGGGAAGCCGGTGATAAAGGTCGTCCGCATCGCCAGGTTGGGGATCGCCTGCCGCAGCTTGCCGATCAGGGCCTCGGTGTCGTGGCGGTTCACGCGGCGCTGCATGCGCTTCAGCATGCGGTCGTTGATGTGCTGCAAAGGCATATCGAGGTACGGCAGGATTCGCTTCGAGCCGGCGATGGCCGCGATGACTTCGTCGGTGAAGTACATCGGGTACAGATACATCACGCGGATCCAATCGAGCCCTTCGATCTGGTCCAGTTCCTTCAGCAGCTCATCGAGCCGCGTCTTGCCGTACAGGTCCAGCCCGTAGTAGGTCGTGTCCTGCGCGACCAGGTTCAGCTCGCGGACTCCGTCGGCCACCAACTGGCGGGCCTCGGTCACGATCTCTTCGATCGGCTTCGAGGCGTGCTTGCCGCGCATCTTGGGGATGGCGCAGAACGTGCAAAGCCGGTCGCAGCCTTCGCTGATCTTGAGGAACGCAAAGTGGCGCGGCGTGATCCGCAGCCGATTCTGATCCGAAAGGGGCCGGGCCGGAGCGGGGCGGAAGACCGTCCGCTGCTCAACCAGATTCCCCACCAGGCGGTCGGCCACCTGGGTCACATGTTCGCGGCCGAAGACGCCGACCAGGTGATCGATCTCGGGCAGTTCTTCCAGCAGGGCTTCTTTCTGACGCTCGGCCAGACAGCCGGAGACGATGACCCCTTTGATCTGTCCGGCCTTCTTCAGGGCCAGCATCTCGTGGATCGCGCCGTAGCTTTCCGCCCGGGCCTGCTCGACGAAGCCGCACGTATTCACCACGACAAAGTCCGCACCCTTGGGCTCGCGAACCAGTTGGTAGCCGTCGAGTTGCAGCAGCCCCAGCATCCGTTCGCTGTCGACCAGGTTCTTGGGACAGCCCAGGCTGATAAAGGCGTAGCGTCCCTTGACCTCGCCGGCGGCAGCGCACGCGGCAGGAGCGGCAGAAGTCGAAGCCAGCGGCAGCACAGGGAGTGACGGCGGAGTCGTGCTCAAGTTCATACTTTCGGACGGAGGTCGGGCGAGCCGCGCCAGGCGGTTCGCCGAAAGAACAGCGAGGGGGTCCCCGTGGACAGCGACCCCTGAGTTTATCGTACCGGATCGGCCCTTGAGTGGGAACGGGCGGAGCTTCTCGCCTACCTTGTGGTGCAGGCATTCCGCTTTGTGTCCCTTGTGGTGCAGGCGTCCCGCCTGCTTGCGCTCTCGAAAACCTTGCACGAGTTTTCTGCCGGTGCCAGGCAGGCGGGACGCCTGCACCACAAGGGAAGCCTGCACCACAAAAGCGCATTTCAAGCCCTCGCGGCGCTTGCTTGACTTCTCCTCTGGCGCACGACACACTCAACCTTTCTTCCCCCACTACTTTTGCGTTCTCAGCCGATGCCTCTCGCTCAGTTTGCGTGCCCGCGTTGCGGCGGGCTGCTGCAACTCGATACCTCAATGGCTGGCCAGCAGGTGAGCTGTCCCCATTGCCAAGGCATCCTGATCGCACCCGGCGCCGCGGGCCCTCCCCCCGGTCCTCCGCCGATGGGATATGGCGGACCACCCCCGCCGCCGGGAAGTCGCATGCCGCCTCCCCCGGGCATGGCTCCTCCTCCGCCTCCACCACCCGGAGCACGCCCCCCTGGTCCGCCGGGCATGGCCCCTCCTCCTCCGCCAGGACCTCCGCGGCCGCCAGGCATGAGCCCGCCGCCGATGCCGGGCATGGGCGCGCCGATGCCTGCGATGGGGGGACCTCCCCCTGCGCCGCGCCCACCCGGGATGAGCCCCCCTCCGTCGCCGGGTATGGCTCCACCGCCACCCCCACCGCCGGGCATGGCGCCCCGTCCACCGGGAATGTCGCCCCCCCCTCCGCCCGGAGGTGGTCCACCGGGTGCGGGGCCGATGGGACCTTCGAACTTCATGCCGCCTCCTCCGGGAAGCATGGGACCGCCGGGCGGCATGCGCCCGCCGGGATTTCCGCCGAACACGGCCACCGCCCCAGCGCGCCCGCCTGGGCCACCGGGCGGTGTCGGGCTGGCCGCTCCGCCGGCGCCGCCTCCTCCACCCAGTAACAATCCGTTGATGCCCCCTGGGGGCAAAGCCAAGGAGTCATTCGCTCCGCCAGAAGCGCCAAAGCCCTCGGTGCCGATGCCCCCCGCGGCAAAGCCGCCGGGCCCGATGCCGCCCACTCCGCCGGCCAGTGGACCGCCCGCAGCGCCGGCGCCTCCGGGCCCGCCCGCTCCTGCACCGCCGACTCCGCCCGCTCCCACCCCACCGGGTGCGCCGCGCGGTCCGAGCGCCTTTGCGCCCCCGGGCCCGCCTTCGGGACCTCCGCCCGGACCTCCGCCCGGCCCTCCTTCGGGCCCTCCC